>Ga0210059_1008595_pt1 | contig 16070 bp, 14 predicted proteins | sample Ectturendosymbi2_FD_188042 | JGI IMG/M metagenome (GOLD analysis project Ga0210059, IMG submission 188042) | Ecteinascidia turbinata endosymbiont from Florida, USA - Sample 2 (SPAdes) (version 2) | ecosystem: Host-associated > Tunicates > Ascidians > Unclassified | place: Key West, Florida...
AACCCCTCACCCTAACCCCTCACCCTCACCCTAAACCCTCACCCTAAACCCTCACCCTAAACCCTCACCCTAAACCCTAACCCTAATGCAAATCCCCAACCTTAATGCTGACACTAACCCCTAATGCTAACCCTACTGAACGCTAACCGAAGCCTAAACATAACACAGGGCAAAATTTGGAAAGTTATGAAAAAAGTAAAAAGAAAATGGAAGTTGCTTTGGTGAGAGTCGAGAACCGAAAAGCAATGACATACCAGACTTGAAGCATAACCACTACACTACTAGCAGCATGCCGATTGCATGACAAACTGACCTTTTTATTCAAGTTGCATTATGCCATGTTCGACTGGTGGCACAAAAGCTTCAGCCAATCTGTTGCCGCCAGAATATTGGCAGTAAAATAGACACTACCTTAAAATTTAGGTGTTTTGTTGCAGATAAATTTGGCATACAGTATGAGTATATCTGGCATATTTTTGATCTAAATTAGTACATTCGTTGTAAAAAATATGGTAACCCTGGCCTTTGGCCACCTTTGCTTCATATGACTCAAGTTATGAACAGACACAATGCAGAGAGCCAGCACGCAATAAGGATTCCGCGATTTACTAACTTGCAAAATTCATGTTTTTTAATAGGAAACATGGTCCTCTAACCCAATCCTGCCAGCCCTCCGTTTAGCAGGGTTACCAATTTGGGTTTTTTGAAGCCAGATTTTGAAATTCTGACTTTTTTTTAACACCTTTAGCTTTCGTTGGAAATAAAAAAAACGTTTTTTCTGGCTTTTTTTAGTCAGAAAGGCTTTGGTTTGGAAAAACATTGTCTGAGCTGCATATTTGTGCAATTTTTTTCTGACAACGAGTCTACAACCATGCAGAATGCACAGAATATCAAATATTTTACTGGTGCCCTAAAAGTTATTGATAAGAAACAAATGTACGACAGTTCAATTGCAGGGAAAGAAAATGCTCCTAAAGAGTGGAATTGTATTATATTGATGTTTCTTAGGAGTTTTTATATCTATTTTGTGTTTGGTTATGCATGTTTTGTGTATATGCCTTAAAACTGCTATCTGGCTTTTTTTGGGACAATGTCTGACTTTTTTTGGTGAAGATACATTGTCAACCCTGCTGTTTATGTGTAGTATATTGCCCACTTTTTTAGGTTGTCCTTCAAGTGCTGTAAAGATTTTGTGATATATGTTGTTTTGCATGCTAGTCTTATCTGGCAACAGATGAAGTGCTAACAAACTTTCAGACTGATATTACATACTAATCCAAAATGTCTGATGAAATAACATTGCATGAATACTTCAACTTGCATCATATCATCATCATCTTTACATGCAGACATGGGATAATAATCATAATCAATTACAGTTTTTTGAGTAATCGTAATCATACTTGATTGAACTGACTAAAAATGAAATGTAATCAAATCGATTACATTGGGGTTGTTGTCGCAATCAACAATTAGCCTACTTTTGCGATTAATACTTCGAAATTTTCACCCTACGTGACTATGTCGCTTCGGGATGAATCACGGTTGTGGTGGCCGGGTTTCCTTCTTTATCATTGTTTGGTATGATTATGTTTCAGGGGAGGCTATTTACCCATCTGTGTGGCTTAAATCCAGATAGTCCAGGGGCAAGCACAGCATTTGTCGCTAATTTTGCTTTGTTCCAGCTAGCATTCCTTTTGGCCACCAAAAATAACGTGAGTTTAGCGAGACGTAGTACAAATTACAAATATAGGAGCTTTTCTTACAATTGGGTTGACACTTCGGCAACAAAAGAGCAGGACATTACGAGGAAAGGTGTTGGCTTTATTCATGTCAACCGTGATCCACCAGTTAACTGGTAAAAAAAAACTCAAAGAAACCAACGAGGTTTTGTTGACTATTGACTTTTGGTCTAACAGACAGATGCATCGACCAGGGTAAAGATAACCACCAATGGCATATTTGCACTTTTTTCCTTGGTGTGTTTGTCGCCAGGCACGAAAGTGGTGTCTAGACGAAATAACGGCTAGCTTTGCGCTGGTCACCTATAATGTGACAGTAACGCATGTGGTGGCCTAGAGATGGTGCAACATGCACATAAATGGTCACCGCTGGATGGTGCCCATGAGTAACAAACCATTGTGATAGTCACCACAAGCAAATTATCGTAATTCACTTATCCTCATATATAATGATAGTGCAACCTAGTATCAGCAGAGTGAACTCGTTGAGGGAGCTCTATTGCTGCTGGTTGTTTTCCCATTAGTTTAATGCCCCTAATTTCCGTCTTTCTCAAACATCAGCAAACGTCAAGTGATTTAATAAGACTTCACCAATATAGCACCCTGCTTTAATGTTGTTTAGTTCATTGGATAAATCATCTAAATCAGTGGTTCTCAAACTTTTCTGCACATTGACACCTAATGAAAGTATGCAGTTTTCTGTAGACCCCATGACCTAGCCCAATAGTTACTAATACAAGGAAAGTATGCATCAAAATAGCGCACGAAACGTACAAGGTTTTACAAAACGTCTGTAACACAAAACCTTTACCTAGAATTTGAAACAATGTAATTCGAAGTGATTTAATCGAATAGAAACACTCTATTTTGGGAAATGCATACTCTGAGCTCTTTCTTTATGAGACATTGATTCACTGTCGCTGGCTTTCCAAAAGTATTTACTCTGGCTCATGGGTGCAATTAGGTGGGGGACACGAGTGATGCGTCTCCCCACTTTTTCAGACAGTGGGGATATAATATGCCATGTCCCCCACATTTTTCTCATTAGGTTTTGTAATATGTTGGTTTCACACCAAGCTGTCCCCCTCACATTTTAAAACAAAATTGCGCTTATGCTGTTGCTATCACTCTGGTTTACAACAATTGTTCTCCGTCCTACTGCGTAGCCTACTGCTGTTTAGTCTAACAACTGCCCAAGTGCGACACATGTACTACAATATTGTTTGTGACGTAAAAAAACAGAACATTTTTCATAATGTCATCACAATGGATGATTTAATGAACCATTCCAATCGAATGTACTTTTCAACTACTGTAGCTGAGATTTGATCAGCCCTTTTGTTTGATTTGTTGAAAAACGCCGTTTGCATTCCTTGTCCGATTGACAATAATCTTGAATTGGAGGCTTCATTGCTCCAGTAGACCCCAGCAGTTATTCATTGACTCCCTGGCCATTCAGTGTTCCCCATTTGACCCTGTGACTATTTATCGACCCCTTGGATGGTCCAATTGACCCTTGGGGGTCGATATCAACCACTTTGAGAACCACTGATCTAAATAAACAGCAAACAAGTATGGGCTCAGTACTTTCCTTGTCTAACCCCATTAGACACGAAATGATTCAGACAAATGCTTGCCCCATTTTATTTACATCATTTGTTCCTTGTACCAGTGTTTAAGTAGGCGCACAAAACACATTGACACCTTTCTTTGAATTAGTTTCTCAAATTATTTCATGTGTAGTACTTGATCGAATGCTTTCAAGGCATCTAAAAACACAGCATGCACAGATGAACCATGGGTTACAAAGTATGAAGCAGTTTACTTCAACAAAAATGTACATTGATCAGTACTATGACCAGCCAAATTGATTGTCTGTGGTTCCAAGGAAAAAAGAGACACTAGATAACATGAAGCGTTCAAGTAGCTTTGACACCACTGTGGCTACTGCCACAGGTCTGTATTTGATGTGTTAGTCATATTCCCATTCTTGTTTTTGCATATGGGAACTATTGTGTTTAAGTAGGAATTGGGTACAAACTGTGAACAATACACATATTAAATAGTAAACTGAGAAGAAAATAGAGATTCATCTACATACAGCAAGTGCTCTGCAAAAATAATACAATCAGGCCCTGGTACCTTGTTGTTCAAAGGCAGCGATGTCAGTGAAACAAAAGAACACATGGTCTTTTCAGTACCCAGATCGTTCTTGCAGTCTGCTATGTTCCACAAACTCTACAGACGCATTGGCAGAGCTTTCAGAGTTTAATATTACCTTGAAATAGTCTTTCCACGTTTTAACAATCTTTGAGCCACCATTTACTCCACCCACCAATGTTGGTACTGATGGAGATATGGTTTTGTTGTTGACCTTTCCACCAAAATGTCTTTCTGGTTTGTCAGCCTACAGTGCAGCTGCTAGGCCATTGGCCTTATGTATTTCAACATCTTTGCAGCATTGCTGTACAGTGAATATTTGAAATATTTTTTTGTTTTAACCATCTTCCTGCATATGCCACCAGTCTTGGATCTTATCGTGGTTTACCCACAGCGAAAAAGCTGCCTTTGCAATTTGATGTTTTGAATTCACCACTGAGTTCCAGCCAGGAATGTCAAATTTACCTGAATTCTTTTTACCTCTTGTTTCAAATGCAGAGGATGCAGCAGCAAGCAAAGAGCTGGTCAGCTCTGCAAACAAATTTTATATTTCTTCCAAATGTTTCTCATCTGTACAATTAAAATTTTGGCAGCGTATAGCCTCTGTGGGCACTTGCAACTGATCAAGTAGGTGTTTACTTTCATGGTAGTAATCCTCTCTTTCCATGGTAGTAATCCTCTCTAAGGACTGTAACTTTGAGCTAGTCAATTCGACATGGCTTGGGCTCTGTCACCTCATCATCAAATACAGGAAGGTGGGAGCACTGAATGTTGACTGTTATAGCCCGTTGATCAGAAATTATGCACTCAGTTAGCACTTCCATATTAAACATTGCTTGATGCATTGCAAAAGGTGAGACAAAATGGTCAATCCAAGAAGTTGTGTTGTGTGCATAACTAATGTTTGTAAATGTGTCTGGGGTAGTGGTGAATAATCAGAAATGATAAAATCATTTTCTATACAAAAATTTTTAACGAACTACCAAATGTATTTGTGATCCCAGCATAGAAGTCCCCCACACAGCAAGTATTTGGGCATTGCAGCTCATCACATAATTGTTTCATTTTGCTCAAGTATGCTAAAAAGTCATCAGTATTAGCTCTACTGCAGTATGGCAGGTACACATTAATTAGACGCAACTCTTGATTGTTTTAAAAACACTCTTAAGCCTATTAGTATTATAGAGCCATCACAATTTGAAAATGATGAAGCTTTAAGATCTTCGACCAATAGATTGCAATTCCACTGTTGCAACCTCTTCAGTGGTGTGGTGTTGGATGTGTGATTAACCACGAATGGGATGTACACGAAGAATAACACCCATACGTGGCATAACAAGCAATAATAGAGTAAGTGTGGCGTATGATCTCTATTGTTGCTTGCTGCCACAGTGTGAAACATAGCGCACTTGCTGCTTGGGATTTCCGATCGCAACACCACCATGTCCATGACCTAGAACTAGGCTATCATTAAAAGTCATAGTCTGCCCGCCCAAATGCTCAATGAGACACACCTAAAGAGGACATATTATCAAGTTGTTGTTTTGCCAACCAGGTCTCTTGAAGAAACATAATCTGGTTCAATCATTTAACAAGTTTTGCACATCAATCATGGAAGACTTAAAACCCTGGCCGTTGTCAGTAACCAGTATGAGATTGTTTAATGCCACTTCCATTTTTTCCTGATTTGAACGGAATTGGTTGATGGCACCTTGAGACAAAAATTTCAACTGTCTTGACCTTAGCATCAGGTGAATTGTCAGCATATTGGCCAGCATGTAAGTTCAATCTGATTTTAACCATCCGCAGTGTTCTAACCAGCGTTGCTGCCTGGTGCCTGCCCACCACTTCCCTCTGCCTGGTGCCTGCCCACCACTTCCCTCTTTTCAATGCATAGCCATTGCCTTCTGACTTGTGTTTCTTGCTGCCTTCTGAATATTTTGCGCTTCCTGTAAGTCCCCTAGTGCAGTATTGTTTTGCTTCCCTTGATAGCAATGGTTCTCCAACTTTTTTAAGCGAGACTCAAATCTGAGTTCAGTGAACATCTCACAACCCAAGCCCAAAACATGGAAAAAAAGGTATTTTATGTGCTTAGGAAGTAAAAATGTTTCAAACTACTCTGCTACCACATAGCTAAACTTTCATAATATCAACCCTGATACTCCACTAAAATATTCAGCTCCAAAATACTTCCATAATCAACGAATCTTAACTTAGCAGCTAGTTACGCCTAGTAGCTGTGCTGCCATTAAAACATTCGGAAAACCGCTTATGATGCAATAATCCAGTTTTAACTCGTTGGCTGCCAGCCTACGATATATTCGTACTTCGATTTCGGCCTGAAAAACAGCAGTTTTCGGTTGCCTTACCAATGCCCTAGATCCTCCGCCGATTCCACTAGAGAGCTGTTCAACGGCTCAAACGGATCGGCCAGTCTAGTAGATTACACTCGAAAAAAATTTTTTTGGTTGGGGGGTGCAGTTTGTTTGTGACTGGCATCATAAGTGAAGTAGTTTTAGGGTCATTTTGGCTCATGTTGCCTGGCTTAGGGCCCAACCACTAGGCCAAAGTGTTTCGCTGAAGTTTTCATTGGAAACTTGGCTCGAGTCCGAGTCTTTTGAGCCTTTGATCGACTTTCTAGCGTTTCTGGTTCAAAAGTTATGATCTAAAATAAACAAATTAATTAATTAACTAATTAGCTAATTAGTCAAATATTTTTACTAACTTACATCACAACTTTTGAACCCGAAACCTTAGCAGGTCGTCCAAAGTGTCAAAAGACTCGGATTGTAGCTTAGTTTCTAGTAAAAACTTCACTGAAATACTACCACCTAACGATTGGCACCCAGGACCAGGCAAAGTGGGCCAAGGTGGCCTAAAAGTCCTCCACTTATGATGTCACTGACAAAAAACCTGCACACCCCAAGCAAAAAATTTTTTTTCGAGTGCAGACTAGAAGACTTGCCGCATCTTTTGAGACTTTTACTGGGTCTGTAGAGCATACTGGACCAGAGAAATTCCCGCACAAAGCCACGTGCGTTTAGGCGTTTTTTTTCCGAAAATCCCTAAATCCTAGCGGACGCCAAGTGTTAATAAGCATGTAACACTGCACTTTTCTAATAAAAATTACGGTTGATGGTTTTCGTTACATGGTGCCAGTTCTTTTGAAATCAATGTGTGTGCTGGTATGATAGATTGTAAGCTTTGCATGTGCTAAATCTCTTTGAAATTTTCCGGACTTTTCAGGGTTGCCTGTCAACTCCAAAAAGACAGTCGTATAGATTTTGTAAATGTTGAAATTTTTCACATGAGTGTATTAACATTGCATATGCCAACTTCTTGCTTTAGTTCTGTTCAGATGGTACTACTGTACACTGTGTCATGGTAATGTACTGAGTTGACAGATGCTTAAGAAATGTCACGTAGAGCTAGTAATGACAGCACCAAATCTGCATCAAGCACAGGTAATCCTGCTGTGCCTCGAAAAAGTGGGAAATTTTTGAAAAGTGATTCAGGTAAGGAGTGTCAGCTGCAGGGTAAAATAACACATTGCTTAGTTATAGTTACATAGCAGCATTGATGTAGTATTCTTAACAAATTTAAGGCCTGTAAAGTATTGAGTAAATCATTATGTGTTTGTCAGAGCTCAACTGATGTATTGGCATGCTGATATATCAGTCGATATGACGATGTTGCCGATGTATTGTTTCGGCAAAAGTCTGCCCAGATATATCAGCAGAATCTGCTCATAAAAGTGTTACACTATTGCTAATCATGGAGTGCTCGGAAACCCAAGTTGCTACTTTGTCTCTGACCCTGACTGATTAACGCAAATGCCCTGTCTTGTTCCTTCATGCATAAGAATCAGACCGCTGTGCAATAGTCCTGATAATATGCTCTATGATGTAACATTTGCTCGTAGGTTTTGGCGCAATAACGAGATGATTGTCTGCGAACAAACTAGGTTACATGCTTTTGTGATGGTTGGCTGTTTCCCAAGGTCTCTCTAGGCTAGACAGTCTTGTGTTCAATATGCATCAAAAGTGCCTACGTCACAGCGAGCAGGACCCAGGTTTGCACAGAATTAACTGTTGTGCGGTTGTTCATCGCAGTGAAGTGATGATTTGATGTGTTGTACATTGTTTTTTACATACTTGACATCTGAACGTAGGCACAGATGTAAACATTGTATACACAGGGAATAGGCCTACTTATACACAACACATGTTTGCCTGTTTGTGCATATGTTGATTTAGAGCACTGTGAGTCCTAGAAATTACTATGGACTCCAGTAGGCACGATGGATTAAACCATCCTATTAGAGTACATTTGACCCTACGTCAAACACAGTTGGTTGAAGTGGTCACATGACAAGTACAATACGTAAAGAGACAACTTATCATGAACAACTGACCTCAGTGCTGAGTAGAATGTGGCCATAATAATTGCACACAAGAACAAAGAAACTCGTTTCATAGAGAGCTTTTAAGTTTGTAGCAATTGTGAAAACAGCGCAGTTCTTTGTCATTAATGAATTTCACTGAACACTGAATGCAGTGTTAATGAATTTCTTCCAATGGGACCACAATGTGATGTTAGTCCAGATAAGTGATTTTGAATGTTCACTGTTCTTCTTACTTCAAAACACATAATTTTGTCACATTGTACTTTTTGGTACTACAGTATATAAGTCTAAACTGCTTTTATCATATATTTGCGTATGTGTGCGAACAAATGTGAACTCTACAATAATTGCTGTTAACACTTTGAGAGTCTGTCTACGATATATTCGTACTTCAATTTTGGCCTAGAAACCAGCAGTTTTCGGTTGCCTTACCAACGCCCTAGCTCCTGGCCGATTGCGCTAGAGAGCTGTTCAAGGCTCAAACGGATCGGCCAGTCTAGTAGATTGCACTCGAAAAAAAATTTTTGGTTGGGGGATGCGGATTTTTTGTGACTGACATCATAAGTGAAGTAATTTTAGGGTCATTTTGGCTCATATTGCCTGACCTAGGGCCCATCCGCTAGGCCAACGTGTTTCGCTGAAGTTTTCATTGGAAACTAATCTTGAGTCTGAGCCTTTGATCAACTTTCTAGCGTTTCTGGTTCAAAAGTTATGATCTAAAATAAACTAATTAATTAATTAGCTGATTAGTCAAATATTTTTACTAACTTACATCACAACTTTTGAACCCGAAACCCCAGCAGGTTATCCAAAGTGTCAAAAGACTTGGATTGTAGCCTAGTTTCCAGTAAAAACTTCAGCAATATACTGCCACCTAACGGTTGGCGCCCAGGGCCAGGCAAAGTGGGCCAAGGTGGCCTAAAAAGTCCTCCACTTATGATGTCACTCACAAAAAACCTGCACCCCCAAGCAAAAAATTTTTTTTGAAGTGCAGACTAGAAGACTTGCCACGTCTTTTGAGACTTACCGGGTCTGAAGAGCATATTGGACCGGAGAAATTCCTGCGCAAAGCCACGTGCGTTTAGGCGTTTTTTTCTGAAAATCCCCAAAACCTAGCGGACGCCAAAGAGTTAATTAAAGAAAAAGTATAGAACATTTCTTATTAACGCTTTTGGTACCAGGGATTTCCCCCTTAAATTATGTCATGTATTGGGCAGCTTTTAAGTGTTTTCCACATTTCTACATGCCAGTTTCGTAAAGTACCTGGTAATGAATGCTTCATTTTAAATCTGCTATTTAACTTTTAGTTTTTTAACTTGTATACATATGAACTTTCAAGGGAAAAATATTGCAGCCACAGCCAGTATCTAATGGTAAGCCTGATCCTTATTTGTATAACATTTCCCTATAGGTGCATAGGACAGCACTAAAAGCATCAAAAATTGAAGTTAGTTGGCAAATGATTGTGGCAGAATGCTTAAAATGCAATTTTCAACCAATTATTTTATTGTAACCTAAAAATTATTGGAAATTGATTATTAGCATCTTCGTTTGCTTCCAAAAATAAGGTGTACTTCTTGCTCATGATGTAAATGCTGCAGTGCCAGTTGTTTGGGTTAGTTCTTTGGTGTGCAATCTGTTGAGATGGCAGTTGCATTTGTGATATTTGTGTATTTGATTTAAATGGTTAGGTATATATTGCTTTGAGCTGATTACTGATCTTTACAGATTTTAACTGGGACAAGTATCTTCAAGCTACAGGAATGCAAGCAGCTCCAATCGAATGTTTTAAGCAGGAAAACACCAGTGATCCTCTTTCAAATAAGTTTGAATTGCATCAGAAGATTGAAGCTAAAGATGCTCGAAATCCTTCTGCTATAAGCGTTGCAACAATTGTTCAAATGCAGGTATTTTCACAGAAAAAAAGTTGCCTCACAAACTTTAGTTGAATCAGAATGCTTAATGCTTGTCAGCAGAATATCTGATTATGTCTTTTGTTAGAGGAGGTTCAGATGCTTGGGTGCTGCTGTGAATGATTCAAATTTGTTCCAATAAGGTCTAATATCCAAGTAGGATCAGTTTGCTTTGATGACCAAGAAATTTATATCCAAGAAATTTGGTAAATGTACAACGTCATATACACCTTTGTATTTGCTTATTTTAAGAGACTTGAAAGGTTCACTCCGCACTGCTGTAGTTCTTTGCTTTAAGCACCACCTTTGGCATTGGGAGTCTTCAGTCGTTTCAGGATTAGTTGCGAGGAAATCATTTTGTGTAGATATGTGGTTTGTGGTACAGTAGAATTTGCCTAATTCGTCACCTCAAGGGGATTAGAAAAAAGTGACGATTTAGGCGAAGTGACGAATTATGCAAACAGGTGAAAACTCTATCACAACAACTCGTACATAGTGCTTTTGTTTGCAATAAGATACAAGTTTATGATGTTATGGTTGAATACAACAATCAATTCCTCTACTCTATCTAGGCTCCTGCATTTAATCTAGCACCTTTCATTAAGAACTTTCCACGTTCTCTCAATGGGGAGTCGGGTCGGACTTCGCATCTCCTGTATAAATTTGATAAACAAATTGCGAGGTGCAACAATTCTCAGATAAAGATCCTTGATTTCTTTGAATTCCCACACGTACTAGCTGCTCAGACATCAAAACGGAAACTATATTTTCATTGATCTCTATCAGGTCAGTGACCTCATTGCAGGTTCGGATGATAATGGAAGTGTAGATAAAATGTTGTGCAGTTTGAAAGTCCAAGCCGCATGTTCCGCAGGTTAATGAGTCTTTGAAAACAGTGATACATGCTACCCCACGGGTGCGGGGGTTGTTGAGCGCCACCCCGTCGTTCCAGGGCAGGTCTGCCCCAGGGTTACGCTTGCACAGGTTGTTCTGGGTTCCTACACAGCCTTAAAGTATGGAAAAATTTGTCATTTTCCAGTCTGGAAAAAAATTGTTGTTGGTCTGTTACTATGGAAAAAGAACATAATTTTCCAGACTTGATCTTTTCACATGATTGATATAATTTTACTTATATCGTGTTAAATATTATAGAGCCTGTATTTGATCTGGGTAGGTCAATGAAAATGTTAGGTCTGAAAAAAGTCCGGAAAAAGCCTTGAAAAAGTCTGGAAATGTCAAAATTGCGCAGGAGTCCTGGTTGTTATGTCGGTGAATAGGACTGTCATTATGCTTTGTTCCTATATACAGTTCCACGCTTCTAAGAAATTAAATGTTGGTGTCTTGGTTTGCAACCTAGCGGGGAAAGAGTTGTCTGGAAAGTAGTCTTTTAAATCGTTGTGGTTGAAGAGATATGTTTCATCTGCTGCAGTTCTTCGGATGAGGTGGTTGTAGATGTTGTCCTTCCCCTGCGTAGTTTGGCCGCGGAGTTATTCACTTAAAAGATTTATTGTAGCTGTTAATTGCTGGCTGCAGACAATTCTTCAATACAACGACACATCTGCGAAGTTACTAGCAATCTTCCTTGCATAGCTATGTCGTTATAAGCGAGATGCTTTGTCGGAACAAGCTTAACACCTTTGCTTTATTGATGCAGGGTCCAAGATTGTGTTTGAGGTTGGATGGGACAGATGGTTGCAATGATTTCTGGAGACTTGTAAACTCAAAGGTTCGTTTTTCTGAGATAAGATGTTTTTCGAAAACGGGCATTGCAATTTTCAGGGACAAACGTGAAGCCCAACTGTGATAGAATTCTGACTGATCCGTTTTTACCCAAACAGTGCATAGTTTTTTTGTTATGAGATCAGTTTTCCTGAGATTTCATGATGTTGGCCCCATTTTACTTCCACCACAAACAATTGTTCGGCTCGGCATTTCTCGGTGCAGGGAGTTTCCCACCACAACGTTCCCACAACAAACAAATTTCCACCACAACTGGATCACCTCCAACCAACAGCCCCGGCCATAGTGTTGGGTGGTCTGGTTGTGTTGAACTATTCTTGTGACACAGTGTCACAGTGACAAGTCGGTGGTGATGATTGTAGCACTCCTACACTTCATCAGTTAAATGTTTTTACTGTATTTTGTTTTATGTAAATCTTTACCGTAATTTTACTAATAATGTCCTGCGGCACCTCAAGAAAAAGTAAATGCAAAGTATTGTGGGAGTTTATCGTTAAATAAAATGAACGCATCTTATAGTTGTTGAAACTGAAGTTGTAGCAATGAAAGAAAAATAAAGAGTCAACACTAACAAAGCACAGGCTTAAGTATACCTTACTTGCGCGGGTAGCGACGGTCGGAAACAATGCACCGAAAACCGAAGAAGACTCGGGGCGCGGCGACGACTGACCTGTGGAACGCAAGTATGGTTTAATTGTCAGCACTTTAGGAAGATTACTTCATATGACACGTTTAATTGTGAAAATTACACCATGTCCCTTAATTAAGAGCGTTTTTCATATGATTCTTGGTTGAGGTGGACTTGCCAGGCACAAATAAAGACTGGTTTTCTGTTTCTTCCAATAAAACTTTGAACTGTTATTTTCAATACAAGTTTTAAAAAACTCTCACTTTTTAACGCAGTGAGGGTGCAGTTTATGCACATTCGCGATTTGTACTGGAATAAGCGCAGTATATCCTCGTTGTTCAAATCTACAGTTTTCTGATCCGTTTCCACTAAAATGTGGATTGTTTGCAAATTTAATGAAATATGGATAAAATGAAATAAAAGTTAGTTAAAGTATCAGTTTGACGGCATTTTCATATACAGTTATTATTTCACTTTTAGTCTTGAAAGAAAACTGAAGATTGGTGCGAATGCTACAGGTTTGGTTTGATCGAAAACTACTTGTCAAATAATTTAGTCAATCAATTGCTGAAAAACAATTTTTGAAGCTTTCAAGTTGCTGATATGCTAGCGTGCGATTGACCCGTTTGAAATTTTATATGCATTGGTCTTCAAGAGCCACTCACGTGAGGACTGCCATGCCACTCAAGGTCCGGTAACCTTTAGTGATGACAGTATCGACCACATTAAGTTATTTTCCGATGCGAGTCCTAAAGCTTCGAGCAACGACTCTTCAGGGAACCGCTTTATCCAATAATCAATTCGAAAAATGAAATCCTTGGCGATATATTCAACTTACTAACAAAAACTTCCTGCAGTTGCCCTGAGGAAGAAGTTGCTAAACTGCAACGATATTTTCTGCTGTTATCAGTAGCTGACTGACTTGACGATCAACTGGCAGATTCTTTCTCTGATTCGCTTCCAATCAAAGCAATCAAGATATGTCCGTAAATATCACAGATTATCCACATAGTGTATTTCCTATGCTTAAAGTATGAGCGAGTATCTTTTTCCTGTTAATGCAAAATAAGTGCACGAGACGAAAATGTATCGAGTTTTATGTGCAGTGGACATCGTCACACTAGACTTGCTGAGGTGACAGTTGTCACTCATCCAGCAGCCTCAGTGACAATTGCCACTCATCTAGTAGACTCAGTGTCGGTGACACTTCAATGCCGCATAGCTAACAAAGTCACGTTGATCGATTTGTTTGTTCAAACGCAGGACATTTACCCTCTTGGGACTTGTGAGGCCCACGGAGGCCTCCTCCAGCCCCCGTTGGGCTACACACGTACAGTGTCCACATGGCCGATATTTCTGCACAGGACCCTTCAGTCGGCGCGTCATCCGGAGACGGACGCTTTCCTTCCGGTGGGTGGCGCTGTTGGTTGCCGAACCAAGTTGCGAATTTGTCATCTTTTTGTAACTTGTGCAAAATGGGGCAGAACTGGTTTTCACACACAGGCCATGTTACTGGCCCGTGTGTGTTTGATTGAGAAGTTAAGAAACGTGAACATGTTCCCGCAGGAGCCGGGGAGCCCAGCCAGGAATCTCTTCAAGGTCGGGATGAAGTTAGAAGCTGTGGACGTGAAGAACCCCCAGCTCATATGTCCTGCGACCGTCGGTGAAGTCGACCGTGACCAGGTTTGGTCACGTGTTTCCAGGATGAACTCGCATGACCCGCCACCAGACGCTGTGTGTCGCTGGTATTTTCGCAATAACGGAACTTACGTGTTTGTGGGGGAAGGTTACTTTCCTTAGAGTGTGAACTTTGACCCCAGTTGATACTTTGGAATTCCGCATTGAACAAAATGTACGTCATGCTCTATAAATTGTTACGCTTCATCGATCGTCACGTGATCACTGCGCCCTTCCGTCACAGCTGCCTCAATGTGATCGACAAAAAATGTTCTTTCGAAATTAAAAGGCTTTTCGCCACGAAACAAAAGTTTAGTTTCGTAAATTTTGTCAAACCGTTGCATCTCATAATGTTCTGATCTGTTTGAAACGGTGTGTGGGAGGAAATACCCATCGTGGTCTTTCACGGGTTTCAACAGTAGGTTATTATGACCAAACAATTACACGATGCGATTCTTTGTTGTTGCGCAAACATCTGGAACCGTTGCCAGGAAGTTATTTCACGAAAATGCAGAAACTTCAAGTTATTGTGAGTGTCCGTCCTCAATAAGAAACGAATAATAATGTTATGTTTTAATTGTGTCCTACTTATCTCTATGGAGACCCTGCAGTTATTAACAGAGGTTGTTGGTTTTCCATGTTATTTAGATTTGTGATGAATGACGTGACTGGTTCTTATATTCGCTCACAATTGAGTGATAATTGCAGATTCTCAAATCATGGTAATAAAGTTTCGACAGAGAAGCCATAGACATTGCAAAGCATGCTGTCATTCAGGTTTTCATATCCTTCGATGGGTGGAGGGGAGCCTTTGATTACTGGTGTCACTTCGAGTCGAGGGACCTCTTCCCTGTCGGATGGTGTCAAGCCAACAACCATCCTCTGCAGACACCTGGGAGGAAAGGTCAGATAAAACTTTGGCTTCAATTTATTCAGATAACCTGTGTTTGCTTCATCTTCTAAAAGACCCAACTTTGTTAAAACTGCCGTGGTTGTGTTTCAGGGGATAACCCTGCCGTGGTTGAAAAGCTGAAGCAAGTCGCCGGCGAGAACAAACGCCAGACGAGGAGTGGGAGGAGTAACCCGGATGTTAAAGTCCATCCTGCGAAAGGTTGGTGGTGGATGGCGCTGATCCACTGATCCACAGCAATCGAACCTTTATCAAACTTTCCATCCACAGTTGAAGCTCCGATGCAGACGAGAGAGAAGCCGATGAGGAGGAGGGCGCTAGAGAAGGTCACGAGAGAGAAGCGGGAGAGGGAGGGCGTCGAGGTTTCGTTTTGTTGTCGCTGATGCGGAACTTGAACGCTTGTTTTGTATTGGTGTCGTCATAACATCTTGTCTGTGACGTGATAAAACTTTTCAGGATGGAAATTCATGTCGAGAAGATACGAAATCTCTGACGGACAAGAGTGCTGACGTAGCTGCTTCTGATTGGCCGGTTACCACAGATGAGTCAGATTCATCGCAAGGTGCCGCTGTGGAGCAAGAGGGAAAAAGTAATTATTACTCCGGTGTTTGGCCTCAGAGTTAAGCAGAGGAGGGGGTGGAAGCAGCATGGGTTGCTTGGTAACCAATAGAGACGACCGATATGGCTTTTTTGAGGCCGATTCCGATCATTCATGAACCGATTGCTGGTATTTTCAAAATTTTTAATCTTTTCTGGTTCATTATCAAAAATAGATTGCATTCTATGCTTTGCATTTTTTCAATAACATAAAAAATCAGGATTTATGAGCAAAAATTTTTCAAATTGCAGCAATTTCAATATTTGAGTAACTTGTTAGCATAGTATACACTGTCTG
>Ga0210059_1008596_pt1 | contig 16069 bp, 12 predicted proteins | sample Ectturendosymbi2_FD_188042 | JGI IMG/M metagenome (GOLD analysis project Ga0210059, IMG submission 188042) | Ecteinascidia turbinata endosymbiont from Florida, USA - Sample 2 (SPAdes) (version 2) | ecosystem: Host-associated > Tunicates > Ascidians > Unclassified | place: Key West, Florida...
TGTACTGTACGTCTGTACTGTACGTCTGTACTGTACGTCTGTACTGTACGTCTGTACTGTACGTCTGTACTGTACGTCTGTACTGCACGTCTGTACTGCACGTCTGTACTGCACGTCTGTACTGCACGTCTGTGCTGTACGTCTGTGCTGTACGTCTGTGCTGTACGTCTGTGCTGTACTTCTGTGCTGTACTTCTGTGCTGTACTTCTGTGCTGTACTTCTGTGCTGTACTTCTGTACTGTACTTCTGTGCTGTACTTCTGTGCTGTACTTCTGTACTGTACTTCTGTACTGTACTTCTGTACTGTGCTTCTGTACTGTACTTCTGTACTGTACTTCCGTGCTGTATCTACTATATCTTTATCAATTATTGTACAACACGAGGGCAAACTCTAGATCTAGAGAATAAAAATTTCTTTCTAAACCCAGTTTCAGTTTTTCCTGCTTCTGTATAGTGCAAGCTCCTTTTTTCTGTATTACCAATTTCAAATTAAGTTTATCGTTTGTAACAATATGTTATATTATTACTTCGTTAATTGTTAGCACTGTAGGGCCCGGCACTGCAAGCAAACTTTTTTTATCAAACTTTTTCTGTGCAGCAGAATAAGGCACAATGCTTTTTCAAATTTGTTTTGTCATTTGGTTTTCTCCATCGTGTTTTTCACATTTTTGTCATGCATCATCCTCAAACCCAAAACCCAGCGTTGTTCTTAGTGCAATCGACTGAAAAACGTGTGCAACATAAAATTCAGCTTTAGATCAGAATCTTCTCACTTTTCTTATAAAATAGGCTCAACTAATTCCAACACTAAGAAATTTACATCAGTTACTCGAATAAATGTTTTTTTTATTTGGGAATCAATGCATACCCTTTATACTCAGGAGCGCTGGTTTAGTCTTAATACATGAACTTGTCAAGCTAGTACCTTCTACGATCGAGTTACGGGTTTTATTATCGACTTCGAAGTCAGTTTCCTGGTTTCGAAACTCCTTTCCTCCTTTCGTTTGTACACTTTTCTCGCCCAAACATGCATCAGACCACATTTTAAGGGATGTGGTAAACGTCTGGTCAGCAGTCTGATTGTCTTCAACACTTTTTAGGCTGATATCACGAGTAGTCAATTCCATATTGGGAAGATATTTCGCACAAGCCGGAATGGTGGCAGAAGAAGTAAAGTTTGTTGAATCTGAAAAAATTTTGGCAAAAATAATAAAAAGGTTTGTTAAATGTGCGCATAGTAGAGAGGTTTTGGGCATTGTGCCCCATTTTTCTTTGACCCCAGTCAGTTCCCCTCATGTCTCAGCCTGCGAAAGGGAGTCTTTCCATATGATTGGTTTGACTCTCTGGAAAAACTGTCTGAAAGAAATCTTCCACCAAAGGAATCATTTTATTCAAAGTTGAATGACTGTGATATCACAGACAAAGATTTTGAACATGCACTGAAGGTGTGGAAACATTTCAAGATGACAACTTTCCGTGAATATCAAGATCTGTATCTCGAGACAGACATTCTTCTGCTTGCAGATGTCTTTGAAAATTTCAGAAATGTTTGCGTGAAGAACTATGGTTTGGATCCAGTATGGTATTACACCTCAACTGGGTTGGCGTGGGATGCTTGTCTGAAAAAGACGGGGGTTCAACTTGAACTTCTTTCTGATCCGGATATCCTTCTGATGATTGAGCAAGGCATTCGTGGAGGAGTCTCAATAATTTCAAAACGATATGCAAAAGCAAACAATAAATACATGGGTGAGAAATTCAATCCGAATGAAAAATCAAGATTCATCCAATGTCTTGACGCTAACAACCTCTATGGTTGGGCAATGAGTTTGCCACTGCCTGTGAGAGGTTTCAAGTGGATGTCAGATTTGAAAAATTGGAGAGAATTTTCTGATGAAGAGGGGAGAGGATGTATTCTTGAAGTTGACTTAGAATACCCAAAGAAGCTTCATGATTTGCACAATGAATATCCACTCGCTCCTGAGAGGATTGAAATCAATAAAGTCGAGAAACTTATTCCAAATTTGAATGAAAAGAAGAAATATGTTCTTCAACACAAAAATTTGAAACAATACTTGGATCTCGGTTTAAAACTAACAAAGATTCACCGTGGAATCTCCTTTGACGAAAAAGCATGGTTGAAACCATACATTGACTTGAATACGAACCTTCGTTCCAAGGCGCAAAACGAGTTTGAGAAAGATTTTTTCAAACTCATGAACAACAGCGTCTTCGGAAAGACGATGGAGAATATTCGCAACCGGGTGAATATCCGGTTGGTCAATAACCAAACGTCTTTGAAAAAATGCGCGGCAAAACCAAACTTTGATCATTGCATTGTATTTGATGAAGATCTTGTCGCAGTGCACATGAAGAAGACGGAATTGGTTTTCAATAAACCAGTCTATCTCGGAATGAGCATTCTGGATTTGTCAAAGACCTTGATTTTCATTATAAATACATCAAGAAAAAATTCGGCCTGAAGGCAAATCTGTTGTTCACAGACACTGACAGTCTTTGCTATGAAATCGAAACAGAAGATTTTGTTCAAAGATATTTCAGCTGACGCCCAAGAAAAATTCGACACTTCAAATTTCACACCAAACCATCCTTCGAGCATTCCAACAGGAATCAACAAGAAGGATCCAGGAATGTTTAAGGATGAGGCTGGTGGTGAAATAATCATGGAGTTTGTCGGCTTGCGAGCGAAGCTCTACGCAATCAATAAATTTGATGGTGAAGAAGAAAAAAGTGTAAGGGTGTCAAGAGAAAGTCATAAGAAACAAAATTTCTTTCAATGATTACAAAGACGTCTTGTTCTCAGGTAAAAAAGTGTTGAGGAAGATGAATGTCATTCGAAGTCGCCAACACAATCTCTCCCCAGAACAAGTGAATAAAATTGCTGTATCTGCCAATGATGACAAGCGAATCATCAGGCCTGACAAAATACAAACTTTTGCTCACTGATACAGGACAGGCTGACAATGCAACAGGGGGTCTGGCAAAGGGAGCAGGCTGGGACATGAGGGGAACTGACTGCGGGCAGGCCAGGACACGAGGGGAACTGACTTGGGGCAAATGGGGCAGGCTGAGACATGAGAGGAACTGACTGGGGCCAAAGAAAAATGGGGCACAATGCCCAAAACCTCTCTACTGCGCATCTATTTGTTGCTAAAGAGTATTTCATTTGTATTCAGTAAAGCAATGATCTTTATTGTTGACAAGATTATTTTGCTTAGCACCAATACGGGTCTGTCTTTCTGTCCAAAGTACGCTGTTACTTTTAATTTTTTGACCTCATTACAAACTCATTTCTATAAGTTCTATTTTTTACATTTTCCAAGAAGCTATTATATACCTGATTCAAGTAACATAAGAATGACGCCTGCAGCCTCTTATGAATATTACAAAAAGATCTAAACTGTCAAAAAGTCAATTCCCTACTGCTCACCTAATTGTTCTACTGGTTCTTGTTTTTCTGCTTCAACTGCACCACCATCGTTTTCTTCTTTATGGGTATTTTCTTCGTCTGTTTTCATCCACTCCTCCCAGTAGGTTTCGTACCAATCACCCACGGATTCTATCCACTTCATCAGCATCTCTTGAGCCGCTGGGGCAACGTCGAGTTTCCTGCGTCGTTTCATGGCATTTGCTCTACGTTCAGATATTCTTCGCGAACGAACTGACAAAACAAAATTTTTGAAAGGTGATCCATCGCCAAGTTGCATTTTCGAGATTTCAACAAAAAATAAAGCATTAAACAGACAGATGGGTGGTATTTCTTAAACTTTTTTTCAAAATACCATGATTGCCTGCAAACTAAACATATGAAACATATGAAACTGCGAAGTAATTGTAAGAATATGCACATACGTTTAGCTGTCCAAACTAAAAATATCACATCACAAATCCATTTTGTCATGAAAGTATTACAACATCACCAACTTTTCTTTTGTTTTAACCAACTAAAGTTCGCGTTTCTGCACAAAATAAAACGCATGAAAAAATATATCAGTAATATCAGTGACAAGCATCTAATTCAACAAAGGCCTCCTAACTGGGGCAACGCCAAGCGTCATGTGATAGCAGTCCTGCTGATCGCTCAAGCGTGTCGTGCGAGAAATTATGTGCTTCACAAGCGCCTCGGTAATTGTGTGCATCAGGCAATTCCTTAGCATTTTGCTGAGATTCGTCTGCAGCGATTGGCTGCAGACGAATCTCAGCAAAATGCCATGATATCCAGAAGTGAAGTCACTGAATTTACCCAAGAAATAAACTTTCAACAAACAGTAAAAGAACTTTTAACCCTTTCTGTATTGAGCTTGTTTTGATAAAGAAAAGCGAAGTAAAAAAGTACGCTTTGTAAAAGTACACGTAAGAACTTTACATTACGGTTTACCTATGACGTCAGCCGTCGTTCTATTTGATCTTCTTTCACTCGTGCTGTGCTCTTTCTTGGCAAACACCTGAAGTAACAACAAAAGCCTGAACCTTTTCGACAGTATACAGTTTTGCCTTTTTCAACCCCAGATTGCTTTCCCAGGGTGGCGTTTTCGCTTTGCATGTTCTGAAGAACGGAATCTCCCAAGGGTCAACGCTCGCACCTATGCTTTTTAACATCTAGATCAGTGACACCCCCGACACCTTTTCCACTCAACATGGCTATGCAGATGCCTGGCCCTCCTGTTTTCCCACAAGTGTTGGAATGAGGTAGAAGTTCTTTCTTTGGATATGCAAAGAATTGCTGATTGCTTACCTGCATGGAGGCTCAAGCTAACAACTACCGCCCTCCGAACCGCCTGGAAGACCTGCGGTCCCCTGACATTAAGAACTGTGAATGACCTGAGGACCTTGTGGGTTTGTTTGAACCGCGGCTCACACACAAGAAAAAGGTCACCAGTGGAATATAGCCACAGATATCGTGCAAGAACAATTACAGATGAACATCAACGCAAATTTGAAACCTAATTCCACCACATATGAGACAAAAATCAATATTATAAATGTCACATAAAATCGGTTCTCACGTCGGGCTGAGCAGGAGGATGAAACGTCTGGTCTTTGGTACAAACCGTATCACTTTTCTCTTGTTGATCCAGCGACAATAAATCTGCAAAGTACATTTCACCGTATGCCTATTTTGACCGATACAGGAAGGTTTCGGGGTAGAAAACGAAGATTTATAAAAAATGGCATAATTTACAAAAAACGAGAGCATCTGGGGCAAAAAATTTACAGTTTGAGCAAAACGGTTGTTTTATTGAGCTAATCTTCATTTTCTTGGGCGCATATTTTTGAGTTAAAACTTTCGAGTTTCGACACCTATGAATTTGTCACATACAACAGCAGGCATGAATCAAATAAGAAAACAACAGACAAGAACTTTGAGAACCGGGTACGATGTATTCGTACTTCGATTTCGGCCTATACCAGCAGTTGTCAGTCGCCTTACCAACGCCCTAGCTCCTCCGCCGATTGCGCTAGAGAGCTATTCAAGGGCTCAAACGGATCGGACAGTCTTCTTGATTGCACTCGAAAAAAATTTTTTGGGTGGGGGTGGGTGCGGATTTTTTGTGAGTTACGTCATAAGTGAAGTAGTTTTTGGGCCATTTTGACTCATGCTGCCTGGCCTAGGGCCCAACCCTAGGCCAAAGTCTTTCGCTGAAGTTTTCATTGGAAACTAGGCTCGAGTCGCAGTCTTTTGAGCCTTTCATCGACTTTCTAGCGTTTCTGGTTCAAAAGTTGTTGTCTTAAATAAACAAATTAATTAATGATGTAATTAACTAATTATTCAAAAATTTTTACTAACTTAGATCATAACTTGTGAACTCGAAACCCCAGCAGGTCATCCAACGTATCAAAAGACTCGGATTGTAGCCTAGAATCCAATAAAACCTTCAGCGAAATACTACCATCTAACGGTTGGCGCCCAGGGCCAGGTGAAGTTGGCCAAGGTGGCCGAAAAGTCCTCCACTTATGACGTCACTCACAAAAAACCCGCACCTCGCAAACAAAAAATTTTTTTTCGCGTGCAAACTACAAGACTTGCTGCGTATTTTGACGCTTTGACCAGGTGCGTAACCCGGACAGGAGCGGAGATATTCCCACGCAAAGCCACGTGCGAATCAGTTGTTTTTTTGTGAACCGCTTGAAGTAACCCGAACGTCAAAGTAAAAAATAATATTGAAAATTAGTATATAGGTCTTAAATAGACACCGAAACTTCAGATGCATCCAGTTTTCTTTGCAAAACAGCAAGAATACATTGTATATCGTAATGTGTAGGTTTGCAGTGCATCTTTTACCTCAGGTGAAAACGAGCAAGTGCCCATTGCAAAATGTTGGGTGGCGGAAAAGACCCAGAATGAGATCGCAATGCAAATCAATTGACAGAAACGTGGACGTTTTAAGATTTCAAGGTTTTAACAACACTACTACATAATAAGTATGCTAATTCGAAACTTATTTGGTTTGAGGTTTTGGGCTATTGCACATGCAGGAAATACGTGTGGAGCCTTTCAAACCTGGACGTTTTTCTTTGCTGTCTGGTGCAATATCGCTGTATGTCTTTGCAGGGCAAGCTTTGCTCTCTTCTTTCCCGAGCATTTTAAAGGCAGTCTTTTTCTGTTCTTCTTCATGTTCTCCTTGTAAAACGGCATACCAGATGATTTGAACGTTAGCATTGAAAAAGGTTTTGGTAAAAGAATGTACATACCTCCTTGTTTGTCTTCAACATCGGGCTCAGAAACGTGTTTTCCAGGTTTTTTAGATATTGCTTTTTCCTGGGAAGAAGTTCTCCTGTTTTCATCTTCTGGTGATAATCCGCTGCATTTAGCTTGTGACATATGGAGATCTGTTAATGAAACTGCATTTGCCGTTTATTTGGCTAGTATTTTCAAATCTGTAAAGGATTTATTGATCTAGAATCCGTTTGACATTATGAATACGATTAAACAAGGGTAAGTTAATATCTTACAAGTCTTAGAACTGGTGTCAACAGCGTGTATGCGTTTACTCAGCAACTAGAAAACTTAAAAACATTTGCTTAAAACTTGCGTTTGTTAAATGCGTAGAAATTCAGGTCAAACAGATTTTAAAATTTCCAAATTAGCGCCTTCCTCTTAGGCGTCCAAACATAATTCTTTCAACCTGACGTTTACCGCAGAAAATTTGTTTCTTCGATTTTTTTTGTCAAAATCTTGCTCAGCCGCATTAACCCAAACTTCGAATACATTTTAAGAAGCTTAAAAAAATGTTTTTTAAAATCGAAACAAAATAGAAATTCCAAACCTCCACAACCCTGCTCAGGTAACCTCTGCGGAATGATATATAAAAACAAAAGTGAATTTTCCAGGTATAAAAGAGACAAACGTCAATCTGCTTTACAAGTTTGCTTGTATTTGTATGGCCTAGAGCCTGCGGTGGGCAAATCTCCACTGTAGGCTGTTAGGTTATACAAGGAAAGAAATAACAATATGTTTTTCTGGATGATAATTGGATCGCTTAACAATTTCGAGCACTGTCTTGAGACATGTGCGCGAGTAGCAAACCATTAGCAAAGCGTTCCTTGTGAAAAGTTTCGTTGACAAAACTATTTTGCTGAGGGAACTAGGCTTGATGGTTGGCCAGTAATTATCGGTAAACTGCATTCGTCAAGCATTAAACTGAATATTATTAATTTTGTTAATTTTTGTAAAAGTCTTAATGTCCGCATGTTCCGTTTTTTCTAAAGCCATTCACTGCTTGGATTCCGTTGAAGATGCCTATATTTTGAACAAGCCTATTTGTGTTTCGTTTGTACTTGTTCTGTTCTTGAAGCTTGTATGCAATCAGTTAAATGTTCAAATACCGTAACAACGTCATACAAGTCATTGGCTGTCGGCTGTCACGACTTAAACAAAGTTTCGTAGGCCAAGTACCAACAAGTTTAGTAGTTGAGGTCGACTACTGTAGCAGCTAGCCTTTCTTTTCTACCAACTGAAGGTGTTTACACAACAGTGCGCTTTGAAGAAAGTAGTAAAACTTTTCTCAATAATTCCTTTGGCCTGGGTCGTTTAACCTTCACCTCTTGAACGGAAGACGTCTGGTGTTTTGGAAATTGTGTTTAAACATGGAGTTTAAAGGCAATTGATATTTCAGTAGCTCCGCATTTTTCCGTGACATTCATGAATATGACTTTGTTCCTTCCATCAGCTACAAGGTCATCTACATTTAGGTGGATCAGGGCGTGGTCTTAATGTGGAGAGTTAAAAACTTTTCCTGAGGTAGTCTATTTCATTTGCATCAGTAAACGTGACTTAAATACTGTTTTGGTGCCAATTAAAATGAAACACCATTACGCTCTGTTTATTCCTTGCGGCAGTCTTTGTTAAAAACGAGTGATGAAATTGAACATTATCAACTTATGCACTGCAATAATGTCAGGTTACTTTGCTGCATGCTGAATCATACTTTTCCCTCTTACCTTCATTTTCAAATCTTTCAGCAGAAGCGAATGAATTACTCTCCTCCATTGTATTACGTTTGTTAGACGTAGTTTCGACATTTACGTGTGCTGAAACAAGAGCTGGAATCAATAGCAAAACATGGATTTTCTATTGTTAGCCAATAGTGAAAGCACTAAAAAACTTATGGAAAATTTAATTGCTATGATTTTTATCTTGGTGCATTTCACGTTTAATTTTAAATGTAAGTTTGGGTAGCTTGGGGAAAATTGATCATGATCAAATAGAAGTAATATATACCCACTAGATAACTTGGCTTGTCAAAACGTAATCACTTTGAATGAACAAGGTATGGTCTAAAGTGCCAACAGTTGATATCATTTCTAGCAAGTGTGTTGTGACAGTGGTCTGTTGTGCTGATAGACTTTCAAATGCTGAAACAAACACCATGTTCACAACCATCGACAGTTAGAAAAGATTCTGTGGAATGAGAACAGTCGAACTTTAATTTGCATAAAAAGAAGCTAGGTCTGGCAAATATTCAGAAAGAGGTTTGTCACTCATAGTAAAAACAGTGTTTCAAATAACATATATTCCCACATCAAATGTATCATTTGCAAAGTATTCACCTGACTTAATTTCAACTTCACTGGCTTCAGGAATAGCGTTTGACAGAGAAACCTGAAAATATGATAAGTAACGTTTCATTGTAAGAAGCTGAAGCAAAAGAGCCAACTACGCTGAGATGGATACAGCAAGAAAGACATTTTGAACGTTATTGGCAGGAGATACATTTGGAAACGTTGAAACAAATTTTAGCAGGGACCTACTTTAAAAAAAGATTTGTGAACGTAAGTCACTCACTTCCTCATCTTTTATTCTAGAAATTGGTTCAGTTGGAGAATAATGCGCATCAAGGATACTTTTTACCAAGCTCCGTCCATCATTCCCAGAAACAACTGATGAAGAAGATGTCTGTTTATCTAAAATAATTCAGTGTTTGTTTGAAATACAAGTTATTAACCGGTATGGGAATTCTGCAGCATAGTCAGAGAGTTCTATAACCAAATACAGCTGATACACTACAGAGTGCCGAATGCCTGGCCTTGAAAATCAGTACGTTTTTCGTCTATTCAAAATTTTCCATAAATGCATCCGAGTGCTGCTGAATTTCCACAAAGAATAAACATCTTCGATCACAGAGGCAAACAGATTTATATCCATATTACTCTTCTTTCAAATGACTTTTCTAGAAGTTCTTTTCTCATTGCTGTCTTTTCCTAACCTTTACTCAGAGATATATTGGTTCACCGATGACGATATTATCAGATGCACAGCGGAAATATGTTTTACATGTTAGCTTCTAACTCAAAATCCTAGGCACATATTGCTAAACAAAGCAGGTGCTACACTGTTTTTTGAAGGAACGCGTTGTTAAAATGTTACATTCCCTGCTCATACCATTTTGCTTGCTTCTTCTCAAAGCCTTCCATGGAACGGTTAAGACTTGGAATCGTGATGCAACTGAAGCGAATATTTTTCTTCTTTTCTCGAGCTTTTTCGCCTTCTTTGCTGCTTTCTTGGCTTTGATTCTATCTTTCATACAATTATGAGAACAACAAGGTCCTGTAATATCAAGGAAAGATTGTTCTGAACATAGTGCAGTAGATAAATAACTTTTTGCAGAAGTTCTCTACAAAGCTTTAGTAAAAATATCAACGCTTCATTTTGTCGGGAGCTGAACTTCAAAAACCTACCATTGAGGTTTTTCATTTTTTCATCATCGTTTACTTTCTTCCATTTCACTTTCAGATCTGATAAATTTGTTGATTCAGAAGATTCGACACTGATTCTACTTAAAGAAACATCGTCAGGAACCATCTTGTGCTTATAAAACGGATTGTCTTCACAACGGCGTCTGGAGCCTGAATGGAATCACAAACAAGTAACGCCAATTGTCATGCAGCTTATCATATTGCATTGTGTGAGCATTATAAACGAGGGTGTGCACTTCCACAACCAGCATTACCAAAACTTGAGCAAGCCCCCATTTGGACAGAACTTGCGTCGAGGCCCCATTTCGACAGTCTCCCCCACTAACGATCATTGCTATCATCGGCAAGGGAGCGTTTCGAGTGAATTTGTTTCGCTCTTTTTTCCTGAATCCACCTCTTTCATCGCGCAGCGTTCAGAAACATTCAAGTTACTGTTTCCAAGTAACGATTTTCCAAAGCATTCACGTTATTTCTCGCAGTGCGACTGCTGCCGTGATGTTTATGTCCTGTCTGCTGCGAGTGAGTTTCAAAGTTCATGACTTGTGTGGTGTAAACGCTGGAGATGATCTCTGCTTTTGAAAATAGTTTTCTCTGGAGTTGATTTTGCTTTACTTGGGCTAATGTGCTGACTGGTTTATGAAATGGGGAGGCGGGATGGTCGAAGTTAATGGTGAAAGAACGAGATGAACAATTACTGGTTGAATTGCAACGAACACGCGAAAGGAGAGGGGAGGGTACACGAAACAATTGGCGATAGCTCGCTTATAATGACATTTTTCAATGACTATTATTTTTTTGGTTTCAAATGAATTTCTTGTTTTGCAACGTCTCAATAATCTGTCGTAAAAGATGATCTTCTTCATTGTAAGGATTTCCTAAACACTTTTTACCAGTTCATGTTTTATTGTTACAATAAACACGAAGAAAATTCCTTTCTTGTCCAAATGATCTCCTGTGAAATTCAACATCCTTCATTTGTGCCATTTACAGTTTGTTTTAGTGAGTGTGGCAGGGGCAAATTTAACAGAATCGCCAAAAACCCGAGATACGGTTGTTTAGATTTGTTTTGTAAACAGTTAGCAAATGCAAGGAAAGCGTCGCAGAAATTCACATTTAGTGCCTTCTTCTTCAAACTATTTCATAAATTGAGTGCTTAGGATTTTTATCGAATAATTGGTTTATTAACTGCTTTAATGGAAAGCTGTGAATTTGGTTCACAAGAAAACAAAAAAATTAACTTTTTTCTTAACCTATACCACTAACATGACTCGCTGACAACATTTTATGTCAGACCATACCTTTCATCGCGTCCTTTTTCAGTTTTTTCGGTTGAGTCTTCAACTGAAAATAATGAAATTGTGAATAAGAAATATAGTACAGCAATTCGAAAAATTTGGAAAACAGGCTGCAGCAAAAAGTAGAGTCATACGTCGAAATTAAAGTTGTTAAGCACAAGCAGAAACTCGGGAAAATACATATCAAGTCATACAAAGTTAAGGTAACTTACGATATGACATAGTTTTGATGGAAGAGGCAAGCATACTACGAAGTGCAGCGCATATTTCAGCTTTTTTGCTTGCAGGTATTCATTGCTTTGAAATGGACTTAACAGTTGCAACTTGCAATTATACAACAGCTTGACATAACAAAAATTTAAATCGGGAGCCCTTTAGGCTCTTACCTTAAAGAAGTTCAACAAAGACGTTTTCCAACGTGTTTGACTTTCCTCATGGGACCGCAAACTTGTATTCGGTAAAGTCCCGTTGTCTGCAAGATGTGAAGTTATAAAAACACTCAGCCAAATAATAACAATATGCTGATGCAAGAGACGTAACGTTTTTAAAGGCATCTAAAAGAAATACTTGAAGATCTGGAAGAGCTTTGCTTTGGCTGTCGGAGTTAATGCAGAGATGATATTGCAGGGTCAGCATGACTTTGTAACTCTAAAGCGATCTCCAAAGCCACTCTTGTGATAACACCAAAATTTCTCCTCGTCGATTAGTTGTACAGTACTTCAGTCTACTGGGCACCTCCTCATTTCTACCTACGCACAGCTTTTTCATGCATAGGACCTGCGGTGGGTCCACTGAGCAGCACTGAGTAAAAGAGAACAATGCGAAAATCGAAAAGCTTCTTGCATAATCAATTTTTTAACACGTTAAAACCCTGGAATACTAACGTGGGTCTCGATGACCCGGGTCAAATGAGCTCACTCACGTGAAACTACGTAAGCGGGCGTCGGCGCGCTTTCAACTCTTCAGTAGCTTCATTTTTTGTGTGACTTGTAAATAGGTGCGCTTGCCGTCATCTACGCTCTTCTAGATTTTGCAAGGGAGCGAGTTCCTCACGAGTTCGGGTTACGCTGACCCGGCGTTATGGTTAGTGTGAGGTGGCAATGGGTACGCTGGACCCACGTTGTGGTTAATGGGGGTAGAGCACCAGGCGGCTAGAAAAAGCTGAAACTCACTCAGCATACGGTCTTGTTAGCAGTATTCAAAAGGAGAAGTTGTTCACGCCCATAAGTTTTGTTTTTATGAGTAATTCAATTCAGGCATATATGACACCTTCGCTATAACTGGTCTACTTACTTTTCATCAAAACAAGTATGATATTAGAGTAAAGTAACTTTGTTAGCGCTCAAACCGCTCAGTGAGACTTATATTTTCAGTGTAGTTCATGTGATAAACTGCAGTTGAAGGAAAGTATATTTTTTTTATTTTTGAAAAACGGGTAAAAACGTGCACACCCGACGCTGGTAAAAACGTACAAAAACCCAAGGTTAGTATACCAGGGCTGCGATGGTGCATTTTAGGTGAAAACAACCTTTGTTTTGAGTAAAAACGAACGCAGACGTCAATAAATCTGTTGGGGCATAACGCTTATACATGATCACGTAGTGGATGAAATATCACCAATTAAGCAAACTCGGGAAGTGGAAAGATCCATATTGCAAAAATAAAGTTTTTGCTAACTTTTGTGAAGTCATCTCATATACTTTGTGCACTGAGTGCAGAAGGAAGCTGTTAACTTTGGAAGAATTGTGTGAAATAATCACGCTTGGTAAAATTTTCAGTTTTTTTCTGAACAAAAGTGACGGAAATTTATCTGAAATGTCTCACCTGAGATAGAGTCCATATCTTGAACCGATGAATAGTAATATTTCTTTACAGAGCCCTGAAAACACTGGTAAGGTTGGTTTTAAGTACACTAACTAATTTTTGAAGGTATTTGTATGCAATTTCAAAGTATTTGTTTCTTAATTCATAGCAGATATCCTTACAGTAAATAGCACGAATCGCTGTTAGATATAACAGTATGCAAGCAGTTTAAATTGTCAACACTCTTTATTAACAGGATGGCGTATCGGTTTTCAAAGCATTATCTGAGAGAGAAATGTTTCACAATATTTTTTATACCTCATTTAAAGGGTAATGCGCCTTTTCTTCCTCTTCGGCATTTTTTGAACATTCCGATATGGATGCGCAGTTTTTCACGTTTACTTCATTGTTTGCTAAAAAATGGAAAGAGGCTGTTTGGAAAAAATGCAACGCCTTTCAAAGAGTTCAATAATTTAATTGATTTCGTTACGAATTTGAAGCAAGTACGTTGGTTGCAAACTTTGGTAAAGTGGTCCGAAACATATATTGATAAATACACTGTCGTGTGTGTTAAGAGAGTATCCTCATATATACCTGTACTTAGTTCGTTGACGTTGGCCCTGCACCGGCAGCTAAATGTTGCAGAGGAAAATCTTCGATTTAGAAATGAAGATTAAACAAAGACAAGTATATAACAAATAAGGCATACTGAAGATGCTCTCAAAAAGTTTTAACGACCTACACCTAATCTCTTAAAATATCCTAAAATAACCACTTCCAGGTTTAATCGCGCTTATCAGGGGCACGTGCAAAAACATTTGAAAGTTGTTGAGTCCGCAGGTGAAAGCAACACGAATACTTTTCGCTACAGTACAGTCAGGAAAGTAAAATGTTTGAAATCGCAGTGAAATCTAGCCATTTTAACACTTTTCCAAAAATCTCACAACTGCAACTTGGACCACGTTTATGTGCATAAAACTTAAGCAAAATATTTTGAACCGTTTTTTCGGCAAATGTTTCATAAAGGTCTGTTTGACTTACTTCGATTCATTGACTTTCTTCCTTTTCCAAATGAATGAGGAAACAACCTCAACGAAACGAGCTTTGTTCTGCCTTCTCTTGATTTCGCTTTCATCTCTGCTTTTCTAGTTTTTATGAGGTTTTCCAGATGTTGATACGAACATGTTGGTTCTTTTGTAAAAAACGTAGCTTCCGTCAGTGAGGAAAATGTGTAAAAAGGCTTTAGTTAAAAATGCCAAACTTTTCAATGAAACAAAATAGGGAAAATGTGTTACTTTAAAACAATCTGGAATTTGTATTGAAATATATTTGAAGATGTCTTCATTGTTAGAGTGGCAGGAAAACTGCAGTTATAACGTACTTGTGCCATTGTTTATGTCAATGAGGTTGCTCCAAGCTTTTCCAACACCACTGCAGCGGCAGTTTCCAAAACAGTGTCAGGAAATGACAAAATCTCGATATAAAGTTCTTCATTACAGTTAAAAGTGACGTGGTATTCAACATGTGCGATATGCGTCTGCGGGGATGATTTTGTGTTTGTAAGAAATTCGAGGTAAGGTTGATTTTAACAGCTTGGTGTCTGTTTCATAAATACAACGCAAAAACGGTGAGAATCAAGTAAAATCTAAATTTTAGAAACATGCACAACGTGCACCGGCAATCGACGCTTATTTCTACTTACATGAAGCTAAAGACAAACTCGTGGTAGCTGTGGTTGTTTCCGCTGAAACCATTGCAGGTGTTTATGACGCCACAACTATAGCTGCTGTACTGAGCCTAGCGTACGTGATTGACTAATTACCTAAGATGCGGAAAATGCTCATGGGTCAGTGTTTGTTGCAAGTGTGAGGTCAGATACTAATTTGCCTTTGGTTTGTTCTTTCGTTTCAATTAGTGTGCAAAGCGAAACTAGTTAACGTTGAACATCAACTCATAAACCCGCTTTTTATGGAAAATCAAAGGAGTGCTGAAATCAGCTAAAATTCAAAACTTTCTGGTAACTAAGTCAATGTCTCATTCGTTGTAATGTAGAAATTATCTGTAGCTCGCTGCAAAGCCAACCACTACGAGTTTTAGTTGTGAGCTATAAAGCACGTATGGTGCCTTCATATGTATTTGGGGGGCAATTACCGCATAACGAAAATCATTGCTGCTGGTGAAATCACAGGTGTTGTGATATAGGCAGAAAAATGTCGCCAAGGCATTATTTCATGAAATGTTGATTAAATAATGCCCAATGCACCACCTTGCTCCAATTATTGCTGGAGGCGGAAAGGACAGATCCAGTCAAAGTGATGAAAACCAGAAAAATTTAGTAATAACTTGGTAATCATTGGTTTGTATAGTTTGTGCATGTTCTCTTGCATAAAGTGAGTTCTATAAAACTGTGATTTGTTTCAATTGAATGGTGGCAACAGCAACAGTGCAATCTACGTACAACCGTTTATAATCTAATCAAGCGTACATTATCAATATAATGAGGTAGCAAAGCGTCAGGGCAAGGAAGACACACCGGCGGTAGGTTGCTGTCAAGATTTAGTACCATAGAGTTTCTACCTTATTTGTCAAAAACATGAAATGCTTTTGTGGGGCGAATAGATGACCTACCGTTTTCTTTTTTATTTGCTGCAATCTCTCTGAAGTTGGCCAACGATTTTTCCAGGCTGGATAAAGTGGATTTGTTGCTGACCCGGCTCACAGAAATTTCGTCATCAAACAGTTTGTGACGATAA
>Ga0210059_1008597_pt1:0-15000 | contig 16068 bp, 8 predicted proteins | sample Ectturendosymbi2_FD_188042 | JGI IMG/M metagenome (GOLD analysis project Ga0210059, IMG submission 188042) | Ecteinascidia turbinata endosymbiont from Florida, USA - Sample 2 (SPAdes) (version 2) | ecosystem: Host-associated > Tunicates > Ascidians > Unclassified | place: Key West...
AGCTAAGGCGCTGGGCGCCCGACGAGACAACCTGTTTAACAGGTTTTTTTCGGTGTCCCAGCGCCTTAGCTTTAATTTGTATGAAATTGTTTAATATTTGCGCCAATAAACTCTCTCTCTCTCTCTCATGTGACAAGATGTAATGGTGACAAGCTGCCTGAATTGTACGGTGAACCAAATAGGGCTGCTTCAACACCAAAGCCATCTAATGCTGCAGACCCTCAACGATGTTTTAATCAGTGGGAACCAAGCGTAGTCCCACCCATGCCTATGTCACTGCCTCAGGCAGACGTAACAGAAAAGTTTAATGGTGACTTAATGGATTATCCTGAATTCGTACAGCGTTTCAAGACCTTCATTGAATCTCAATGTACAACTGACTATCAAAAACTGATTTGTTTAAGAAGGTACTTGTGTAATGAACCTGCGGAGCTAATTCGGTGTTGTCACATGTATGCAATTAGACTAAAGCTTATCGCATGGCTTGGGAGAGATTGAATAACACCCATGGTAGGACCAAATCTTTGAAAGACAAAGTTAAAGCTGAGTTGTTCAAGGGACCGACTATCCACAAAACAGATTATGATGCCTTACACAAGGTAAAAACATATATGGATCACTTGCTGCTTCTCTGACAGCAGTGGACATCTGGATCAGCTGAACAATGAAGATGTGATCCACCCAATACTGAATAGACTTCCACGATCATTACATTGGAAATATGCTGACAAATGTGCCAAGAATGGTGGCGAAGAAACATATGAGGACTTGCTGTCTCTTGTGGAAGAGAGTGAAAAGGTGGCACGAATTGCTTGTTCTCAAGTGAATCAAGTGAACCAAAAGGAAGACCACCCTCGTGGCAGCGAACCTCCCATTGTGAAGAAGGACTTTGCAAGTAAGTCTTGCAAGTTTCCTGCACTGGTGACAACAGAAAGAAAGTCATATTCAAAGGCTAGTAGTGTTTCTTACTACAATTGTGTTTTATGTAATGGAAATCATGGTCTGTGGAAATGTGAGTTGTTTCATTCTAAAAGAGTGCCACAAAGAAGAGACTTTGTTGTTGAAAAAGCACTGTGTTTCTGTTGCTTGAGAGAAAACCACACAGCAAAACAATGTAGTTTTAAGAAAACATGTCAATTGTGTGACAAGAGGCACAATACATTGTTGCATTTTAACGGCAACACAAACACTATAACTAATGTCAAATCTGGCATTGAAGAAAAGAAAAAGTGTGACACACCTGTCGTTGCACTAGCATGTGGCTCAGGCTCACCCAAGAATAAGCCCTACAAAATGGCCCATGGTTTAATGTTGTACCAGTTAAGGTCTGGGGCAATAATCAAAACAATTAAGTTATGACATATGCCTTGCTGGACTCAGCAGCAGCTAAAAGGTTGTGTGCAGACAGCTTGGTAAGTAAGCTGGGGTTGGTTGTAGATAAGACCCATGCTGAGATTCAAACTGTCACCTTGACATTTTTGAAACCACGTTTATGAAAACTCTGACCAGGACCAAGATTGTTTATTACATGATTATCCTTATAATTATCTTTGTTTTTATGTTACAAGACACCTTGGGGAAAATAAAGTTGACTTTGGTTTTATAGCTATATACTGAACCGTTGTGGCAGAGTAAAATGTGTCTGATCCGATGACCTTTATGACTGAATACATCTTTTGAAATTGTTACCATGATAAACTTTAAGTCGACTCTAGATGCTGTCTTGTCTAGGGTACGGCAACCCATTTTTCATTTCCGAAAACCCATTCCTAAAACACCTAAAATACTTCACATATCAGTCGGAATTTTGTTCTCGTTGATATAGAGAGAAATGGAAATGCATTTATTTACATTTCATAATAAGTGTAAATGTAAGAAATAGAGTAATTTAATGTTAAAGTAGCTGTAAGTTTGTTTATGTTTTACAAAAAAATGATAATAGTATCATCCAATGAATTAGCTTCGAGTAAAGAATAAGTCATCATAAGATTCATGAGAGTGCCTGGAGCGGTGTCCGTCCCATGACGAAGTATTTTGATCTGTGTTTTTGGACGAGTACTATGTAAGGTGAGTTAGGTGCATAAATTGCTTATAATAAGCTCACGTTCCTCTGGCTTTGGAAATTTCCATCGTTTACGATGATGCAAAACGAGTATCTTGCTCGTCGGATACTCGATCTCAAGTAGGAGAAGGATTTAAAACTTACCCTCTGCTTCCAATTTACAGTGGGTTTGTCCCTTACCATTCCTACCTTCCTCAGAACCGGAGCGTAGGGAGGAGGAGTGAGGATCTGATTCCTATAGACAAGAGGAGACTTATGATTTTCATATTCACTCATAGACACTATAGTGCATTATTAAATACGATCGTTTGTAGGGATGAAAAAGTTCCCACTTTGACTTATGATATTTTGTAGGGATGAAAAGAGGTACCACTTTGCCAGTAATCACATACAATAAAATAGTGAATAGGATGAAGACGGCGTTGAGCGGTTGAATGGGAAGAAGTGATAGACTCTTTAGTCCGATGTACAACACTGGGGTCCCGTGGCTGTGAAGGACTATTGTTCTAAATCCTAATTTGTTGATTACGATAACCTGCCAATTCCTATGACAACCGTGGATGTCATACCTAGGATGCTGAATGTAAAGGTAGTCCTCAGGAATTTCGGAATTCTTGCAATCTTGTACAGGCGCCGTGCAGATTGTGTTCACGCTTCTTCTAGGTTCTGCTGATCACGTTATCTTCATCCTCATTGAGCACCTTATTACTGTTTTTGTATTGCTGAAATAAGACAAACACTTGCTCCATGGTGACTGACGATTTTCAATCCAACACTTTAGTGAAATTTTAGCAAATAACTATATAGGGAATGTGACTGGAACATCGGTAATACATACGCATGACTGGAACATCAGTAATACGACCCTAAAAATACTAGAAAAACCTTCCGATCTGCAAATGGTCTGGGGGTGTTGGCGAACTCATCACTCGCCAGTACCGTGGGACCAGGCGTGGAGATTTGTTTGGTGAGTTTTGGAGATCTTCTTGCTAAAAGATCGGGGGACCATCAAGAGAGACCCCTTAGTCAAATCTAGTAAACGAAAATCATTGGAATAAATCAAGAACGTTAAGATTAGATATTCATTATTTTAAGGAAACAATTTGATAAACACCCTATGTAACTTCTGAGGAAATTCACCAAGTTATGGTGTTATTAGTAATAAAAATTAGTGATAGCTTTGCACCTAAGAACATTCAACCTGTCGTGCAAACCAATAAAACAAAGACATCAGACAAAATTGATTAACTACTATCGAAGCCAAGAAACGATATTATAGGACAGAATCACAATGTTTTTCTTGTCTCAGGATACATAGGTTTGTGTAAGAAAATAAATGCTGAACTCCTAATCGAGTTGCAACGACTGGAACAACAGTCCCGCAGAAATTGAAGAACCGAAGATGAAATACGAAAGTTATGAGAGAAGGCGTATTTGTAGAAGAGAGACACTGAAAAGTCCAAACTCAGTAAGGACAGAAAGTTGTCTCGGGAACTCCAATAATATCCGTATCAAAGATTGACCCGAGAACAATCCCCGGTCCAGAAATACATACTGGCCGCCTTATATGGCCACGAGGAGAGACATCAAAATCAGGGAAGTATTGATAATGATTCTACTACAGTTAAAGTTTATGCCAGTAAGCATAGTAATTTCTCGTTTAAGATTAATGACTCTAATACCTAAAGGAACGATCCTAGGAAATTTATATGCTATTGCCCAATTCCAGGTATGATACTCTCATCAATTAATGTATATATCATAGTTTATAGTTTCAAAAAGTAGAATAGTTTGATTTATTGATTATCAGTTTTCAAGTAAACAGCTCATACTTCGATTCTTTGTTATAAGATTGCTATAGCCAGAAATAATCCTGTTTGAAGTCAAGAGCGACTGTATATAAACCTCATAAGCACTAAACACGACTCTTACGCAGCCCTGCTAGTTAAGACGCAGGATGTGAACTAATTTATTATGGACAAGTTCGGCAAAAACTGCATCGTTTCCCTTGTTTTTTTCTTAAATTAATAGCAAAATAGATTTTCTTTATTAATTTACCACCTCAATAGCAGTATTAAATTTAATAATAATGCCCCGTAAAAAGGTTACAACAACTAAGATTGAAAGTAACCTTGACATGGTCCCCAGCTCTAGTTAAAGTGTCATACAAGAAAAAAAGAAAGATCTATTGAATTATTAGATGTTTACTCGAATGCACTAATAAAGACGGTCCAATAGGGAAGTCCGTTAAGATTATCAAAAGATTGTGATGCGAAAACTCCTCTGGACGACTTTGAAAAATAAAACATTGTCATCAGATCACGTTCGATTTGAACGAGCAAAAATTTAGTAGAATTATCTTCGAATTCTTGGTATAGAGAATTCGAGAAGCCATCTTTATGGCTGCAATTCTCATTAGATGTCTTAAAGACAAAGCTGAAAAATAAAATCCTATCCGTGACTACCTTCAGAGTAGCCAAGCATTTCACATATAAAATGTGGAAAGAAAAAGAGGCCATGTCCGGTATGAAAAACTGCAAATCTTGAATTTTGAAAGAAATATGTTCATTGATAGTTGGACCATAAATTGAGATGTGAGGAAATGCTCATCCAGTTGCAAACATCCAGTTTCATAACAGCTATATTAGAGACCATCAGGGATTTTAAAACTATTAGGGCAAAAGTTGACAAAATATCATGCCTGATAACACCTATCGAGGTTTACACTTTAGTAAAATACATTGCATCATTAGACTGAACAAAATTTTCAAAGAACAAAGTGATGATAGAATTAAACTCACTATGTTCTTAGGTCTGGGGAAGGTGTCCTTATCAAACGTTGACACAGAATGTACTCTAAATAGGGAATGTTATCTGACCGAAAATCGATGAAAATTTCTGTTTTATAAGCTTCATGAAAAGAATGTAGCCAAACAAAATCACTATTGTGGCTACCGAGCTGACAGAATGCCTCAGAACACTTGGGTGGTGTCGAGGAAAATTATTTGATAACAATAAAACATAATATTGAGTTTCGAAACATTGTGAAAAGAACATTATTTTGTTATGCAAATACTACGTGTTGCAAAGTTGTCTTGGGCATAAAGGGAAATGCACTTTGAGGACCTATCCCCGAGTTCTAAGAGAATATTCCTATTAGATTATTCTGCAACTTTTCAGGTTTGACGTGTCTTCCCGTCTTTTCATCTTTACACGTGTGCGACTAGGACTATACCGAACACGACATTACGACTGATTAAAAACATTGTATGATTGTCATTAATAAATTTTCTGATAATATCAGATATTCATTCGGACCAAAATGATTGTCATTTTTGTAAGAAATATCGTTTTCCATTTTTATGATATATACGAAAGAAAAATCTATAGGGATCGTTGCATCTAGCGTGAATTTTGAAAGTTTCTCAGAAGACTTTACCTTGTATTGAAAATACCGATGTTATAAAAACTTTTATTTACAAGATGTCATTTTTCAGAAAATGAATCACGAGAAACATCCCCAAAGGACAGTTCTTGTAATGGAGTCTTACAATTTGCACAAGATCTTTTAAACAGTTTCTTTTCTCTCATATATCAATGTGAGCTAGACAACTGTTTTCATAAAAGACAATATTGATTTCTGTACGAACTCATGAAGGAATCTTCACTTGACATCAGGCATATCAGCAGAGGACCTTACGTTATAAGGTCCCCGCCAATCAAGTGATCAAGAGTTCGATCTGATCTATCTTTCATTCATGACGAAGGATATCAACATTATCGTCTCTCTTTGAGGAATACCCACCGGAAAGAGAACATCTAAACAATGGATTTATCCAGGAAGAACTTCCGATTCTTTCAGTGTCTTCAATTATTTAAGGCATTCGGTTCTTCCACAAAGACACCCGACGTCTTCAATCAAGCGGAGTGGAAAGGAATGTTGAGTTCGTTTTGGCTCCTCAACATGAAACGTCTTGTAATCCTGAAATAATAACGAAAGAAGACTTCGATTACTTGAAGAAAGTGACTTAGAAGTTTACCGATGGATTCACGCCAAGCCAAACGAAGCTGAACATGAAACAACGACTAAAGACATTAACGTTTCAGAACATTCTCATGCGTATCTAATTGATTTATTGTGTATTTGTACTTTGCACCCTTGTTGTGAGTCATCTGTTGGAGAGAGGGTAACTTAAAAACGATATAGAAAACTATTACAGTGAAAAATAACTTTAAATTGCAAATAATGAAAACCGATAACAATATTGTAATCAAATACTGTTTCGAAATTTTCGCAATTTATAATTGACCACTTGTGTCACTATTGCATTGTGTACTATTCGAAATTTGTCACGTGACCGTGGTGTCGTACGTCGTGTGTATATAAAGAGCGGAATCACTGGGTTCATCATCAGTTGGTGTCGTGGGCTTACCTGTCTCAACACCTAAACCAGTAGTGGGCTTACCAAACTAAAATAGGCCAACTTACCCAGAAGAGATGTACGATTTAGTGGCTATGTTGCTACTGACAATTTGGGCTCTCTCTTGTAAAAGAATAAAATGCGAATTAACCCCTTATGCTGAAGTATATTATAAACTCCAGTTGTGATAGATATCACAGTGCTTAAAGTTCTACCAATAAAACCATGAGTGAATACCCTTTGTGGTGATAAATTGAACGGTGTCGAGCGAAACCAGCGGGTATAAGTTTCTTAATTCTTAACTTGGGCGTGCCATGGACATTCCTATGGAACAATGTTCTTGCGGAATTGTCCTAAATGTGTAGTGGTTCTCTTCTTTTAGAAGTGGACTGCCACACTTTCCCAGATTCCCAACTCCGACTCCCGAATCCAACCTTTCCAAAATTTGAGACTCCTTAACATGAAGGGAATGAAATTTGGCTGTTGAAATGAATTTAAATCGTCGTGGACAGCAAGAAATATCTGTTTCAACAAAAGATTCAAAAGAAATTGCACCATTTCAACAGGATTTCCCAGTTCAGGTGTGTGATGTAAAAAATGATCCAATTTGACTTTCGGTGTCGGACAAAAAAATCCGACTCCAACTCCCAGTGTTGTTAGCAATCCGACTCTGACTCCACCCAAAAACCTCCGACTCCTTACGACTCCGCACCCTGCCCAACATGCTATGAAATGCGCCTGATAAGTTAGAAAATGGTGCCCAGTGTTGTTTTTTAGAAGTTTTGTTGGAGTTTGTTTACATCTAAGTTTTCTCAGTTTGCATTTTACTTGTCTCTTTCACTCTCAGTTTTTTCAAAAATCTTGCACATATTTGCTGCATGTATTGCAATCTCTCAGTTAGTGTTGCGTTGAATGGGCGATTCACCACGAACAAAATGTTCGTGGAGAACAACACCCATATATGTGGCGCAAAGAAGCAGAAATTGAATAAGCTCGACGTGGGATCTCTATTGTTGCTTGCTACCACAGTGTGAAAGTTTGTGCACTTGGTGCTTGGCCTTTCCAATCACAACAGAGTGGTGCTTTGACAGGATGTGGAGGTCTTGTGCAACCTTCAGAAAAAGAATGTGCGATAGGTGCAATTCATTGCAAAAAGGAGGGGATGTTGGTGACCCTGCTGTGACAAAGCAATGGACGGCAAAATGGCGTTGTATCGCGAATGCTTGTGCAAAATGATGGTGAATAAGGTTTAATTAACTTTGTTGATTTTAGGGGGTGCGATCACCAAATCACCCCCCTCTCGGTCCGCACTTGAACAGTGGGCTGAATTTTGATTTAAATGCAGAAGATTAATTTGTAATGAGCATTGCGTAAATGTTTTTCTATCCGACATTCTCGACGAACATGGTTTCAAAATGATTGATAAGATCCGTTGATGGAATCCGAACGGTTGTCAACTCCACTGCTTTGTGATGTTGGCCACGTATTGTTTTGATGTCAACCGATGCTCAGGCCTGTCATATTGTGGGCGCCTTGTACTGATTTTTGAATTGAAGGTGGTTGCGCACAGTTGCTGTCCTGCGGTGTTGGAGGAACACGCGTGGCGATCGTGTTAAGTAGGTTGGCAAACGTCTTGCGGCGCAGTAAGTGTAGCAGTTTGTATAGAAACATGTCATTTGCATGCGTTTTCAGTGTTGCATTACTTTGCCAGAGATGTTGAACAATGAACATTTAATTTATTTACAATTTACATCATCGTCTAAAACAGGGGTGTCCAAACTTTTTTGTCTGAGGGCCACATATATTATAAGCTAATAAAAATATGTTGCGGACCGAAAGTTTTACGTAATGTCAAAATGTGATTGTTTTGTTGGGATATGTTATAACTGATTCTACCAAATCAACAAACTTTCTGTTAACACATTTTGCAATTTTTTTCAACATTTTTTTCATCATTGACGAAATGGCTTCATGGGCTGGATGAAATGGCTTCACAGGCTGCATTGGGTTGGTCCGCCGGCCAGATAGTTTGGTGACCCCTGGTCTGAAACACTGACCTTCTTCTTTTTGATCTCGGAACCCCATTCGAAAATATTACGTAAGTGCTCAGCCCCAGTTATTGCCTGCATTACAAAGATGTTCAAATTATGATTGAAAAAATAAGAGACACTATCATTTCACATGTTCGATTCACTCCACTGTATTTCCATTCGTGTGCAAAACAAACAGCACATAATATGCTAACCACGGGACGACTGAGCTTGGATCTGTGCAACTGATCTAGTCTTTAAAATCTTGTGGATGTGTGGGTGAGAACTAAACGCATGTCATTCTCAATGTCCAGCAGTCTTTTCTTTGACTTGTTGCAATGTGGACAAGGTTGAAGATCCATCCTCACAGACAGGTGTAGATATAGCAATTTAGGGGCATGAGGCAAACTCTCAGAAGAGTGTCATGAAACAGTTGTTGAGGGACCCCATTGGTACATTTGCACATAGTCATACAGTAATTGTTTTTTATTTTTGAAAGACGTGTGACTTGCTTCCGATCTTATTAAATGTGGCTATACAAAGAGTGGTTCATAACGTTTTTAACAGTATAGCACAGTACACAAACCTGAGTTTTTCCGCTGAGACTTTTTCCTTTTGGTCTTTTGTCTTGTAAAAGTGTTGAAACTTGCTAAAATAGTAGGTTTGGGTAGTGGTTACTGAACTGCCTGTGGATCTTTAACTTTGAAACCTTATTCGACTAACTCATCTCATTTAACATGATAGTAATGCATGAGGAGAATGCAGTAGGCTTGGTAGAAAGAAACATAGTAAATGCCAAAGGGAAACTTAAACCTAACATTAACTGTAGCCTTAACCCAGTGTTTTACAACCTTTTTGTTGCAGCGGAACCCTCGGCAAATGTTTACGTTGCTCATGGAACTCCTGGGTTGCTGGCTGGCCCTAGCAAGTGTCAGGCCCAATGCAAAACCTATAGGTACGGGGCCCCTTTGATTCTATGATGTTTTAGCAGAATTATGATTACTGTAATTAAGCAGAAAATAGTGCAATGAAGATGCGGCGGAGAGGGCAAGTGCAAAGTTATGTCAATCAAACTGAACTAGCATGCAAATTTAACTTCCGAAACAATTACTTCACTCTTGTTGAATGGCAGTTTCGTTCCGAGAGCAACTGAAAACTGCTGATGTCTTTCTTATTTTTGGTAACCACAAGTGCAGAGGCATTCTTGTTAATGTTTGGACGCACGATCAGCTATCTGCTTTATGATGCAATACATGAAAAGAATCAGGTTTCATAAGAGAAGAACCTGCCTGCCCCAAAGTTACCCAAAAATCCAATTTTATAGTTATTCTTAAATGCTTGGATTTGGAATGCAAACTGTTCTTTATGACTTAGAAAACGTAATGTACAAATATTTTACAACTACCATGTCATAGATGTAGAAACACATAGCAAACGCAATATATAATGCGCCTGGAAATAGAACCCTATAGCTGCCCAATGCAATGATGAACTGGAACAAGCGTGCTGGATGACAGTCACAATTTTTACTTTCTCTAGTTGAGCTTTAGTGTCCTTCATGCTCATGAACCTGGACTTTCAAGTAGTGGTCTTATATCTACTTACGCTCGCAAATCTAGGCAAAACAAATTTGGTGAGGTGACAAATGATAAAAATACATGAACGACCGACAAATAACGTGGAACAATTTTGTGGACAAATAAAAGAATTAAATTCTAAGTGCTAACACTTCACAAAATTTTGTGCTGGTTTGCATCAGATTTTTGGCTTACACTGGTTCGTCTCTCGTCTTTTGTCATTTGTTTTAATGTCACAGAGTTCATTTTATTTTGAAAAAATATGTAATCTGTGTTAAATTCTGTCATGAAACAAAACTGCAAGCCTTTGTCAAAATGCAGATGACACGTAGCCCAGAATTATAAACGAGCCTTAATTTGAAGCCTGAACCCGAAATCACAAGCCCGAACCTGACATTTACATTCAGTGCTAAATTTAGGCCTGAAAACCAAATGTACTGAGTGAGTCAAGATGTGCGCAACTGCGAGGCATTGGTAGCATGGCAAAGTAAACATGAGTAATGAGTAAATAATTCACAATTATTAATTTTTGGTCAAGATTCAATCTACTCAATTGCTTCAACAGTAACTGGCAACAAAAGTGTCTGTTGTTGCAAAAAAATTTTGTATGCAGGCCCGATATCTGCCCGAAACATTTTAACAAACTTAATCCCGAACCCATCCCGACCCAAAAAGTTCAGACCGACTTACAACTCTTGTGCAGGCAACCAAAAACTTTCTAAAACGGAAGGATATTTTGAGAACTGAAGACGTCATGTTGGAAAAACTGCCAACAAAGTTAATACAGCAGACACTCGTCTTGACCTGGTCATTGGGAGTTGAATCACTGCATAAGCTACTTTGTTTGCAATAGCTGTAGGTCTACTACAGTCTTAACTGGCACTAATAACAACAACAACCAAGCTCCATCTATGAAGAGTAGGGTGGGATATGGTGGAGCATGGATATAACGCCTTGCGTAGCATGAGAATGGAGCGTGAATCTTCGGTAAAGGGAATTCCACTGTTCGTTCAACAAGATAATTGTTAGTTAACAATGAGTTGAGTTGATTTTATTTGGCGATAATTAATAATCAGCAAGAAAATACAAATCAGTGCAAGGATGCCAGGGCATTGAAGGAACCGGAAGGTTATCGAGTCAGTGCCCTTCAACAGTTAAATTAGCTTTGTTACAGTCCAGTTTCAACTCGTGGTGTTGCATATGTATGGGAAGGAACTGCTAGATGATCAACACAGTTGCGAAAGGGATGCTGGGTCGCAACCGGTCTCTCTTGGTAGATGGGTTGCTCAGATCCGCAAGGATCTGGGCATGGCAGAGAAAGTATAAACCCAGCTAAAATGAAACTCTGCCTGGGTTGTCATAACCCTTTCGCGTCTAGCAAGCTCTACAAATTGTTTGCAGTGTATTTTTTGCATTTGGATGATGGTTGGTTTGGTACTCTTGGAATCCAATCTGCAAAGATGTAGCCTTCAAATTTCTTTGTTCACCAGAAGCGATATGTGGGAATACTGGGAAATGATGTGTTGTTCCAGGTCTCAGTGATCTTACAGGAAATACATTCTGTGTGATGGCAACCACCGCTGCTAATGAACAAGTGTTTAGTATCAATGATCATATATAGCAGAAGAGCAAATTTAAAGAGTTCCTCAGAGTATGATATAACTTTTTTCAACAGTGCTCTGAGAAAGAAGCATTGAAGTTGACAAGGTTTCACATTTTTATAGTGTTTTTCAAGACCTTCTGTTGGCTTTGAAACAAACCACTGGATAAATTGCCACTAGCAATGAAACACATTCCATGAGTTGTTAGTGGTTTTCATACACACAGTGATAGGTGAGGTGAAAGCTTGGGATGAAAACAGTGCAAGGGAATTGCAGATGGGAAGGTGCGCACAGTGGCGCATCTATCCTGGCAAAAAGGGATCTGTCATGGAAGGGCAGCTTTTGTTTTCAAAATAAAACCAGATTTTCTACAGATATCCTAAGACCCAATCAAACTTGGCTTTGGCATGTAGCTTGGCACAATTAGTTATTTAGATGTTGGTACTGGTAGAGCTTGACCAATAAGGCTTTTTGGTGCTGATACTAATATTTTCTAGTTCATTGTCAATAACCTGGCAATGCCAATATACCGATATTTTTGTATTAATCAAATCACAATTGAAAGGCATTTTTTCCTTCAGTATGTAGGCCACATAAATGGAATCATGACACAATTTACAAATGAAAGAGCAGATTGTGGTAAGTTTGGAACATATTATTGCAGATAAGCAATGAAGTATACAAATGATACAAGCATGAGAACAAATAGGAATTATGAAGATGACATTACATAATGCACAAATCAATACAAACAGTGATCAATCCATCACTTTACTGTGATGAAGAACCATACAACATCAAATTCTGCACAAACTGAGGTCACTAAAACAGTCAACCATCACAGCATGTACCCTGGTTTGTTCGCAGGCGGTCATCTGTTCACCACGCTAAAACCTGTAATCAAATGTTACGTCATAAAGTGGTTTGTTGGGATGATTGCGCAGCGGTCTATAATACGCACTACTTGATGTAGTCACTGCTGCGTAGCGCACAGTATGCGCTGCAAAGAATGGAACAGAGAATTTGCGTCAATCAATCATAGACGAAGTAGCAACTTGGGTTTCTGAACACTCTGTGCAGAACAATGGTGTAGGAGATTTTGTGAGTAAACCTACCCGATCATGGGCTCAATTGGGTGGGGGACACGGGAGATGTGTCCCCCACTTTTTCAGATAGGGGGATATAATATGTCATGCCCCCCTACATTTTCTCTTAGGATTTCTGTTTGGAGAGGTATCAAAACTGAATGTGACGTTTGTCATGTTTTGTGTGAAGAGTTTTTCATTTTGGATGTTACACATAGCAATGTTGATGTTGAAACAGTTTGGTATGGTATCACTGATTCTGATACTTTTATGAATTTTTACTTCGAAAATGATTTTAGCATTTTGCAAGTTTCTAGAGACCGCAAAACATTGTTAACTGCCTCTGTCCGTCATTTATGCAGTGTGGTTTACTGTAAGAAAAGTCATTGTCTTGATCAGTGAAGTTTAACGGCTGCACACGTGAGAGACCACTGTACAGCCGTTATTTGTTTTGTGCAAACCTTGGCTAACTTGCTTTACTGTAACACTGGTTGCCATGTGTGCAGAAACAGACATCGCAAAATTTAAAGATGCAAGTGTATAACATTAGAAAGTTACATTTTCATGCAAACCTCTGAAGTATTTGCTGAAGACAAACAGCAACACTATTGTGGAGATCAGTTTTAGGATGGGCAGTTTTGCAAAAGACTGTCTTCAACCATTAGTAAACAGGATTTCCATTAAACCTTCAGAGAAGTATAGACCTAGCTATATATTATCCTATAGCTCACAACTTAATGACTTGACTAGGAATTTACAGATGGCTTCTACATTAGCCTTATTTCTTATATGTCACAACAAGGGTGACCAACGAATTCAAAAGAAATTTATACCCACAATGCAGTAATGTTTTGATCCAAGTGCGAAACATTTGCTTCACAGGTAGCCTGCGCATGGGTGGTGGAACTATTTTCAAACTGTGAGACACAAGTGCATGTCAAAAAAACTAGAAAATTTTTGTGATTTGAATTGGCAACTGTGATGTCCGAACCACTGAAATATGATGTCATTAACTTTTGTCAACATGTTTAACACTTTGGCGTCCGCTAGGATTTGAGGATTTTTGGAAAAAAAACGCTTAAATGCACGTGGCTTTGCTCGGGAATTTCTCCGCTCTGGTATGCTCTACAGACCTGGTAAAAGTCGGGTTACGGACCTGGTTGAAGCATCAAAAGAAACAGCAAGTCTTCCAGTCTGTACTCGAAAATAAATTTTTTGCTTGGGGAGTGTGGTTTTTTTGTGAGTGACGTCATAAGTGGAGGACTTTTAGGCCACCTTGGCCGCTTTGCCTGGCCCTGGGCGCCAACCGTTAGGTGGTAGTATTTCGTTGAAGTTCTTACTGGAAACTAGGCTACAATCTGAGTCTTTTGATACTTTGGATGACCTACTGGGGTTTCGGGTTCAAAAGTTGTGATGTAAGTTAGTAAAAATATTTGACTAATTAGCTGATTAGATAATTAATTTGTTTGTTTTAGATCATAACTTTTGAACCAAAAACGCTAGAAAGTTAATTAAAGGCTCAAAAGACTCGGACTCAAGCCTTGTTTCTAATGAAAACTTAGCATAGACTTGAAAGTTTGCAGATGTCTGCTATACAGGCTTGACCTAATGTAGCTGAAGTTTTGTGTCAATCTAAACAAATTTCGGAAGTTATTTGATTTTAGCTGATGACCGTTTTTTCGTGTCACCCTGTACATACTGTTTGCCAATTCATGGTTGTTCATTTTGATTTCTGTTTAATCACAAATATCTCTTCCTGTTGTTATGCATGTATAACTCTACAATAAAACTTCTAACATTACAGTAATTTCGCTTGTTAAAATTTGATGTTAAACATGAAAAATTTGATTGTGAAAAGACTGAGCTGAGTGGCATTACTGACAGAAGTCACAAGGCAGCAGTCACCAGCAGACCCGTAACCAGCTTGGGACATTAGTGGGACGAAGAATTTCTGATGGAGACCCAAATTTTACATTGATAGCATGTACGAAAACAATGGTTATGCAAACAATATGTCTAAGACAATGTTTCCCGCAGGCCGAAGCCCTCCCGTAGTTACAGGCCAGATTATTAGGTATGCAGAAATCACATTATAAGCTAGATTGGTATATGGGTATGTATTCAGAAAGACTTCTGGTTCATTTATTATGGATAACTTGAAATCTGCTCTATCTGGGTTGGATAATTCTGCTTGGGAGTTTGATGTTGAGAAAGAGTATTAGAC
>Ga0210059_1008598_pt1 | contig 16068 bp, 9 predicted proteins | sample Ectturendosymbi2_FD_188042 | JGI IMG/M metagenome (GOLD analysis project Ga0210059, IMG submission 188042) | Ecteinascidia turbinata endosymbiont from Florida, USA - Sample 2 (SPAdes) (version 2) | ecosystem: Host-associated > Tunicates > Ascidians > Unclassified | place: Key West, Florida...
GACTCCACAGCAACAGTTCACATTCAAGAGACTCACAAGTACGTATTTTTATTTAATGGTTTGAGTGGCAGCTTGCGAACAGTTTCCGTGAAGCAGGAACCAATTAACCTGATCTGTCTGTGAAAAGCTGCAGTAGAAACAATCGCAATACAAGACAATATATTACCGCGATTGTAGCGCTGATTGCAATTCTAAGTTCGAAGTAAGTGAAACAATTTCTCTTCGTTGACGTCAGTTATGTTACTTTTATTACTTTGAAGGATCGTACTTTGCAACTTGCACCACCTTTTTTCTCAAATTCTCTGTTGCAATTAGCCCGGTAGAAGTCATCTTAATTGTGGGAAATGTCAAACAAAGATTGTGTTTTATTTTCGCTAAACTCTTCCTTTGCTAAAAAAGAACACAATGCGCTACAGAAAAAAAAACTTCCTATGACGCCATCATACATGACATGAGAAACACTTCACTGCAGACATGACAGTTGTAAAAAATCGAAAACGTAAATAAGTTGTTTTACCATAACTTGCATGTTGCAATTTCGTCCGGTAAAAACAAAAAGTTAGCAGATTACGTTAGCTTGCTGAGCATTTTAGATATAACAGGTGAAAGTGACGTTCACTAATGCAAACAATTGAAAGTTTCTTCCTGTTCAGTGCAGTTCAGCACGCAAAAACTCTAGAATTTATAGAAATCCTGCAAAAATGGTATGTATTGGCCCCTCTTAGAATAGCAATCTTTACAGGATTAACTTGGCGGCTGCCTGGTTGCCTTCCTGGCATTTTTTGCAATCCTTAATTTTTCTGAATTGTTTGAGACAGCTTCTGTCAAGTCGAAACGGTACTTCACCAAATTTCTCAGCAAAGTAAGATGTACTGTGACACACGTTTGACAAACACCTGTCAGTTGCGTCGCTTTCTAAGTCAGGATTTTGTTTTGAATTGGTGGAAGATTTATCAGCAGCCCCGAATCCTCAAGGGTTTCATGTTTGTGATAGATTAATCGACGATTAGGTCAGTTATGCGCCTTATTCGAGCCGTTTGTTCTTGATAACGCAATACTTCGCTTGTCAGTAGATGGCTAACAAACCGTACCATTCTGATGTTTTGGTGAAGCATTTCGTTTAAACTGCCAAACCACTATCTAGGAACACTATATCTAAGACTTATCCATTCGAAGAACAGCTTCGATGTTCAGGTAGCTAATTTCACTGTAGTAAGTGGTGTTGCACAGCAGGACGCCTTGAATTCTTGGAAAAAGTTTAGTATCAGCCGTTCGTATTAGAGAGAACAATTATTTAATCATTATCCAGAATTCAAGCCACGAATGAGGATGAACAAACAGACTAACTTAACGTCTGAGAGCTTTGTGGTGCTGGTGAATTCTCGTTTGTGAAAATTATTGGCTGAAAATCGAGTATTACTTGGTTTGTTTTTGTAGCTCAGGAACTCGTCTGTGTCTTTTCAAATTTCCTCGAAGACACTGAAACCTCTTTACCTACTCCAACTTTTCCTCACCCGCTTGCAGTGTTAAATAGGATGGATTTCTTTGAACACATACTATTCGTACTTCGATGTTCCGTGTGCTGGATTTCATTCCAGCCTTATAGCAAGGAGTTGCAGTCAGTCGACTGCTTGCGGTAGGTCACGTTCATAAAAAACAAACAATAGCAGTCAACCGCTAAACCAAGCAGTTGATCTTAGTTTTTCACTAAGAAGTATTCGCGTACCTGGTTGAAAATATGATAGCGGATCATACAGATAATACAGAATTACGACAACAACAGGGTCTAAAACGAGCAGCTCAGATTAATTGTAATGGAGTTTGTAAGTGTAGCCTATTAAATTTTGATTATGCAAGGAGGTACTTGTTGACCAATTGCGAGAGACTTTTATTCATTCATTCATTTTCACACCTATCCTTTCCTCTCATAAAGTTAGCGGGGCAACAACCGTCGGGCTCAAAATGCCTCACGATTGTCAGCAATGCGTAATAATTCTTCTGGATCCGCACCAAGACGGGACCAATCTAGGTCTGAGATGTACTCACGCCATCTGGTCTTTAGTCGGCATCTGGGCCGCTTTCCAGTTGGTGTAGCTAGGAGGATTCGCCTCGCTGATCTTTCCTGCGACATTCTGCTCATGTGGAGAAATTATCGTATCTAAGATCTCGCTATTCAGAGAAGATATGACTTAAAATTCAGGCCTTTACAAATTTCACAGCTGTGCACTTTGTCGCAAAGCGTCACGCGTCGTGAAATGAGATAGCACTCTTTCAGTCATTACCCATAATTCATGACGGTAGTGAGGATCGAAATAAAAGCAAACTGAAAAACTGGCAGCGATGTGGTTTTTGGCAACTCCCGTTTTGTGACCCATGATCGATTAAGCTCATGCAGAATTGCGTCGGTTTTACCAACCCGTGTATCAATGTCCTTCCGCCTTCCCTCACTTGTGAATACTACCACATGGTAGTTGAACTTCACATGCTGCAGTGTATTGCGGTGTACTTGCAGCACGCCCTAGCGGGCGTGTCGTGGGAGACATAATACCTCCGTCTTTTTAGAGCAGTTATGTGCAACTTCTTTCACTAGCGGGCCACTTTCGAATTTTGGAAAGTTATCGCGGGCCGCATCAATTTTTATTGGATGAAACTTGAAACATTATTCATTCCCTTAAATATTAGTTCAAGCGGTCACTCAACAGATATGGAGTATATGGTGTAATTTTCTCTGTTTCAAATCAACCACATGCTGACGACAGGCTTATTGAAAAACTGTGAATTAGATGAGACATTTGATAGGGTTACTACATCTGCAGAAGCAAAATTCCTGGCAGTCTCAATGGCTACTTTTCGCGACAACAAACAAGCGCGATACGGGCATTTTTCAGAATGTTCTTACAACTTTCAATTCACCGCAAAACAGCATCACTATCACTATTCAAGCAAAACTATTGTGGACGCTGGAAACAGCCAAAGAAGCAAAAGTTGAAACTCTCATCTTCACAGCACATGCACATTGTTTCAAGTTAAAACGTAATTTGCAAACTGGAAAACTTCCGGACAACAAAGCATTTTAACAATTATTTCACCGTCACTGAAGGCTTTTCCTTTCTGTGCTATTGCTTCGCTAAAATTGAAGCTCAATTTAGTCCAAGGTGAGTGTCGTTTTTGCAAAGAGGTATCATTTTCTGTTGCCCCTTACAATAACCTCTTCAATTGATGGGTTTATCCAACCACAACTGACCTAAAATTCCCTCGTATTGTACTGAATGCCTGGAGTTGTAGTACCGCTTCATATTAAATTTTTTCAGACAAGCAATTTTAGTTTGGCAAATCAAGAAAAGAGCCCTTTCATTTCGTTGAACAATAAAATACTTCATAAACCACTCGTCGTTAAACATTCTCCCTTCATCAAGAATGTTTCGTTTTTTGAACACCCTGGAGATTAAATTACAGCTAAAAGTGCTCCTTTCATGAACTGCAAAACAAATATTATTATTATTATTGATTGCCAACCCTTTCAACAACTCCTTTCCCTTGTCCTGCTGCGAATTTTTATCACTCTACCTACAATCCCAAAACCAATACCAACACCACATCATGTATTGAGTCAATGATGTTAGGCGAATCAACTGAAATCCTTTTTAACTACATTTCCCAAGCTAAATTCAAAACTAACAGTACTCAGTTCACACGTACAACTGCCTGTCAGGTGCTGACGAATTGTTCGAACAATTTTACACAGCAAAGCCTCGTATATGAATCACAAAGAAAGTTTTTTACATCACAAAGAGCTGAATCTGGGTTGTAGCGCGACAATTAGAAATGGCGCGAAAAGTTGCATTCGCTTCGTGATCTATGGTTCCCAGATATTTGAAAATTGTTACATTTTTTTGTTCGTGAATGATTGTGAAATGAGTGTCACAAAAATTGAAGAATACAATGCATTTGAAATACCATTTCAGGATCATGAATAAAACCAAGCGGGCCGCACCAAACAACTCGGCGGGCCGCGGGTTGCACATGTCTGTTTTGGAGCACATTTTCATTCCCACTTTGTAGCATGCACCTGAAAACCGATCAAGTGCAAGGCCCTGTTCAGAAGATTCAAGCAGCACCTGTCCATCCATGGGGATGACCATGCCGGCTTTCGGATCTTTCGGTGCCCTTCCAGAACCCTGTTTCACTTGAAACGCTGGAGTTCTTTGGCCTGTTCAAAGCTTTGAGTATTTCAAGTCGGATTTCATCGCAACCTCCAGTTTTCCCAACCTTCAGTGTTTTGACAGCTAATACGACCTCGACTGTGACGGTATTTTTCCTCCCACAAATGTATCCTCCAGTATGTTCGATGGTCTGATATTGGCCGGGTTCAAAAGATCTTTGAAATACTCTGTCCAGCTGCCAAGAATGTCCTCATTTCTGAGCAAGATACCATTTTGGTCTTTGATAGATCTAGCAATATCACATGCTTTTCCGCGGAATCGCCGGATGGTTTGCCAGAACACTTTGTTGGCCTGTCAATAATTGAAGTCCGGAGGCTCCGCACTTTTATCCCCGACATCGGCACACATCCTCTTGGAATGACTCTGCCAAGAACAGCGTGAGTCCATCTTAACCGCCTTTGCACCGGTGTCGCACGTTTCCGCTTCTGCTTACACTTACAGCGTATGGCCTCTTTTGCGGCATGGCTGCTCAAGACCTGTCCCCAGATTTAGTGGGACGTAGCACCAGATAACAAGAACTAGCTCGAACGATGAGTCAGCTTATGGCAAAATTGTGGTTTACACGTGGTTTTTAAGTTCGTTAGAGTAGAAGCACTCAGCCCTGTACCCATCAGCTTCCACAACGAGCACAACGTTGGGCTTCCAGTTTTGAATAGCTGATGGGGAGACTTTCGAAATTTCTGAGCTCTGCCAAATTCCGAACGCTATACTTGGTCCCGCGCACGACGACCGGTGCGCGATGCTTTGATTAATTTTATTTATTTCATGATAATAACTGCTCATGTTAAATTGTTTGACATTGGAGCGGTCGCGCCAACTTTTGCGTTGTTCGGGAATAACACGGAAAGGTGTTGCTGCGAAAACATTGACTTTGGATAGGTATTGCATTGAGTCTGCTACAAGCGCATTTATGCAGCAACCATTACACCTGAAGAAGGGAGGCTAAAGTGTGCGCTGTCACTTTTATTAAAGGACAGGGTGGACGATGTTTTTTGGTACTTTTTGCAACATACTCCCAGAGACTTAATATTTCTCTGCAAATGAAAGACACTATCGGCTTTGCAGTGCAGAGATCAAAGTCGGGCCGGGCTTTAAGGGCATGGTTTCGGGCTGGGTTCGGGCGTAAATATTTTGGGCCGATTTCACGTCTGCATGCAAAACTCTACAATGTTCAAAGTAACGACTTTTTATGTTCGTTATGTAGATTTGTTATGTAGACCGCAGTGACATCTGTAAGTAAAGTGCGATGTTTCTTCAGCCAATTTTAGAAGTGCAAACACAGCTGCGTTCTTTTGTTCTCTGTTCGGATTAGTGTCATACTCTCTTTGAGAAGGTGACATAAATGGAGGAAATTAGCACGCGATGAAGTTGCGTCGAAAACATCAATCCCTTACGCGATTCTTGATTTGTTTTAAGAAACGATTTCGCTAGATTTAGCAGCAGGCAAGGGATTATGATTTCCTTTGAAGTGCTAAAATGACACATTTTTTTATTTCGACAATCAGCGTTTTGGAAGAAACTTACTCATGCGAGACTTCCTGAAACAACGTTTATTAGCAGCATCGCAAAAACGGACACTTTTGTGAGGCAATCGAGTTGATTACACCTTCAATAAGAAATAATTAATTGTGAATTATTTAGTCATGTTTTCTTTGCTAGGACTTCAATACCCCGCAGTTGCGCATATATTGACTAACTCGGTAAATTTGGCTTTAAGGCCTAAATCGGGCTTCAAAAAGAAATGACGGGCTCGCGCTTCAATAAGGGGGAGGTTTACATCTCTGCATGCGACGAACTAAGAAAGCACGGGCGGGACTCGTACATTCCCAGGAATTCACCAAAGTTTGTTGAATATCGAATAGTTTGTCCGATTTCAGAACTCTTGCCCAGAAACCGTCTTCAAACTTCAGTTTGACTTAACATTTTTATCAATCTACATGAAAACATTGCTGCTGACACTGGGGACGCCGGAGAGCGCGGGAATGACGCAGGAATTGCCCCCTGTCCTTTCCTAAGGGGGGAAACGCGGACGGAGGTGCCTTTTTAACTCAGTATCATTAGGTCATTTCATGGTTTATAAAGAATGACTTGAAACAAATTTATTGCAGCTATTCGCGCACCCAGAAAATTCGGAATGGTTTTCCATAATTTTTGCTATTATTTTTGAGGTCAATATTTTTGCTGACCAGAAGCAAGCACACACGGCAAATATTTTTTTCTTTTTATAAGTTTTCATTTCCCTCCACTCTTTTACTGCCCCTACCGCTGCTCCGGTGATGATTTCTGTGTTTGTTTACGATGGCTAAGGAGAATCATATTGCGGTATTTAGCGCAGTGCTTTCAACGTCTTACCTATAGGGATGATCACTTTTAATTTTCTGAAGTGTTGGTGCTTTTGCTGGTTTCCATATCGCATAAAACTCTTGAGTAAACCGAAAGATGTATTTTTTCTTCATAGCTGTTTTATAGCGCCACAGCTCAGTGGTAGTGTCCGTGTCTCAATCGAAAGGTTGGGTGATCGTTCCACGACCATTGAGTCACTCGCCGTAGCGCTCTTTGGGCAAGAAAGCTCACCTTAACCGCCTCGGTAAAAAATCGAATTCAGGCCACATCCTGTCGCCAAGTTCCGTCACCCAACATAGAAAAGAATATATACAACTCGGAAAAACAACTGTTTCGTATGTGGTTGACCCTGAAGTCTCGTAACATTTGTTGCAGTTATACCAGTGCTTTCCAACCAGTGGGACGCGAAGCATTTCGAGATGTTGAGATTTTATGGTTCAACTAAAGCGTTTCCTAAAATCTAGCCGATTTTATGTTGATTAGGTCGAGAAATGGTGATAAAAAACCCGCCCATTGTCGCCTCGGCGATTATGCTTTATTTCGCGTTAACAATGAAGGTGCGGTCACACAAAGAGTGGGCTGTATAATTTTGTGATTGATCATTGTGAACGAGACTAGAACTTCAGTCTTAAAACTGTCACTCTGAATACTACGTTGCGTGTCAGTTTGTCTCCTATCAACCCTGGACTTCATTCTATCATATCTTCTAATAAGCAAGATCATGCTTCCTATCAACAGTAAATAGTAATGTGCAGTGGCGTAGCTGACGGTTGGGTCGTGGTTCGAACCGCCCCACGTGGCAAGCTAAATGTAACAACCGGACCCTCACTTAGTTATATATTGGTTTTCATTAATTATTCTCTTGGTTTTCAGTTGGTTTTCTTTGTGCATTTTTTCGAAAGTTTTCGGAGTGTTTTCTAGTGATTCAGGGTTTTAGTATAGCCATGCACATCGGGATTCACTATCATTTCTCAACTTTTTGTGAGCTTTAACACGTGGGGCACCCTACGGAGGCCAATGGCCCCCATTCAGCTAAGTTATTCCCCTGGATAAAACCTGTAGGTGCACCACTGAGTATGTGTTGTTAATATAGTTTGCTGAGATATGATTGCTTTCTCATATCTCAATTTTTTCATTGTTGATTTACCGCAGCATGGGCCCCACAAAAATAGTCAGTAAAAGTGGGTCGCAAGCTGAAACAGGTTTGGAAGCTCTGTGTTAGACTAGAAAGTTTATTAGAAACAACTCTGAGAGGTATTAGTGTGTTGCCAAGAGTGCTAAGCAACCTACGGAACAAGAAATGAAGTAGACCCCGCTTAATAAATCCATCTCCATACCAAGCGTTTTCGGATTTTAATAAGAGGCTTAAAAGCTACCGCCGCAAAGATTAGAGGCAGAAAATACAGTACAGCACATTTATTAACACAGTACGAAAAAATTGGAGCATCGTTGTTTGTTTTGGTGAAAATATGTCTCTAGTCTAAGGTGACCATCTATGTTTTTTTTTATTGAAGAAAAAAGGACTTTTTCTTTGATTTTCGTTTACTAAAATCCAGTGGCCATTGGCCAAACGTCGCAGAGACTCTCGCATTTCTGCAACAGCTCTCTACGTGAAACACGTGCTCTCTACGCATGCTTTACGCGTGCTTAATTTCTAGCAGTTCGGCGACCAAAAATGAGAAAATGGAAAGAATACTGGATTTCTAAACTGGCGTTTTTTCAATGCTAAAATTCCGTCCCAACTCGATTTGGATTTAATAGGCGGCGGATTAATTTATCCGTGGATTTGTTAAGTGATGTTTACTGTACTGCACTTCTCTCTTTGAACTCACATCATTTACTGCATACTTTGTGATTGTAGTTACAAAATGAATATAATAATGCTATGCGCTGTGTTTGTCTCAAGTTTGTTGCAGTAAATTTCCTTAACCAGAAAACATTCAGCACTGCTATTATGCTGTCTGTTGTATGTACCTGCAGATGAAGACGCTCAAAACTATAGCCAAACCTGAAGCAAGCGAGAGTCTAAAGCTAAACTTACCCTCGTGGTTGAAGACATGGCGTGTTGATTTTCAGAAAAAAAAACATGCTCATACTGGTCTTAGCAATACAAACAAGACGTAAAATATGAAAGTGTTTGACAGTTACTGCAAAATATGCGGGAAGTGGGAGAATAGACATATCATGTACTGTTAGTCAAAGTTGTAATTATTTGTTTGCCGCAAGGCGATCATAACTAACGGAACTTTTCGAATTGCCCACATTTCATTCTGCAACTGATAATGCCTTGATGGCACTGTTTTATTTTCATTTACCGTCAAAAACACAATTTCCTTTGCACAAGGGAAGTGGAAGTACGAAAACGTGATTAAAGTGGAAATGTGGGAGTAACTTCATCGCATTCAAAGCGCATTGTTGAAACAAATACGAAGTGGCAAATTCTATTTAAAAATATTTTGATATGGATTCGTTTTTTGCTAAAAGCTTTCCCGTCCAATTTGGATTTTTAAAATTGTTGCAGTGGTATTGCACGCCGTATACCTTCGGTTTAACTGCAGTTTTCTTGCAAAGTTTGCCAGAGCGTTTCTGTTTGAAAATATTAAAGTATAACGTATGAAGCATGTCATAATTTTAAATCCGGTAGAAAGCCATTCCTTTTATTTGCTCGCCACTGCCAATTCCCAGACAAACACTCGCTAAATAAAGGTTTAAGACTAAATAGAAATATCATGCGTGTTGCTGATTAAGCAACCCACCTGCTGAGAAAATTAATTTATCGTTTCAGACAATGCGATTCTCAAGATTCAACATTAATTCCTTCGAAAGCTTGAGAAACAACTCCTCAGACAACTCCATGGTGAGTTTCTATTAGTCCTTTTTCTTGTTCGATTTAAGCAAGCTTATGGACCACTTGCTTTTGATTTCCCCCACGTGTTCGGAACTTCCGCATTGCATCTTAACAGTGTCATTTTGCACCAGTTTTTCAGTAGCATACACCAAAAGTTGGCACGACTTTTTGTCATTGAATACCCGACTGTTATAGTCTCAAGAATATTCTAATCGTGGACAATTCAAGGAAAGTGTACTTTGAAACCTACAATGCAGAATGGAAACATGAAAATAGAAAAGTAGTTTGAAAAGAAGACGCCTGCAGATGTACTGGTCCTCTGCATATATTTTCTCCAATGCAACATTCTAATCATATATTTTTTTATGTTTTGACGCTAGCTCAAGCAAACTAAAATGCAGGGTCGCACCGAACAAGTCCCTAATCCCGGGGGTGCTGCCATGCGTATTTGATTAAAATGTTGTGAAGCGTTCAAAACTGTCGTGAAACTTCACATTTTTTGATTCATTTTTAAATTTTTTTTATTTTCTTGGTTTTTAAAAGTGCATGCCAGAAATCAAGGACTTTTTATGTGAGTGCAACATTTCACGAAAAGCAATCGCTTTGTTGTGCTTCTGGGAGAAGGAGGTAGCCCCGCTGATAAGTCCTAGGTACTCATTCAGAACTATCGAGCACCACAGGTACCTGCGGACATCCACTACTTGCATAGCCTTCCATGTACAAGCAACAAACTGTATTCCGATCAAGTATTGTTTTGTGCTTTTTGTAGATGTACCAACTACTTCATAGAGACACTTCTTTTTCTTCCGATGCATCACAAAGCTCATCCAACGCAACTTCAAGCTCTGGAGCGGTACGTTTTGCTGACACTCAATATCCGACTTTAACCGAGCTACCAACTGACAGGCTAGTTGGTTTCCACGAATACCGGGCCTCCCACTAACCACGCATAAAAACCGGGAATGATCGCAATGACAGCTTTTTGAAAACACAAGCGAAAACTACTGTAACTAAAAGATCTAAAAGATTAATAACGCAACAAGAGCACTGGCCCATGTCCTCTGGCAAGTGAATTAAATATCGTTTAAATGCGAATTAGCGCTTTCGCTGGTGCAGGTGTGGGAAGTGGTAGGTTGTTGCATGTGGGGGTACACGACAATCGCAGCTCAAATAAATACTGCGTGGTTGGGTCGATGCGGTGCGAGAATGGAGTACTTGTGCCGGTTTCTGTTATCATCAAGTAGCAAATGAAAGATTCCGAATCTGCATAGTTGTTTTATAGCAAAGAACACTAGGACAAATTTCCTCTTTCATTCCTGTCGACCATGGATTCTTATCTTGCGCTCCGTGAAAGCCTTAGGGATCCATGAATGTGTTCTGGGAGAGACCGTAAATCAAAATCCAATGAGGAAATATCGCTAGTTTTAACCACCAATTTGGGCCATTACTAAACTTAATCGCACCACAACTGTCGTCTGACATGTTCATGTTGAAAGTCGACTGACCTTTTTTATTCGGTTTTGCTGACTGCAATTGGGGGCAGGTCGAAGACTGAAATTTGCTTCTTCCCGTGGCGGTTAAGAAACTGCTTATGCTACGAAGCGACCAATTCTAATGTTTTAATAATCGAAACAATGTTGACAAAGCGAAAGGGTCCTCAGCAGTTTTGGGTGCAGTGAAAGGGGTCTGCAGCAACAAAAAGTTTGAGAACCACAACCGTAGACGTTTGTCTCGGACAGGGCACTGGAGTAATATTTAAATGTTGGGCGGATTGAAAAATGTTTTTGCACCGTAAGAAAATTATGTTTTGTGAGTGTTATCCACGGGAAAGTATTAGCCCGGAAACTGTTAGTGTTTTGTTAGTGTTAGCCCCGGAAACTCACTTCGCTCACCGGGAAAAAACTTAAATTAAAAAAAACTTAAAAACCCGAAATTCGTCGAAAAAATTAGTGATGACCTGCGAAGGGTTAAGACTAACAAATCCACGATCCTTTTTGGAGACTTCAATGGACACATGTTGAGAACGATATGCAGGGATGTGATCGACCGAAATTGTGATGCTGACGTAAATGATAACGGAAGGCACCTGCTATAACTGTGCTGTAACAACGCACTGTTAAACATGAGCACTTTCTTACAACACAGAGATTTGCACAAATACACCTGGTGCAGAGATTCCTTGGGTCAACAGTCACTCATCAATTTCTACATAATTTCAGCTGACTTGTTCTAATCACCGTTATATATTCGTGTCAAGTGTGGTGTTGAACTGTCCACCGATCACCAGCTGTTGGTCTGCAACTTGCATCTGGAAAAGCCACCAGTTTCTACTCAAACGTGCAAGACCAGAAATTCCTACTGAATAACGTAGGATACATTGGTGGCTAAAGATACAAGAAATGTCTTTGATTTTTTAAGACGATTTGGTGCTGCTTGGTTCTGCTGAACAAGGCATTACACATGCACTTGGTCAGTTTTTAGGGCGTGATAAAAATTAGCACTGAAAAGCCGGTGGTATTATGTCTCTCCGGAAACCCAAGCCGGTGCACTCTGCAAGTCAGCGGCAATGCACTGGAGGAGGAGAAGTTCAAGTACCCTGTGGTGGCACTCGCAAGTGAAGCAAGGCGGAAGAAGGATATTGATTCACGGATTAGTAAAACAAACGCGGTTCTGCGTGAGATTTATCGCTCTGTGGTTACAAAATCGGAGCTTTCAAACGCTGCAAAGCAGTCAGTTTTAAATTGGCCTGTGTTCCGATCCTCACCTATGGTCACGAATGTTGGGTAATGACTGAAAGAATACTATCCCAAGTTCAAGAGATAGGATTTTTGCGGAGGGTTCACGGTGTGGCACTTCGCGAAAAAGTACGCAGCTATCAAACTCGTGAAGCCCTGCGATGTCGCACATCGTATCTTCCGAAGCGAGAAATCCTACTGCGTTGAATTTCCCAACAAAAAGTGGTGAGGCAAATCCTGCTGGCTACACCCACAGGATAACGGCCCGGTGGTCGTTCCAGGATGAGGTGGCGTGATTACATCTAAGACGTTGCTTGATCGAGTTTTCGTGTGGAGCAAGCAGAAGCATCTGACATTTCTGATGATCGTGATGTTTTTCAATTCCTTTTAGTGATGCTATCGCTGTTACCCTCCCGAGAGGAAAAGCGTTCAGGAAAATAAATGAATGAAATGACTGATTGTAGTAGCTGCTTTGCATTGACTTTGACAAAATCTTCCAAGGGCGAACTTAACCTCACTGGTCCTATGCTAGAATCAGTTTCCTGAACATCTTGCATATATATCAAATGGGTTAACAGTGGATTTTAGGCAAATCTGCTGTAACTTTTGAGTTGCTATCGAAAATAGTTTGAAAAGTATTGCGTGACCCTCTATGATGCATTGCAACGGTTAACTCGTTGTCGCAGCTAATGTTGTGAGCACGAACGTTTATTAACCATCTAGTCCAAGCAATTTCATGTGGATCTTGTTTCATTTAAACCAGGGACTCTTTAACCGGGAATGAACTCTCCCCCTAGAAGTAAATCTCACGTACCACGGAGATAACTTTACTGATTCATGATAGCAATCGGATATTTTTGATCATCAAAGTCCGGACGTTATGCACTGAATTATGATTTAAATGTGTGCTTGATGCTTAATTTTTGTCCTTCCCACTGCTCTTTGCACGGGAACATCGGTTTGACAGCAGTTCGTGTGAATTGTATTATTCGTAGTCAAGTACAAGTTATTTTTTTAATTGGCATTCTTGTGTGTTTATTACAGTTATTTAGATTCCAGTTAAATGGTTGTGCACTTATTCATTAGTTTATTTCGCAAAACATTTTTATCGCTTGACTCATTTTATGAATACAGTACGTAGAATTTAGTTCATTTTCATTGCACTCGATTTTTGTGCTCTTTCATGGAAGTTGCCAAGGGATAAAAGATGGAAACGAAAAAAGAGCAGAGAATTGCTGACTTTTTCGCGTACTATTATTTAGCATTTATTACTAAACTTTGTCAAGGTTTATATGACATTGTCACATTACGCTTCTTTTGTGTTACTGGAAAGCATCATTACGTGAAAGCAAAAAATCTGTCCCATTCAATTGAATGAGTTTGCAGAGTGATAGTTTCGTTTAAAATATTTGGTGAAGTAAAATCAATACTTTGTAAATAAACCGTCTGAGATGCGTTCAGTCAAAGCCAAGCAGCTGGTAAAATGCCTGAGCATTGACTTTCAAACCCCGCTTCTTTCTGTTGAAAGAAATAAATACACGGTCATCGGCCAATAGGCCTCAGGGCCGGCTTTAAGCCTATGCATCCGATGCAGCTACATTGGGCTCCGCGCCTCTAGGAGCCCCGGGCTATGGTGTTTGGCGAGGGTGCTCATTTTGGCCAGATACTCCTTGCGCTTGTGAATTGTAGAAAAGGTTTTTAAATCCCGTCGTTAGCAAACCATTGTCTCGTTTGAACGAACGAGGAATTTCCGCTAATTATCGAACTTATAAGATGTGCTCAATTCTCATGTTGAGCTTTATATCTGCGCTCGACCATGTCCCACTCCGTATGGATCGAACTTGGTTGTACCTATCGCCAGTTGAGACTGCAGTAGACCCGCAGCGATTGCAAGCAAGTTGTGTAGTGATTCAACTCGCAATAAGCAGGTCGAGACGAGTGTCTGTCGTACTAAATTTTATGGCAGTTCTGTTAACGCAACGTTGTTTAGTTGTCGGAAAATCCTTCGGAAAGTTTTTTGGTTGGTTACGGGACATCTGCATTTTGGCAAAGGCTTGCAGTTTTGCTTCATGGCAAATGTTAACATATATTACGCATCTTAATGTTTTGCCAAAATGAAATTATCTTTCCAACACTGAAACAAATGACAAAAGGTGACAGGTTGAACCCGTGGAAGTACAAAATCTCATGCAAACCAGCGCAAACGTTTGTGAAGTGTTCGCATTTAAATTTGCCTCCTTTCTTTTGTCCACAAAATCGTTCCGCGTTATTTGTCGGTCATGCAAGTACTTTTATCATTTGCAGCGGAATCAACTTTCATTGTGTTTTTCTTATTTGCGAGCGTAAATAAAGTAGAAAAAACACTACTTCAAAGTCCAGGTTCGTTAATGTAAAGGAAACTCAAATCAGTCCTGCAGTTTTAACAACGCAAGACAAAAACTGTGAATGTCGTCAAAGCACTCTCGTTCTTGATAATTCATTATTTTAGGGGCTATATGCTTCTATTTCATGAATCACCCATGTGCATTATTAAATTGCGTTTGAAAAGCGTTTTTACATCTGTGACGTGGCAGTTTCAAAAGCTTTGTAGGCCAACATTTTATCTCATGTTTATAAATAACAATAAATACAGCATAAACTTGGGATTTGGGGGACTTTGGGAGGATGCATGGGCTACCCTCTTGTGGAGTTAGTTTCTTCGTATATTTCGTCATAAACCTAATAGCTGATCGTGCGCCCAGACGTGACTTTTATACAAAAACGCGTCTGCGCTAGTGACTACCGCAAGCTATGAAGGCGATCAGTTCATGTTAGCAGTTTTCTCCAAGTCAGTCGCTCTTCGCACGAAAGTTCCGTTCAGCAAGAGTGAATTCCATTGTAAGTACAATTAACATGTCAGCTGGGTTTGATTCGCGTAACTTTGCATTTGCGCTCGCCGCTCATTTCTCAATTGCGGAGTCTCTTTTGCAGCTTTCAGCTTCATTACGAGCGGTAGCTGTACCCTGCCTAATGTCCACCAGAGCAGCATGCTATTGGTCATAAACATGGACGTAGGTACGGGACACTTGTCACGGTGGCATTCGGGAGCAGTGATCGCCCACGTTTACTTGTGCCCAAATTAATTTGTTTTAAATATATTATAAAAACAAAAATTTTGTACCCTTGAAAATGTATTTTGCTCCCCAAATCTTAAAACGTAGCTACGGGCCTGATCTTGTACATACAGATCAACTCCAATAATTTTGCCGTCTTTTTCGATGATCGTAGGCCTATACTTATTTTACTAACACACTTTCATCAATTAGATCATAGCACGGTTGACTGAGCATGATGGCGTCATAACACCACTGCTCAGAGGGACCTCGCGCCTAAGTGTTGCATTGGGCCCCGCACTTCCTAGGGCCGGCCCTGGTAGGCCTATACTCCCATTTCCAACCCGTTGTATTGAATTTCAAACTGCTATTTCTTATTTATCGCAACTGTTTACATTTTTGTTTAGTGCGGTAATACTGTATATATTTTGATAGCGGCGCGTCATTTATTAGGAACGAATTCTTGTATACGCGTAGTTTGTGCATTCATATTAGTTAGGCTTACCATACGTCCCGTTTTAGGTGGGACAGTCCCGCTTTTTAACATCTTGTCCCGACCGGTCAGCCAAACGTCCGTCCCGTTTTGGCGTTCAGCCAGCCAGCGTAATACACGAACATTACCAATTAGCATGTTCTCGTTACTGTTGTTGCTGTGTAGCGTACCGGTAGCCTACTTGCTGACGGTGAATGCGTGATTTTATTTGTTTCGTTGTTTTCGATAAAAATGTTATTTGTTATGTCATTGTTAGCGGATAATTGGTACAATTTGTTACGTGTCAGCCCTGTACGTCAAGAGGGTGCTGGTCAGCCACTTTTGTAGTAGCTGG
>Ga0210059_1008599_pt1 | contig 16067 bp, 12 predicted proteins | sample Ectturendosymbi2_FD_188042 | JGI IMG/M metagenome (GOLD analysis project Ga0210059, IMG submission 188042) | Ecteinascidia turbinata endosymbiont from Florida, USA - Sample 2 (SPAdes) (version 2) | ecosystem: Host-associated > Tunicates > Ascidians > Unclassified | place: Key West, Florida...
GGTACTTTCGCAAGGCTGATTGGAAGCGCTTTTGCCCTCTCACAGGTGAATCTGTTGAAGATCTGAAGATCTGGATAGTTGTGATCCCAAAGCCAGAAAAGCCATTGGAGGATCCGAAGAGCTATTGCCCTATATCTGTTGTGTGTGTCCCCTTCAGGATCCTCGAAAGACTGATATACGCTCGTGTCCAACCGATCGTCGACCCATTGCTCCCGCAAGAGCAGGCGGGTTTCGACCGTAGATCAGGTTACCATGCTGACGAAGAACATCGAGGATAGCTTTTCGGCTAAGAAGGCCGGAGCTGTGTTTGTCGACCTCACAGCAGCTTATACGACACTGTATGGCATCGCGGCCTCACCTGCAAGCTGCTGCGACTGGTACCTGACAGAGACAGAGTCCAGAGACATCGGAACGCAGTAAGAAAGTTGAGGGCAATGGAAACGTGTGTTTTTTTTTAAAAACAAAAAAATCGTTACTAATTACGTTTGCTACTGTTCAGTGTTGACCTCAAATATAACAAAAGAAACTATAGAAAATTTGCTTCAATTCGATCTTGATAAGTCAAAATATTGGCTGTAATGCACTTATGAAATAGACACCTTTGACCCCGTTGCCCATCGTTTGTAAGGTCAGGGGGGCAATGCCACCCCTCTCCGGCGTCCCTGCATTCCGCTATCAGCAGTCATTCTCTCGCTGCATTACCTGCCAAGATGTCTGCCTTCGACAGTCACATGTGGTGAAACGCTTAAGATCGCAACTTGAAGTGATCATTAGAAGATTTGCTGCCACGTTATTGCTACGCAATAAGGAATAACAGTAAAACAATCCGCTCGCAAGTTTGGCAAACTGCCTCCGCAGGCAAGGGAGCGGACATGAGTGAACTGCAAGCTCATCACTGCATGACACCAGAACAGTGAACCTGGCTCTTGTGCAGTGTGTGAATGTCGTGCAGGCAAATAAACTGTCATTACAAGGAATAAATCAATTAATCGGAATTGAGCTGCTGATGTCAAGTTTTCTAGAAAACTTTGGTTCATAGCAGTGGCGTAGCCAGCCCAAAATTTTGGGGGGCCAACATTTTTTATTTTAGGCTAGCAACAGTAGTTTGTTTGGGATATCGCCCCTCAAAACACAAAATGACTAGATATTTGAAAAATTTGGAGGTGGACATGGCCACCCTTAGTTACGCCTATGGTTCTTAGTTCCAATTTCCAAGGAGGGGCAAATGCCCATGGTTTTCACGTACCACAAGTTCAAAACTGTTTGCCTGAGTTCAGTCTAAAAGCGCACCCATATAATAGTCATTCTTTTCGCATTATCATGTTCAGCAACAATGTTGACCTCAAAATTAATAACAGAAATTTGAGAAAACCCTTGTGAATTTTGTGTGTGCACGAATAGTTGCAATAAATTTGTTTCAAATCGATCTTGATCAATCATGAAATTACTTTTGATTCTGTTATGTAAGGGCACCTGTGCCCCCCCTCCAAAGGGCAGTGCCCCCGTAATGCACCCCTGTTCCGGCGTCCCTGACAAGGTCCGTATGATCATGGAGATGGTTGGCAATCTTCCCCCTTACCACCGGTGTCAAGCGAAATTTCTCACTTGCGAAATTTCTGACTTCACCCCATTTACGCATGTACAGAGTAATATTCTACATATCAAATTCGCTGAGCAAACTGATGATTAGGGTTTAGGAATTCATGTTTAGGTGCGTGTGTCGGGTTAGGGCTTGGGCTAGGAAGAGAAAAAGAAAAATAATTGAGGTCAAAGACTAAGTCCAAAAATTTTCAATGGGTAAAGTTACTCCCGCACTATAGATTGTTGTGGGTGCCTGACATCTAACGAAATTGTTTTAATTTACACAACACATATCAAAAAGTAATTACCAAACTTTATTTCTTTATCATGAGAAGCAAAATAACTGAGAAACAATAACAGGTCAGAAATTTCGCAGAGGTCAGAAATTTCGCTTGACACCGGAAACGGCAAAAGGCGCAGGTTTCGACGCCTCAAGAGTGGCGACCCACAGGGATCCTTCATGGCACTCCTTCTTTTCAACATCTACATCTCTGACCTGTCAAACACCGTCTACAGAAAGTCTGTCTGTCTGTCTGTCTGACGACCTAGTGATCATGCATGCTGATGGAGACTGGCAGGCAGTGGAAGCGGTTCTGAGCAAGGACATGGCAAGCGTAGTTGAATACCTCCAGACCTAGAAGCTGAAACTCAGCACTACAAAAACGGTGTCAGCAGTCTTCCACCTCAACAACAAGGAAGCTAAACGTGAGCTAAAACTCAACCACAACAACCAGGGGCGCAACGAGGTAAGATGGCGCCCGGGTCAAGGAGCAAGTTTGGCGTTCCCATGTTCGAACCTGAGGTCTTTTGGAAGCAAATGTACTGTACTGAAGAAAGTACTTGTGACATTTTGGGACTTTTCGGTGCCCCCCGCAGTCATTCGGCGCCCCACCCAGGCCCGTATCCAGGTTTTCAGGTTTGGAAGGGCACAATACATTTTTAGGGGGGAACGATTTTCGTTTTTATTATATATTTAAAACAAATTTTTCTGGGAACAAGAAAATTTGGGGGGCACAGAAGAAATTTGGGGGGCACTGCTCCCGAATGCCCCCCGTGGCTACGGGCCTGGCCCCACGCAGTAATTCGCCGCCCCCAATAATGATTCGGCGCCCGGCGAATTGTGCCCCCCTTGCACCCCCTCGTTACGCCCCTGACAACAACAAAACCTTGTCCTTCTGCACCGAACCCAAATACCTCGGAGGAATGTTGGACAGGTCGTTCACGTGTCGCCGGCATCTCGGCTCACTTCGCAAGAAGCTGACACCACGTGTCGCACTCCTGAGGGGACTTGCTAGCTCTGGCTAGGGTGCTAGAGCAACGACGTTGCGGATAGTCACCCTTGCCCTGGTATATTCAACAGCAGAATACTTCGCTCCTGTCTGGTGCCGCAGTGTTCATACCCACCTCAATGACCCTGCCATCAACGACGCCTTGCGAATTGTGACTGGATGCCTGCGTCCTACACCAGCGCACAATCTTCCTCTTCTCGTAGGTATCCAACCTGCTGAGCTCCGTCGCAAAAGAGCCACACTGTCTATAGCACGCCGTTCCATGGAGCTTTGACATCTGCTCAGTCCCGGCGCCATGGGGGGCTTTGGTGGGAATAGCCCCCCAAACAAAGCTCCAATCCCCCAAATTGAAATATGAAACACTAGTGGAGTTTTTGTCAAATTTCAGAATGTCAAGCCCCCTGCACAAACGTAAAGCCCCCTATAGAAGACTTTCTGGTGACGGTTCTGCATCTGCTCCACCCTGCGTTTCCATTGAGTGGGAATGCATGGAATCTCAAATCGAGACACCCAGTTTGGGCCCGCTGCTCAACAATTCGTCAGTTCATCTGACGACAAAAACAGAAGTGCGGTGGAATGTAGAAAGGTTGGAGTGCACTACGAGACTCCGTACTTTCATCCCCGATCTACCCTCCTGGAAAGACACTTCCAAGAACAGCGTGCAGTAGCGCAGCCAGAATGAGGCCGAAGAGGGCACGGCACCTCCGAAACAAACCTGCTAAGTTTTTTACTGGTAATTTACACCAATTTCAATTGTTCGGAAATAAACGGAAGGAACAACCGGACGAACATCACGATGCTAATAGCACAGAGTGTTGTAGAACGTTTCCAGGTCGCGGACGCGCTCGTATAAGGTACGTAGATAACGAGTTTAAGTATATGATGTTTGGTGCCTAAGGTTTCATTTAAACAATGAATTTTTACATATCTTTGATGTAATGTGTGTACGCCTCCGGTGTTAATTTATAATTATTTATCTACCGGAACGGACGTAACGTTCAGTATACCATACTAATCCGGGTTACGACGCAAACTGCATTACCAAGCAACCACTTTTCAAAAAGCAGCATAACTAAACAAAACCAGGAAAGGCAAAAATGTTTTTTAACAAATCTTGATTTTGTTTTCAACTGCAGTATTCATGCACTCGCGTGCGGCTTGCCGCATATACCACGAACTTGAACTTTCAAAACTGCCGACTCATCACGCAGGAGCTCAGAAAGTTTTCAAGTGAAGACAGTTTTGCTGAAGAAAAAGTTTCCGTCGCCGCATTTTTGTTAAAGATCCTTCTGTTCTTTCTCGATAGCAGGATTGCCAGATGGTACCAAATTTGGCTAATGTTGCCAAAAATCACTGTTTTCCAAAAAATTTGCCAATTTTTTGGCAATATTTTAAATGCCAAAAATTTGCCATTTTTCAAACACCAATTATGACTATTAATATTAACAAATTTTACCACATTAATACCACAGCTTTAGAAAGTACAGCTCAGATAATGTCTGAATATGATTTATTGCTTGAGGAATTGCTGTAATTGTTGTAGTGTTTCATTTGATTAACAGTCAATCATAACTGTGAATTTTTTTTTAAAACTGACCTGCTGTTACCGTGTTTCAGGTCTTGCTATGCTTAGGTTTGTGTACGTTTAAGTAATGATTCTGTTAATAACGATTAAACTGAAATATTTACTAGGTTCTTAAACATGAATCATAAGGAATCATTTTACAGCCAAGAATCAGGGTCTATATGATCTAAACTAAACAGAGGATTTCGCCTACTGAGCCATATTTTGATTCCCATAAAACAGACCTTTTCTTGCCAAACTTAAAAAATTAAACGTCTGGAAAAATATGACTCAAAATTGCAAAAAACTTTTAAATCAATATTGCCAAAAAATTGCCATTTTGCAATGAAAAATATATATTGCCAAAAATATTGTCATTTTCAAAAACTTTTTGCCAAAAATTTGCCATAAATTATACAAACACTTGCCATATTTTCTGTCAAGCATCTGGCAACCCTGCACGATAGCCACCTTGAGCTTTTGAGCACCTGGTGTTACAATCGATCTTGTTATTTCCGTTCCTGTGGAAGGCTAAAACAGTTCCTTGCGCACTGCTCTTTGGTTCTGCACACACGCTGCGTTGAACAAGACCGTACAGACCACACAGCAGTTGTTTGAACAGCTTATCGTTGTGAATGTGTCTTAGACTTTGAAATTATGCGAAGCGCATGGTGCTTGCTGCAATGCTTCTGCAGGTTTTTCATGATATTACCACGCCAGGGGCGACTCCTAAAATCAACAGCTTCACTCGGGCTCACCACACGAGTTATACTGACTGAATGCAACCGTTCGGGGCTTGCATCACTGAAACTTCCATTTGCTTTCATTCTGACTGGACTCATAAACGTAACCAGGGGGGCAAGGGGAGCATGCTCCCCCTAATTTCTAGCATATCTTGCCATTTTTTGCTTTGAGAGGCGGTGTCCCAAACAAAATAGTGTTACTCGCTTAAAGTCGAAATACTTAGTCCCACCCAAAATTTTGGGCGGATACGCTACTGCTGGCACTATCTTTGCTCTATGACGTTAGTTACGTAACAATGAATGAGAAGTTCTCATGAGAACTCGTCCATTGTTGCGCAACGACCGTCACAGAGCAACGATAGCGCCAGCTAGTCCTCTGTATACTATAGGTTCATTCATATTAGCTCGAGTTACAGGATAATTTATCGTTCCTTTGAAACTATGCTCGAATGGGAACTGTCCATTGGATTGGAATTAAAATCCAATGTTCTATGCAAATCCATTGCTTCAAAAATACATTCAATCTGACATGAATTATATTGCAAAATATACTTAATTGCAGTGGGCAACTCGGGCTCTAATGGATGAACCCAAGTAAAGCGCGAGAGAACGAAGTCGAGAGAACGCCTACTACGAAAGATATTTTTTATTCAGGTCACCTGCAACCATGGGCGTCGGAGGGATTTTTTCCAGGGGGCCACTAGTGGATTTTTCAAATTTTTTCTACGGGGGGCAAAAGTGGTTAAATTTTTTTCCCCGCTCGAAACTAAAAAAAACAACCTTTCTTGCTAAAATTTTCAAAATCCAGGGGCGCCATGGCCCCTCCTGCCCACCTTTCCGACGCCCATGCCTGCAACATGAATGCGAAAGGCCAGACATGGAACGAAAATATATGAACAATGGCAAGGCCCAATGAAAAGAGCCCGAGTTAACAACGTTGATCAGTGAAGTGGGCGGTGGGCTGGGATGGGCAAGTAGGCTTATACAAAGCCGGAACTCAAAGTTCAGGCTCCGGCTCCAGCTCCAGGCATCTAAATTTTTTGGTTCCGGCTCCAACATCTAGAAGTTTTCGGTTCCGGCTCCGGCTCCAGAACAATGTGGTCAATTGAAAACCAAAAACCATTGTAATATTGGTAAAACTCGCTTTTGCCGCGAACTATGTCTGTGGAAGCGGAACCCAAATTTCAGGCTGCGGCTCCACCGTCAAAAATTTTTGGCTCCGGCTCCAGCCATCCAAAATCGCTTGGGTTCCGGTTCCGGGCTCCTGCTCCGGTTCCACAGCCCTGTACAAAGCAAGCAAGCTCACGTTCTACAGCAGTGGTTCCAGTGGAGTACAGAGTTTCTGGTGATCCGGGGAAACTGCTTCATTGTATGCCCGAAGCCTCCCTACCAAATTCAAGTAGCCTATTGCGCAGTGGCGTACGGTGGTCGTTGTTACTGGATTTAAGCTGTGGGTGACAACACAACAGTTTCAAGTTTGAAGTTTACTATCGTTTCATATGACTCACCTATTAAACAGAAACAAGTTTTTGAGTAGTTCGTCATAAATAGTTATAATGGCCAATTCAGTTGAGTGATTTTCTCTAAAACCGTATTGTCTTTTATGAATTACATCTTGTTCTGTCAAATAGGAGTAGGCTCTGTGATAAATAACTTTTTCAAATAATTTTGACAATACTGGGAGAACAGGGATTGGTCTTTATTCAGATGAGGAACTTGGGTTGTGAACTTTAGGAATTGGTGTGATGTGGGCAATTTTCCAGGAGTGTGGGAATTCACCAATGGTCATGCATTTGTTGAAGAATTTGGATAACCATTCTGATGCCATGCAACTGACTATTTTCAAAATTTTGGATGGAATGTCATTGGGAGAACTATCAGATTTCATTACAAGTTTTTTAATGAGACATTGGATTTCGTATGCACCAGTAGGAGCGAGAAATAATGAATTCTTTGAATTTATACGTTTAAGAAAATACCTGTAGGTGACAAGGGGTGACTTTATTTTTGCAGAATAACGCTGATGACGCCATATTCATCTTTGCAAAACAACGTTTTGGCGCAGTTTTTTGACACAATATGCGTGTTATTCTACACTCACTCTCCTTACTCTTTGTTGTACAGTGCGTCACTGTAATGAACATAAATCATTATCAGCGCTCCAAGTTAGAATACCGGAGCAAAACACAGCGCTCAACGCTGAGACAGAGTAGTTCGTTACTGCAAAATATCCAGCAACGCGTTAAAACATGGGTGCAGAACACACTCAGAGCTACGTCAGCGCAGTTCACAACTGTAAGAATATAAGGTTGGGGTGGAAAAATGTCTACATTAATCTCGGATTGCTGTTCTTGCATCAGAAGTGTCTCTTTAATTAAAAAATCGCGGTAGTTAAAAACAGAAGCTAAGATTTCGGGATTTTTAACGTCCATGAAATGATGTGGATGTGTGTGAATGTTTAACTACATCGGTAGTTTGGTGGTTAGGTTTTAAAGGATTGTGTGCATTCAGGCTATATTTCAAATTTCTTTGAGTTTGTCCAATATAGAATGACCACACGAACATTTAAGTTTATACACCACATTGCATCGTTCCAGGTGTGCTTGTCTTTGTATTGAAAACGATCTCCGATCTATGTGTTTTATGAATGGGAGACAGCTGTGCATGTTCTTTCAAGTATATTCGAAAAACGTTTCGCAATTCTTTTTCTAGTTGTAATGATGTTTCACCAATGTAGGGCATGTAAAGAAGAATTATTTGAATGTCAGTCGTCTTTTCTTGCTTGTTTTTAGGAGTGTTTTATAACGTTTGTTGAGAAATATTTTGATTTGTTTGTCTATAAACCAGTCCGGTATCCATTGCTAAGAAAACAAAATGTAATCATTTGGAATTCTTTGTGGATCAATTGATAAGAGCTTCAAATTTCATAGGAACGATGTAGTAAATTTTGAATTAACCTTTTTTGTATTATATTGGCGACAAGCTTTCCCATTTATTGTACAGTTCTATGAATGTTTTTCCTGTAGGTAGTTGATTAAATTTCAGTCTTAGTTTTTGTCAGTAGGACATCCAAATATGCCAGCTGTCCGTCTGCTTCCACCTCTTTTGAAAAGCGTACGCCTGAATGGGCTTTGTTTGAATTAGAAGAATTGATCCATCTTGTCTTTGGAATCAAACGTACAGAAAATATCATGTACATAACGACAAAGTATGCGAGGGGAGCATCCAATCTTACTAATGTTGTCAACTAACCAATTCATAAATGCGTCTGCCATCAAAGGTGCAATCGGTGAGCCCATTGCTACCCCATATGCCTGTGTGTAATATTTTCCGTTCAATTGCAGAACAGTATTTTACGAGTCCAGTTAAGCATCTTTCGAAGTTCCGTTCGGTTTAATCCATGAAATTCACCCTCCTTATCACCGAAGACTTTGTTCGGAATCAAATTCACAGTGAAATCAACAGGAATGTTTGAGAACAGACCTTTGACATCACATGAACACATATGGTTACGATCAAGTTCATGGTCAGCTATCATTTTGATAAAGTGGAAAGCGTCTTTTGCTGTGGGATGGGTGCCTGCGTAGCTCACTTGAAGATTTTGACAGCCATGAGGCGCATTGATAGGTCAAACTGCCAATCGAACAGAGAATTGGCCTCAGTGGAATATTGTCCTTGTGAACTTTTGGAAGACCGTACAAGGTTGGAGTGACGGCAGTTGGTCGGATTTCATCATAAACACTATCGTCTAGAACACCTTTCTTTGTCAGTCTACTCAGAAAATCTTGAAATTTCTTTAAATTCACCAGGTTAGCATTAACTTTCTTTGAAACTTTGTTCTATCCTTTAAATTTTTTTGACTGAAGATGGATTAAGAATAATCCGAAGCGTCTCAAAATAGAACATGTATAGTTTTTTGAAGGCTTTTTTGTGTTAATGAAACTGTTAAGTCTATCCCAATTTTATGCTCCATTGTTTTAACGATTTTTTATTCAAACTACGAAGTAAATAACAAACAAGGACATCGGAAAGCAACCAATTAACTTCCACCGTGCGTTGTTGCAATCTCTCATCTGCAATCAAAAAGGTAGTAGCTTTTGCTTCAAAGAAAAGACCTGTTGATAAAATTGACGTATTCACAAGGCGAGACATGCCTGAATGGTTCATGTAACGACTGCCTATTTCAAAAACTCCTAGGTTAAGCCAAAAAACAGTCAGAAATTGCGGCGCTCTTAAGTCAAGTGCAAACCTTCCGAAACTTTATTTAACCTTATAGAAACAAAAGAATCAGATGAAAATTATCTCTAACTCAAAATCGAAAGCGGCAATGCTGTGCAAAAGTTCGTACAGGCAGTGCCGGATTAACGATAATAGCAAATTTAACATCTGCTACGGGCCCAGCGCTTTTGGGGGCCCGCGCGTTTCTTTGTATGAAATTTGTTCTTTATTACATGCAAAAGTGGATATTAGAATTTAGGTACACGTAGCAAAGTCTCCGACAGGGGTCAAAGATTTTACACATGCTATACAGAAACTTTATTTGCTGAGAGTAAGTTAAATTTTTAATTTCGTCTGGGAATTTGCTTCTGCGTGAATGTCCATTTCACAATGTATTGTTTGAAGTCATTTGATTTTAAATTGTACTTTGTCAAGGGGCGTAACGAGGTTAGATGGCGCCCGGGGCAAGAAGCAAGTTTGGCACTCCCATGTTCGAATTTGAGGTCTGTAGGGAGCAAATGTACTGTATTGAAGAAAGTACATTATTGGGACTTTTCGACGGTCTTGCAGTCACCTGTAGTGATTCGACCCCCGTCATAATGATTTGTCACCCGGGGAATTGTGCCCCCTTCGTTACACCCCTGCCTTTGTCGACACATTAAAGTTGTGGAGGGGCCCCTTTTGGCACATTTGCATTTAATTTTTGCTTTATTTTCACAAACGTATGACTTGCTTCAGGTCTTGTTAAATGTGACTCTAGAGCAGTGGTTCTTAACCTTTTTTATCACGCCTCCCTTAAGTAATTGTCCTTTGTTTTAATCCCCCTGATTTTAAATAAGCTGTAAAAGCAAATGCATTTGTTGATAAATTTAATTAACAAAATTTTCATGTTGCAGGGCGCGTAAGGGCTCGCGCCCATTTCACAATCTCTTGACGACCTCTAGGGGGGTAGCGACCCCCCGGTTAAGAACCACTAGGTGCGAAACTCTCAAACGGGGGCCCGAGACAACCATTTCGATCGCCTCCTCTAATACGCACCCCTGGTTATATGTATAGAATTTTTTCAGTCCACGAAGTCACTAAATGTGCCATAATAAACGAAAGTTCTCAACTGAATGCTTTAACATCAGACTACTGTAATTTGAAATTTAAAGTATTTTACAGTTATTTGCAACCAGTGGCGTAGGCAGAAAATTTTCATGGTGGAGGTTTCATACAGTGGCATATGGTGGTCATTTGTATTTGGTGTGCGCTGTTTGTGACGTAAAAATTTGACGTCATCGTCATGTTTCTAAACCAAGGTTTTGGCGAAGTTTGTTGACATATTATGCATATTTTTCTACATTCACTTCCCTTATTTTATGTGCCATTGCTCTGAATATAAACTATTAGCTCTCCGGCTATCGGAGGAAAATACACTCAACCCTACGACACAGCAGTTCATAACTGCAAAAATATCAGGCTGCGCGTTAAAACAGGGGAGTAAAACACTCGTCAATGCGTCAGAGCAATTTACAACAGCAAAATCAAATTGCGCTAATGTCTTGTCAAATACGAGCAGTCGAGCATAGAAAAAGTGTGGCTGGACTGGCTGGCGCACACCCCGGTTTGCAAGATCGAATCTTGCTAAACTACACAAGAATTTAGAATGAGCATCAAATACTCAAGAAAACTTTGGATTTTGTGTTATTTATAGAAGTCCAACAAACTTTTAGTTTTCCTTTTTCCCTGCCGAGATATTATCAAATGCCTGAATGCTTCTATATTATAAACTGCTGTTTCTGAACTCGGGCAACAGTTCTATCATGCTACAGAAATTGATAATGTAGCCATTGCGGTCAGCGCTTGCACTGGTCAGCCTTAACAGACAAAATAAATGCAATTGTTCCTGATGAAGTGAACTATCACGGAACACAATTAAACATGCGTAGTGGACAAAAGGTCTGCAAAAAGTGGTGAGATGGTTTCTGGACGCAGGCGATAACACAGATTCCCACCGAAACATAATTGTTACTTTTTGGCCCATTTACAATGTTCTTTGAAATTTGCATGCAAATTTATTCCGTATTTGCATTAAGTCGACAAATTAACAAGCAAAAAGTATGCGAAAACAATTAATCTCCTTTGCGCAAGTAATAACGTTTTTGCAAAACATCAAGATCAAGGAGAGGGGTTAACCCCAAAAAGCCCCCTTGCGAATGCCCTTGTTTGCAACATCGTGGGACCACTCAAGCAATGTGCAGAAATTGCAGCAATTCCCAGATATTACTTGATTGTATTGTTATGAATGGCATTTTGAAAAATATTTTTACATCATCATGACCTGTTCTATAAGTTTCGTTACCTTTTCAATACTTTAATCATTTTAAATGCTGTCAGCTCACCGTCAGAAATGCAAACAAGTCCATGTTAGTGCGATATAATAATTCCAGCAAACACAAAAGTTCATTAGGAAAATAACAGTAGGCTTATATATTCACTATCACGTTTTGTGACTAACAGATGCCCAGGTATGGTTGATAGTAAAAAGATCCACCTACCGGTAATTGTTTTTTCTACCTGGAATTTTCTGTTCAAATCTGTTCTTTTGTGAGTTTATATGGAGTTTTTCAAAAAATCTTATTGACTGCCCTGGATTTGGCATCTATTCACTAGCCATTGTGTATTTGGAGCCTTCTTTTACAAATGTGTGGGAAATGATTTGCGTATTTATTTAACTCTCATGGTGACCAACTGCAATGCAGAACGGTCATATTCTAAACTTAAGATGGTAGAAAGAACAAAGGAGCACCTTTATACAAAACAAACTGAACAGCATGATTCTAAAGATTGCAGAGCACGAACGCCTGTGTGAATAGACACTACCAGTATCATAAACAAATTTTCTATGGCAAAATCTAGAAAACGCAATCTTAAGCAGCAGGATTGCTGCTTTTGACAATTGACTTCGACCCGCATACTGTGACTACACTGTCTAAATATAGCAATTGATCAAATTTGTTGATGAGTTTGGAAGCAATAATTTTTGTTTCTGTATATTCCTTTTTTCGTAAAAGGATACATACATACATTTTTAGTTAAGAAGATATGTCGCCCATAATGCCAGCCAGTTGCTACTTAGGACTAGTTTTTTTGTATTTACAAAAATCACTATGCGTAATGGTAGTCACATGGTTGCCCACAGAGTTTAAGATTTTAACAGTTGTTCACTGGTTCAAGTGTATTTTTAACTTGGAGCCCCGCGCTGTTAATATGCTACAGGCCCCGCTCTACCTTAATCCGGCACTGCGTACAGGTCAGGCTTCAACTCTGATCTTTTCTCCTCCAACGTTCGAAAAATATTTACATAAGGTTTTCCAGCTCCCGAAGTGTATGACGTTGATTGGAATACACGACGCAACAGAAAAAAAGCTGACTTCATTTATTGCGTTGTGCTTGACATTGATAGCAAATGTGGCAAGGATATGCAGGCAGCTAAATCTGTGTTCCGGAAAACAGTTTAGTTTTAAGCCTGTCCATCAAAACAAAGCGCAGTTCAAAACAGTTTTGCGAAAGGCATTGGTGGTAAGGTTGTTGAAGTCATGTAAGGGAAAACTAAACGCGAAATGACAGATCATCCTTATGATGTGGGTGCTTTAAAGGAATAGTAACCGGATTATATCTGTGGTAAACTGGAATGATAGGCAGTTTCTACATGTTTCCATAAAAATTAATGATTAACCGAACGTAGCAAGTAATCATTATCATTAAAACAAAACGCGCGTTGCAACTGAGGTTGGCGACAATGAGCGGTAGGTCATTGTAATACAACATACTCAACACTGTCGCGGTGGTGCAAGATCAAACCGGCTGAAAATACCAAATGCTGATTTTAAGTATTTGGTTTGCATCACAGATATGCTTTGTTTGCAGTATTGCGCAACTCAGTTTGTGGAAGTTTTGCGCAGAATGCAGCAGCTGATAGCTACGCTGGCCAGATAATGAAGTTTGGAGAACTGTAGTTTCTGCAATGTTGTGCTTGCAAGTGCTTACGCAGAAGAGATTTATTCAGTTGAATTTGAGTATCGCAACAATTTTATCATGACAAAGTTGAGTTCAACCCTTCTAGACGAAAGATACTTTTCAGTGACAACTGACAAGAGAATTTCTAGAAGATTAGGTAGCCATCATGAGACAAAAAATCAGACAAATCGGCTAATTCTCTCCAACTGCATTTACTTTCAAAATGTGGAAAGCTACATCACTATTTCCCCGTTGTTACATCCACTGGTGCTGCGCCTAGCAGTTTATCATGAACAATGTGTAGGTTTTGAGCTGATAAAACACCACTTAAAGCTCAGCACAAACTTGATTGTAGTTTTACTGAGATTATATATATGCTTTTCAAGCAAACGAGATAGCATTACAAGTCCTTCCAATGCTTTGACTAAAAGCAGACCTAGAACCATTTTTGCAACTTTTGCCGCGCTGTGAAAACAATAGAGCAATTACTAAATCTAAATTCAAGCAACATAAATTGGCGATTCTACAGACTTCCGTGGAAATGCCAAAGTGTGAAACATGCTTTCTGCAGTGTTTACCATTAAAACTTTTAGCATTAAGACTCTTATGGCCTTCTCGCTTGTTTCTACAAACCATTTTTCGTCACGGCCTGTAAGCATACCAGCAAACAATAAAATCACAATTGAGTTGATCATACTTTTGTTGAACCTAGATGTGCTTGTCAGCTTACAAATACGCAAATATAACGTTTGTTGAAAAACACTGCACTTTTGCATACAACGAAATTTTGAAGTAGATACACGAACATTGGAGGTTTTGTTTGGTGGCAATACAGTTTTATACAATGCAGTATGAAGCAGCATGTGTGACAAAAGTTAGTGGCCACTGCATCTTGTTTTTCTAGTCAACTTCTACTCAAGCTCAGTGAATTACTTGCCGAAAAACTATACGTTGAATGCAGAACTAACGTTCATTAGTTAAACTGCACGTTTCACGCAACACGACCTGATTGACTTTTCGGTAGTTTTCTCAAGACCTCGTGCTTTAACCTTATTGCAAAGTGAATTGTTAAAAGTTCGTCGTAAAGTAGAATTTCCAACGTTGTAGGTTACAAAAACACCTTGAAACTTTGAAAGAGCTGACAAAGGGTTGACTACACGCTGTTTTGTTGTGGACCGTACCACTTGCTTGCAAAGACCCATGAATAGATTTTGCTTTAAACACTTTGCAAACCTTGTTACATTTGTTTTTTTTAGATTTGATAATAACTGATTATTGCTCTTAGTGAGCCAATTTTAAAGTTGGCAGCTCGTTTTTAGCAGACAACGTTTTAACCGAAAACAACATTTCAAAATCAGTGACAAGGAAAGCTGATTAGTTACTTTAAAATGATGTATAAACATTAAAAATATTTTGTCCTTTTTGGGCAAAAAGCGCTATCGAGGGTCCTAGGACTAAAACCACCGGACATCTATCATCCAGGACAACTGGCACCCAGGGCAACTGGCACCCGGACAACTGCCACCTAGGACAATATCCACACAGGAAAACTTCCATCCGGATAGCTTCACGCGGACAACTGTCAACCAGGAAAACTGCCAGCTAGACAGCTGCCACCTACAGCATTTTTTGTACACCCATTAAAGCCATTTGAAGTTCACAAGGGTTTAGTGTACGCCAAAGCTCCTTTATACATATCAATTTTTCAAAATTTTCACAAAACTCTCATACTCCTAAACACATTATCGCACCACATTAATTCCACACACCCACAAAATGCGTTTTGTTCCGTTCATTGAACGGTCTGTGCATTTTTCACCTATAGTGTTTGATTTGTGAGTTACAGGCGCGCAACCAGCTCTTCATTTCGGAGGGGAGCAATTTTCATGAACTTTCATTCGATGACGTCATCGTGCTTGTTTAAGCGTGGTACAACTTTTTCGCAAACGGTCACAGATATGTTCTTTTCGCAACATTTCCGAAAATGAGAACTTATTAGTCTTAATCAGGCTGTAACTAGAGGGGCAAAGCGAAGCCAAAACTCAAAATGTTTTCGCCCCCTTGGAAAAATGTGGTGGACATAGTTTAAAAATTTGGGGCCCTCCCAGAAAATTTCGCCCCTTCTGGTGTCCCAAGCTGGTTACGGGCCTGCTTTTAATCAAGATGCAGACCGAACGATCAGGACAGAGTAAAAATTAGTAGCCTAATACCAACGCCTGGTTCCGCATTCAACTTGTGCAGTCATGGCTTTATTGTGTCAGATGTATAGGCTACTAGTACATCTGGCTAACTTTTCGTCTTGTTTTAGAAATTTCGTCAATCGTTTATCAAGATTTTTGAAACTTCAGTTGAATATACTTGCTGTGAGATAATTTCTGCAGACGATATTGCAAGTGGTGAAGCTGTCAGATACAAGTGGCTATTGTCAGGATATATTTAATCAATGATGCTATTGTTTTAAGTGTAGATACGAGACTTCGTCTGCCAACTGAAATACTCTTGAAAGGAATACAGCAGGAACAGGGCCCTTGGGAGGAATAAAATGTGCTGATGCCAGAGCTGTTTCGGGCCCCCTTATAAATTATAACTAATTAAGAGCTGCACTAGCTTTGTAATACTATGACTAGAAAATGATATACTTTATTTAGTATTTTACATCATAAACATTTA
>Ga0210059_1008600_pt1 | contig 16065 bp, 10 predicted proteins | sample Ectturendosymbi2_FD_188042 | JGI IMG/M metagenome (GOLD analysis project Ga0210059, IMG submission 188042) | Ecteinascidia turbinata endosymbiont from Florida, USA - Sample 2 (SPAdes) (version 2) | ecosystem: Host-associated > Tunicates > Ascidians > Unclassified | place: Key West, Florida...
TCCTCCCCCATGTGAAATAATTATTACGATGCTTTGTGTTGTTTGACTCAATCCGATGTTGTCTTCCGCTTTGTGCGCTAGCTTTTCTCTCAACACAGCTTGCTTACTCCCACCGCAGCGTTTAAATACCCCAGAGACTTACTGCCCGCACATGGCGTACTATTTTTCTCTACCGTTGTTAGTCATTTCACCAAGAGTTAGTTTTTAGTTGGAGAAATTTTTCAGCCATTAGCATCAACTAGTTAGAACTAGTTAGATGTTTCAGTCATTTATTTATTGAATAAACGTCTTTTTAATTTTTGAGTAAACACTTATTTCATGAGTCACAGTTTTTTTTGTCGCCACTAGTATTCTTGACGTCAGTCAGTTTGTTAAGATGTTATGATTTATGAGCTTGTATTACGAAATTTCGATTGTAGTCTTGAGTTTGTTTTTTCTCTGCCGTTGCTTCACCCTTTCAACTTTTCACCTGTGAGCTTTGCTTGCAATTTTCAGGACTGAGGATGCGTAATTTTACGTGAAATCGATTTCCTATTAAAAATTTGCTGATCGATTCCTTGCTTACACCCATCGTGGAAAGTACATACTTGATTGTAGATTACTTATTACGACTTTTTAAACGAGATGTGAAAAGGTTGTTCATATCCAAACATGCTTGGTCATCCTCGTTTCACTGGCCGTTTCGACGATTATATCCTCTGCAGATGCAAATTTATATCATCACATAACTGTGACGTATTGTTTCCCCAGGTTCCAATCCCCATCACAGAGGGTTTAGATCCTCTCACAGTTCTCACTGACGATGCCGACATAGCATCGTGGAACAACGAGGGTTTGCCGTCTGATCGCATGTCGACCGAAAACGCCACAATCCTCATAAACTGCCAACGATGGCCACTGATCGTAGACCCGCAGCTGCAGGGGATCATTTGGATCAAGCGACGTTACCAGAATCTCAAAGTGGTCCGGCTTGGTCAAAGAGGGTAAGAAACAGTTTTGACATGTACCAGGTTTTACATGAAGATTCGGTTAGCTTGCTTGACTTGTTGACAAAGGTTGAAAGCAGTCTTTCTCGCAAAATGTTTCAGTGGCCGTGAAAAGCTATTAAGAAGTTTTGTCAAACTATATTTCCCCAGCTACCTTGACGTGATCGAGAATGCTGTGTCGAGCGGTGACACGGTATTCATTGAGAATGTCGAGGAAAGTGTTGATCCTGTGCTTGACCCTCTGCTTGGGAGGAACACAATCAAAAAAGGAAGGTTAGTTGCCTCAAAAAAAATTAAAAACGCCTGAACGAGTTTCTCAGGAACTGAAAAAAACATTTTCACTTCTTTTATGCAGGTACATTAAAATAGGCGATAAAGAAGTTGAATACCATCCATCGTTCCGTCTCATACTACACACGAAGCTGGCGAACCCGCATTATCAGGTGTGTTGGAAAACAAATGTGAGGACGCCGTCGCATCATTTATCGAAAATGCCACGTTTTAAGTTTCAAATAAACCCCCTCCCTGCGCGTGCGTCTTCGCTCTGTTTCACGTGGTTACGATCAGATCAGCTGACGAGTGGCATTGTTCTTCGCTGCTTTTTTTGAAGACTTTTTCAATTACCGATAAAATCGTAACTGTTTTATTTTAGTGATTGTAGATTGGGTTACATTGACTAACGTGTTGGAAAAGTGATGTCCGTTAGTGTGTGCGTTCTTAACACTAACTGCTGTTTCAACGATAGGATGCGATTGCGGGCCAGGATTTGATTACTTCTGCGAAATCGATTGTTCTGATCCGACGCTCATTGTTACGTTTCAGCCTGAAATGCAAGCGCAGTGCACGTTGATCAACTTCACTGTGACGAGGGATGGTCTGGAGGAGCAACTGCTTGCTGAGGTCGTCAGGTGCGAGAGGCCTGACTTGGAGGAATTGAAAGTGCGTAAGTTTAAGCTCTGAGGTAATAGTTTATTTCAGGTTAACGCAAAACAGTCAGGTTGTGATCGCTTCTAGCTACTTGCCACGATTTACTCGCACGAGTGTTTAAGATTCGCTTAAGCTCAAAGCATTTCACTCTCTGTATTGAGACTTATCAATAAGATGAAAATTATTGGGGGAAGTATTGATTCTGCAAAACAAAGGATGTGTAAACATCTCTGCTGTCTGTTCTTGAAAATCTCACTTCAGCGAGGGCAGAAAATGTTGTGTGGAGCAGGCAACAAGAGTAGCTAATCAACTGTAAGCGATGGCTAAAATAAAGTTGGCTGATGTCATCTAATATGGGAGTTGTTGCACACAGGCCGAGCTGACTCTCCAACAAAACGATTTCAAGATCACGTTGAAACGACTGGAAGATTCTCTTCTCTCTCGACTATCCGCTGCCTCGGGAAATTTCCTGGGCGACACAGCTCTCGTCGAAAATCTCGAGACAACGAAGAAAACAGGTTAGCGACGCTCTTCGTTACTATCGTGGCTGACTCGGTATCTTTTGCAAGGCGTCAACGACGCGTCTTTTTTCGGGATCTTCCTGAAGAAAGTCGACCATTAGTTGGTTTAGTGGTCCTGGATGCCGCAAGGTTGGCCAACCCCTTGCGTTCTGCATTTTCCAGCTTGCAAATCCCTACTATTTGCTGTGTGCAGGCAAATTTTGGGGTTGCTTTTCACAGGCACCTACAAAGAGTTTTGTCGCGCACTTTGACCCATGGATCACTTGTTGTTTTGGTATCGTGTTGTTATAGCAACGATCGTTTTTCGCAGCCGCGGAAATTGAAGTAAAAGTCGCCGAAGCGAAAGTGACGGAAGTGAAGATAAACGACGCGAGGGAATGTTACAGACCAGTCGCTCAGAGAGCCGCCCTCCTGTATTTCATACTCAACGATCTCAATGTGATCAACCCTATTTATCAATTCTCCCTGAAGGTTGGTGGCGCATTGTCGATTTATCCATGGAACATAAACTTACGTGACTTAAACAGCGACAGTGGGTTTTGCAGAGGGCTGGCGGTCACCTGATCATGTAACACATTAGACCAGTGCTTCCCAACTTGCATGAACTCCCGACGCACTTATCCTGTGCATCAAATCAAACGACGCACTGCGCAAATAATATTCACGGACTGCTGTTTATTGCGATTCATTAGCTTGCTTGTTGTAACACAAAATTCGGTGCTATGTTTGAAACGGCTGAGCGTATTTCTCGTTCGACGCTTATCTTCGAGCGGGTAGTTTGTGTTATTACCGCAATAAATAACGGAAAAGCCAGCTTCGCACAAGTAGTGCACGAGTAGCAAAACGAATTAAGATCTGGAAAGCTTCTTTAGATTCAAAATGGATCCATGCCGGATATAAGCTTGCGGTGTCCTTGCAATGTCAAAACGACGCACCAGCTGAGAATCCCTGCATTAGGCTATTTGATGTAGAAAAACTTATTTCATCGTTAACTCGGCCACTGCTTTTGAAACACTTACTCAGGTGCCTAGAAATGACTTCTTTTTTTTTTGTTAAACTCAGCTTCTGCTTTCAGGCGTTCAACGTCGTCTTCTCGAGAGCCATTGAACGGTCGGAGGCGTCCGAGGACTTGAAGGAACGTGTATTCAACTTGATCGACACCACAACGTACAGCGTTTTTCAATACACAACGCGAGGCTTGTTCGAGTGCGACAAACTAACCTTCACTGCTCAGGTTGCCATGCAGGTAACTACGACCAGAAGGTACTTGCCACCAACTGCTGTGCACTTTTTGTGTAACGTGTACTTCACCCGCAAGGGCAGTTTAGTAATCTTTTAGTGCTCGAAAAGTGCGCCGCGTCTCCAACACTTCGCAGCTTTTGATTTGACTCGGCGATGGTCACATTCGACTGTTGTTAGTTGTTTGGTATCTTCTCGCGCTCGTCTTACACCAGACGTTTTGACTGACCCTTACTCCTAAGACCCGGCGCTACCCCTGCGTTTTAACCTGACAGGAGACGTTTTTGTCAAATCATATCTTCACACTGGTTCGCTTTTCCGCAGATCCTCCTCTCCGGCAAAGAAATCGACGTCACTGAGATGGATTTCCTGTTAAGATTCCCGATCAAACCTGACTGTCCATCTCCGGTTGATTTCCTATCGAATCATTCCTGGGGAGGAATTAAGGTTCGCATCGTCACTTGTCTTGCAGTTTACCCCTCGAGATTTTTTGCAAATTGTCCGATCATGTGTTAACTTTTAAGTTCAAGGAGAGTTCACGGAAACTGCTGTTTTAACACTTCGTTCGCGTCAGCTACTGCTGTTGCTTCCGATCAGGTTCTGTCTGAAATGGAAGAATTCCGAAACTTGGATCGCGACATCGAAGGCTCCGCGAAGCGCTGGAAGAAATTCGCTGAGAGCGAATGTCCGGAGAAAGAGAAGTTCCCGCAGGAATGGAAGAACAAAACGACGCTGCAGAAGTTGTGCATGATGAGGGCTCTCCGGCCGGACAGGATGACTTATGCGGTGCAGTAAGTCCGTCGCACAAATTCGTTTCTGACTCAGACTTTTGCTGCTTCTTCAAGCGTTTGTCAAACATCTCTTTAGTTTGGTTTTCAAGCGACCTTCGCATTAAACCCGTGTCGAAACGTTGTTTTCAGTTCTTTAGACTAAGCAGCGGGCGGTGTTGTTGCGCGAAAACTTCAAACGCAATAAACCGCCGCGAATGAAGTTATCTTCCGGCCTTTGAAAACCGCGCAATCAACGTTCAGTCAGCTTCTCATCACCGGCATAATGACTGGAAGCGGTTTTCAACGCCGGCAATTTTGAAAAGCTAACCGGAAATCGGGCTTGTTACGTGCGAGGTTACGTCATCGGCAAACGCTGCGTAATGGCTTGATTTTGGTTCGAGGAGCAGAAAAGTTTGGTGTGACTGTTCGTCTTTCTCAGTCTGTGCTGTTGAGTCTGACACCAGCGGGGTGCGATGATCTTCGGCTTCGCTGAACTAAATTGTTTGTTTATAAACTCTAATCCGGCAGACGTTGTTTACCTGCAGTGACTTCATCCAGTCCTTCCTTTGCCCCGTGAGTTACGGTTTCAACGACCGCTTCAGAAGAAGCCGAATTGCGCTGAGCGAGTTCACCTTAATGGTGTTACATAACCTTTCTTGGGTGTACTTGCCGCATACCCTGCTTACTTTCGTGTTTGCCTTCCTAGAAAGTCTACCACGAGACCGCGATGCCGGTTTTTCCTCTGAATGGCGGTGGTGTTGTAAAATCATGGCTGACTCGAACTTCTTGATCTACATTTTGCGTTTCTTGTCAGGAATTTCGTGGAAGAGAAGCTCGGAGCAAAATACGTCGAAAACCGTCAGGTTGAGTTTTCCAAGTCATACGAGGAAAGTGGGCCCGAAACTCCCGTCTTCTTTGTCCTTTCACCAGGAGTAAACCCACTCAAAGACGTTGAAGCGCTCGGTTACAAGCTCGGCTTTGCCATGGATAACAAGTATGTCTGGTTCTTGCTTCTTGTCTGCTGTAACTTCACCATCGTTTACTCTGTGCAGTTCCCTGAAAGAGCATTAAAAGAAACCCCTGTTGTTTTGTAAATAGGTGAAGCTTCTTAAAACAGTGTTTACCTTGGATTTCCTTGTTTTGCAATTTGCATACCTTAATAACTGGCTCAGCTTGAGCATACCTACAGTAGGTGAAGGTTTTTATTGATAAAAACGAGAAACTTGCATGTAGCACGCAGTTATTTTCTGTACGCTGGCTTGCACCTAAGGCAAACGTTTTGCTATGGATATAGCGCGGTTCCAAAGCTAACACGATCGTTTGCCACCTCATCACAGTAATTTATGACTTTTCACTATTTGCAAACAACCCCACCTGCTTCAAAAAGTCCATTGCGTTTTTATAAGATACGCAAACCAGAGCTGCTGCGGTCGCGGTCATATTCATTTGTTTGTAGTTTGCGCGACAACTCATTGAATTGCTCTCTTAAGCTCGAAAGTTTTCCCGCGTCATCATCATACACGCGCTCTTGTTACACTGAGCGACCTCGTCAAAATCGATGCGTGAAAAAGATCGCAATAATATATTTCCTATTTCAGCAACTTTCACAACGTGTCGCTGGGTCAAGGACAGGAAATAGTCGCTGAACAAGCATTGGATCTCGCAGCAAAGGAAGGTCATTGGGTAGTGTTACAGGTGCGACGAAAACCAGTATTTTGGCGTTTCACTGCAGTGTGATGTTGCATGGTTCTTTCACTTGGAGCACATTGAAATGTTGTTCTAAAGTTTTTAAAGCTTTCAGGCTTTGGTAGAAGAACATTGCGCAACATTTGCTGCAATAGTTATCACTTCTTCGCTCGGTCTGTCGCCGACACTTTGTGTAAGGTCGGAAGAGGTAGGCCAACTGTATTCTTCCTGGTCATTTTTGCTAAATGGCGTTTCGAAATGCAGAATGTTCACTTGGTCGCCAAATGGCTCGGCACGCTGGAGAAAAAGCTCGAGCAGTTCAGTTCTGGCAGCCACCAGTCCTATCGTGTCTTTGTCTCTGCTGAACCAGCCGCCACTCGTGAATCGCATATCATCCCACAAGGAATCCTGGAATCCTCGATTAAGATCACTAATGAGCCTCCCACTGGAATGCAAGCCAACCTGCACAAAGCTTTGGATAACTTTACTCAAGTCAGTTGTTTACCTTGTCTTCCAAGTTGTCTTCTTTATTCACGTACGACGGCATGATGCTCGGCTTGATGTGGCCGCGATCGAGTGGACTAGCCTTGCAAACACAGTTTTCCTGTGATTTTACCTATCCAGAGCGTACGTTCACACGCAGGTTATATCGATCTTCCAGCTCGCAGAATCTAGCAGCAGTATTAGACATAAGCCTGGCATTTTTCTACGACCCCGTTCAACTCATGTCTCAGGCAGTTTGTTACATCAGCCTTTTGTCGAAGCTTCTGACTTTTCAGCTAAGGGATTAATTTTAAATTAATGTTAATCCACGTATTTTCCTTCAATAGTTTGTTGTCCAAAGTAACCCACTCTGGTTTCAACCCAATTTCTTGATGTTCGTTTGTTTTAGGAGACACTTGAGATGTGCAGCAGAGAAGTTGAATTCAAGTCGCTTCTCCAGTCGCTCGTGTATTTCCACGCTGTCTTGTCGGAGAGGAAGAAGTTCGGACCTCAAGGCTGGAATCGACCTTACCCGTTCAACAACGGAGACCTTACAATATCGGTCAATGTGCTCTACAACTATCTAGAAGCGAACAGCAAGGTAATGCCGATGTAATGTATGCCTGTTTCTACGGTAGTCTGCGATGTTCGTTGAGGAAAATAATGCGTAAACAAAAGTGTAATCTTTGAAAAAGATTTTAAAATCAAGTTTTGATGCGAAGTTACCGGCTTTTGTCAGCCACTAATGGGAATTGATGGATGGCTCACTAAGAGTCTTCAGCCGCATACATTGGATTGTTGTCTCGTTTCTGCGTTGACGACATTGTACATTTTTGCCGCTTCTTAAATAAGATCTTGGAGTTGTACGAAATTCTGCGCTTACGTAAGCGAAAGAGTTCGTCGACGACTCGGACAATACGAACAAAAGTGACCCGCGCAGGTTCCTTGGGACGATCTGCGCTACTTGTTCTGCGAGATCATGTACGGCGGGCACATCACAGACGACTGGGACAGGAAACTGTGTCGAACGTATTTGGAAGTCTACATGCACCCTGACCAACTGGATGGCGAACTTCTTCTTGCACCTGGGTACCCTGTACCTCCTAACATGGACCTGAAGGTGCAACTTTCTGCTGATTTACACTACTTAAAAACCTTTTGCTTTCTGCTGTGGGAGAAAAAAGGATCTTGGTGCGAGACATTTTCAGGCTAGAAAATCCTTCATTTTCGGTTACCTTTATAATTTATTAAAATTTATTATATTTGTTCCCAGGGTTCGTTGAGAACCGTGAGTTTTTCCGATACCTCCTCAAGCTGCGGCTCTCGCATTCCTAACGAGAGGAAATGCCGATTCGCAGACGAATAAAAACGAACAACGCCCGCTAACGAACTCGATGAGAAGTTTTTCTATCTTTTTGCCTTCCTATGTGCGCTCAGTTCCAGAAAACTTTGCGTTGCAGGGCTACCATGAATACATTGATGAATGCCTGCCACCGGAAAGCCCCTACCTTTACGGCTTGCACCCGAACGCTGAGATTGGTGTCCTGACAACAACCTCTGAAAACCTTTTTCGAACTTTGCTGGAAATGCAGCCGAAAGATGCTGCTGGGGGCGGGGCAGGGGGTGTGACGCGGGAAGAAAAGGTACGGCGGCTTGTCGCCGTTTGCACAATTTTGTCATTTGTTGCGGAACCACTGTTTGCTGTATTTGTTTCAATACTCTGCGTTGTAATAACGGTTTTGTTTTTCCATCTGATGAAAATAAATGTCAGTGCGCTGCACCGACTGCCATCAACAAAAAAACAGAGTAAGGATTTGTTTTTGCTAATTTCCGGGTTTACCGCCGCGTTTTTGACATTTTTTTAAAAATTTCTTTATTTTCACTCTAGTCACGTGATTTGTTCAGGTCAAAACCATGCTTGATGAAATAGTAGAGAAGTTGCCTGACGAGTTCAACATGACAGAGATGCTGTCCAAAGTTGAGGACCGCACTCCGTACGTGGTTGTTTCGTTCCAAGAGTGCGAGAGAATGAACACCCTGACCAGAGAAATGCGACGATCGCTCAAAGAACTCGACCTGGGATTGAAGGCGAGCATGTGTTTTGAAATTCCACTCGCATGCTGGCGAAGATAAACTGTCAGTTTCGTCTCTAGGGAAACTGTTGCCATGCATTAGGGTTACGTTCATTAAGTTAGATGCTCCTTCGAGTTCATTTGCATCAATCGACTTAATTTCTCTTGAAACAACTTTCTCGTTTTAAACTTCTACAATTGGTTTAGATGGCAATTGTTCAACAGGTTCTAAAAGTAACAGGTTCTAAAAGTCATTGTAGTAAATTGCTTATAAATTAAACGTTTGTGTTTCTCAAAATAACAAATCCTAGTCTTGGTGTGGGCAATAGCTATTAAGTTATTACTAGTTAAAGCCCATCGATGACTGTCATTATTTGAGCTTTTCAGAAAGCAAACAGTGCTTTAACTTACCGCAAAACTGTTTGCTGTGTGTAGAACAAACTTAATACGCAAACTAATTGATCGCAGTTTATTTGTATTTTTTAAGTTTAAAACTTGAACTGCTGGTTTGTTGAAAATGTAGTGATACAGCGCGAAAGTTTGCCCCCTCTTGCCTGTCATATAAAAAAATGTTTTTGTCGCAGGGAGAGCTGACGATCACATCGGACATGGAAGAACTCGAGTCAGCCATATTTTTTGACAATGTCCCCGAACCTTGGACAAAACGCGCCTACCCCTCGATGTTTGGATTGACCTCATGGTTTGCAGACTTGTTGCTGAGAATTAAGGTATTGCGGATTGTATGCATCGCATTACAAATCAGTTATTCACAATAGTCATATCGCATTGTTCTCCACGTTTGCACACGCAGGGCCGGCGCTAGGTGGTTGGGACCCCCCAGCCTGGACGTTGGGACCCCCAATATACAATGCATTGCATTTAACACAGTATTTATGTAAACAAAAACATCGATTTGTTTTTGCAAACGCTTATGAAAGCATTTTCTGCAGCATCAACACAACGTATAAAGCAGACAGGCGTAAGCATTTGCTATGTTGTGTGCAACGCAATGCAAAACGGACGTTCACAAAGCGCTTTACTCTTTCTACACAAAAATAAATTGCTCCATTTTACGGCAATAGTCACAAAAAAATGCACTTCGTTTGCAGCAATAGCCAGGCATTTTGAAATAAGGATAAGTTACAAAAATAGACTATCTACAGGTTTTTCAAGCAGGGTAGCCTAATTCTTTACAAAGAAGCAAATGTCCTTGGTCGTTAACAAAACCACAATTATGTCTTTATTTTACCTAGCAAGACTTGCCAGCATAGAAACAAGAGCTGCAAATGTCTAAGATCTCGTCCAAGGCAATCAAACACGCTTTCAATAAATCCTTGCTTCATGCTTGTCTTTAGTGACTTTGTCATGGTGAACGCCCATCCACATAAACCGGACAAGCGTTCAGCATCACATTAACAATGGATTTTTCCAACTTATCATGCTTCGTTTTACACAGTAGGCTATAAAACTACGTGACTATCCGCTATCAGAACTCACTGTCTCCCTGCATTAGTTGCGTTCAACACTCTCATACGGTAAAACGCCTACTACCGTAACTTGAAGTGAACACGTGAAGATTCGTTGCCATATTATTGTTACGCAATAAAGTTCAACAGTAGAACAAGCTGCTCGCAAGTTTTACAACTTGCCTATGCAGATGGCAAAGCAGCGGACATGAGTGAACTGCAAACTCATCACTGCACAACACCATGACGGTGAACCTGGTTCTTGTGCACTGTGGGTGTCATACTGACAAATAAACTGTCAATGCAAGAATTAAATCAATTTAATCGGAATTAAGCTCCTAGACTTAAGGTTTGCTAGATATTTTGGTTCTTAGCCCTGTTTCAAACTTACGTTGCATTCAGTTACCTGTAATATAGCAATGCTATGTTAATGTAACAAACCCTATAATGACAACATCAATGCCATGCTAACGTCAAACAATCAATGTTCTATATATTTTTTTACAGTAGCCTGTGTTTGACCCCACGCAACAGGCGTAGCAAACACGGCGCACAATTGAGCCGAGGCCAACAGTTTGCCGACCACTGGCGTAAAGTGTCATTGGTTAAATAACTGGACTTCTCATTGGTGTAAAGTGTTGAGTTTTCATTGGACAACTCTGATGCAAGATACACTGGATATTACAGGCGCGGGATACGAATACGATTTTATATGATTGTATACCGGTTGTTCTATTCTTGTACAGTGAAAGGATACAACACAGGTCTGCAGCAGTGGTGTGACTGGCGGGGTACAAGGGCGCGAACCTCCCCCCTGACAAGCTAAATGCAAAAACTGAGCCCCCATTTTGCTTATATTTCAGTATTCAGTACTGTTTTGGTTTTCAATAAGTTATTGTTTTTTGCGTTTTTCGGACGTTTTCGGACAGTTTTCCGGTGCTTTCGGGTTTTAGTACTGTATATAGAAATCCACATACGGATGCACTTTCATTTCTAAACTTTTTTCTGAGTTTTGGCGAGGCCCCCCTACGGTGGCCAGTTGGCCACTTTCAGCTGCGTTTCCCACCCTTGCTGAAACCTCTAGCTGCGCAACTGGACTACAACTTGATTTTTCTGAAGAATTTTTTGCTAGGCTATAGTGAAAATGCTTACAATCAACGTGGATTCAGCAAACGTTACCTACACAACAGCCATCTTACCAAGGCGAATACTGACAACGAAGATATTCGCAATGCATTTTGCAATGGTTGGGTTTAGGAAGTTATGGGTCGTGTGAATGAAGATCAATTTCTTTGACGTATCGGATAAATATGAATATTGAAAGGGGAAATGTGTGAAAGCGGTTCAGCATGAGTTCAGTTCTAGTGTCCCTATATGCCGTAACAAAGGTAATCGGTCAGATTTGGGGGCCACCTATTTGCCCGGCGCACCCCCGGCCGGGGGGTACGGGGGGCCCATCCTCCGGCTCTGCGCACACGCAGCGCTGAAGGCAAAAGTTTTTCTTCAACATTGCATTGTTTCGTCAGGAATCTAGGTCCCCGACCGTCGGGTAACTCGCAGAAACGCGACGCCCCTTGAACAATAGCGTTACCCCCCAGCATAAAGCACATACAAGGCTCGGGTCTGCCCCCAGTTGTCATCAAGAAGTATTTTCCTACTAGCAGTGCCCTCAGTGTGTGTTGACACTAACGCTTTGCTTGGTGTTTCGCTCCTTTTTTATTCAGTAATTGCCAAAATATTAGACTTTATGTTGCAACAACGTAGGAGCTCGAGGCCTGGACCACCGACTTCCAGCTTCCGAACTGCGTCTGGTTGGGCGGCCTGTTCAACCCACAGTCGTTCCTGACCGCCATCATGCAGTCCATGGCACGGAAGAACGAATGGCCTCTGGACAAAATGTGCTTGCAGTGTGACGTCACAAAGAAGCATAAAGAAGATTTCAACAGTCCTCCTCGCGAAGGAGCGTATGTTCATGGACTTTATATGGAAGGTGCGCGAGGCAATGCTATTCGTCCGCTTTTCCTATATCGGGCTGTTAACTGCTGTGATTGTAAAATCCTCCAAAGCTGCTTCAGAAGTCAGTTAGAAATATTAAAACGGAACTTTTATAAAAGCTAAACGTTTTAGTGGCACATAAAGCGAAATGTTGAAGTAATAATATTAAAAAACAACGTGTCAAGGAAAAATTATGTTTGACCCTAACCAATTTAAAGGAAACAATATTGAGTGTTTCATGTGCACAAAATGTGTTGCACCATGTTGAACCTCAGTTTTCCAAAATCTTTTTAGATCCACGAAGATTTTATGCTGAAACGCCTCCTTTTCGCAACCCGACTTTCACAGACATCTCTCTCCAAACCAGGGGCGCAACCAGCTCTTCATTTCGGGGGGTGACAATTTTCATGAACTTCCATTCAATGATGTCATCGTGCTTATTCAAACGTAATACAACTTTTGCGCAAACGGTCACAGATTAAGTTCTTTTCGCAACATTTCCGAAAATGAGAACTTTTCACTTTTAATCAAGATGCAGACCGAACGATTAGGACAGAGTGAAAAGTAGCAGCCTAATACAAACACCTGGTTATGTACTCAACTGGTGCAGTCATGGCTTTAGTGTGGCAGATGCATAGGCTACTAGGAAAGCTTCCTAACTTTTCGTGTTGTTTTAGCAAATCCATCATATCCTTTATCTCGATCAGCAGCATTCAATGTGGGCGAAATCGGCCCCCGGGGTGCGATTTTGTGATTTACCAGATTTGGGAGGCGATTTCAGTTTCCAAGGGGGCGATTGTGCAGGTTAAAATATACTAAAATTCTGAATTGATTCCAAAAATAAAAACTAGATTTGCCACTTTGGAACCAAATCGTTCGATGCGCTTCTGACTCCATGGTTCGTAACAAAGGTTATAAAGCGCAAGATATAGGACTGGTGATGTAAAAATCAAACTGTCATTGCCCTGTGTAACGCTTAACTGCATTAACTATCCAACAGGGCTGCTAGATGAAAATTGCAATAAAAAGCCAAACAGTGCTTGAAAAAGGCCAAACCGATCATTCCAAGGCCAGAAAAGAGCCAAACTTTGTTGGTGGTATTCATTTTCCTTTGGTACAAAAATCCACCTAAATGATAAGTATATGACTAGAATTTTTCTTCAAAATTTAGATCAAGTCTTGCTTGTCCTTGTACTTGTAGAGTCGCAGACCTGTCTGCAAGTGTTGGGCTTGCATAGTGCTCACAACCACTGATGGCATTCGACCGGTTCGCAAGAACCTGTTCTTGGAATTTCTTTAATCGCTAGAACCGGTTGTTGGCTTAAGTCTGTGGTTCTCAATTTTCCCCATGAACACCTTTTACTTCTGACGTATTTCGACAAACCTCTCAGGCTCTCATAGACCTGTTACCAACTTTTAATAGTGAAAAACAAGACGAAAATTTAGGAAAATAACTAAAATCATTTCCTTGCCAGTCTGTACCAGCTGGCAACACAAAGATCAACCTTGCACTTATATTGGGACAACCAGCATGGTTTACCTCTGGAGACTGTGACAATGAGAGAACCTGTTGTTAGTGAGTCCTGCAGCGAGAGAACCTGTTCTTGAAAAATTTGAATCTCACCACTGCTTGCAACGCAGTTCACGCATTTCCAGTGATAGCGTAAAAAACTTATTTTCAACCTCTCATTCCTCAGATCTTATCAACATGAGAACGCGGGCGTCGGTCTAATATAGCATTTATCACTAACAGTTTGCAAAGTGTTTCCGAAAAAATGAAATAGTAGATATTTTTAGGCAAAAGGCCAAACGAATTTTTTCGACCAACTTCAGACGAGGCCGGAAGATGGCCGGACCGATTGAACAAAAAAGGTTGAAGACCACTGATCTACATTTTTGAAAGTTCAGTTGAATGTAGGCTATTTGCTGTGAGATAATTTTTGCAGACGATATTGCGAGTGGTGAAGTTTGCAGATACAAGAGACAGGTATGAATGTTAGGATATACTTAATCACGGATACTATTGTTTCAATCTTAGATACGAGGCTTCGTCCGCCAACTGAAACACCCTTGAAAGGAATGCAGCAGGAATGCAACTTTAACTCTATTACGAATGGCTGGGCCAGGCTCGCCATCACATGTGGGTGGGCCTCGCCACTTTTGCCAGGACTACTGTATACCTAATAACTTTGAGGCTCTTGTGAAATTCGAATTTCCCTTGCAACGTTAGAGCTTGGCTGTGAAACCCCATCAACGGTTTAGCACTGAACATAAAATGCAAAAATTCTTAAGCAGTAACCCCAGGCAAACGTAAAACTAACGCAGTGTGAACACAGTATGCTGTTTCTGTCACCAGGCATAGTCTACTGGCTGCAAACTTTGAAACTTCGCTCCACTGGTGTGATAACAATGCAGTATTTATTGTTAACGTTTCGAGAGCGCATACAAACTCTATTCCTCAGAATATAGGCAAGAAACAAAATGAGAGCATAGACACACACTCCATTTCTGAGAACTTTCAGAGTGGTACACGAACCAAAAGATAAAAAAATGCCTTAGAAATACCAACATTTTAAACGATGTCCCAAGTTTTCACAATTCAAGCATATTTTAGGTTAAATACCAAACATTTACGAAATTTTTGATCAGATGACTTGTCTCAAGGTAAATCTTGTAAGGAGATATTTGCCAGGAGGACAAAGAAAAATTCAAATAAGACTTTTCTGAAAAATGATTTGAATACAAAATTTCATCTTCATTCTTTGAAAGTTTCTGCAAATGCCAAAATTGCTATGCGATGTTTTGAAAATTTCGAGGGGGAAAATCCCCCCCCCCTGGTTGCGCGCATGCTCCAAATTGCATTGTATTTTATCATCAGTCGTGCGAAAGTTCTTCATCAGGAGAAACCAAAATGTGTCAAAGTTGGAAATGCCCAGGTTATTTCCGATAGAACTATAACCGTTAATCGGGCTTTCCGAAAAACGTTGCCGGTCTCATCCATGCCAGCTATTTTAAAACAGACAAAAATCTATGCAGCTTTTTCGATTTATTAGCAACAAAACACAATTCTACACTGATCGGCTTGTGAACGTTACGACTCTACCAAAGTCTACCGTTTAAATTATAGAATTGATTCCACTCCTGCAGCAATCCTGCTGCAGTAGAATTGGCTTACGCGTTGCGTCGTCGCGTAATTAGTTGCGTAGTGACAACTAACGATTCCGCACCAAGAGCAACCCGCCATGCTGTACGCAAACACTTCTGCATCGGCTGTTCCTTGCTATGTTTCATGCTGCAGTCTTTTCAATCGATTGCGACTTTAGTTTCATCTGCTTAACACAGATTCGAAAGCTTTACGAAAGCAATTCACGATGCTTCTTGTGTAAACGCTGCTAGTTGGTGTCTAACATTGCTTGGTTGTAGACCTTGGGACCTGCGCCATCGGGGAGTGGCATCTACTTTTATTTGTTGCTGAACAGGAGCAAAGAACGTGACCAAAAAATTTCACTTGTCTTAAACATTAATATGAAACTGCACAAAGCTTTCCTCTCCACAACACGCTCAAAATATTTTTAATGAAACGATGTGTTCATTAGAAGCGTACGTGGAATTGCTGAGCAGCAATCTTGATATCATCGTCACTGACGTCCTTACCGCATCATAAAAGCTGTTCACAAAATGCTGGAAATGACATGATGGTCAAAACCCAGTCTCGAGTAATCAGCATTATTGCAAATACTCGCGACAAAATAGTTGTTTTTCGTTGATATGTATCAGTCATGTTTTCATGTTAGATTCAGCCTCTCATTAAGCTCCAAAATAAAGCTATAAAAATTATAAATCCAACTAACATGGGATCACTAGAAGACCATTTCCAGCACTTAAACATCTTATGCCTTCCCAAACTATATAGCTTTTCA
>Ga0210059_1008601_pt1 | contig 16064 bp, 14 predicted proteins | sample Ectturendosymbi2_FD_188042 | JGI IMG/M metagenome (GOLD analysis project Ga0210059, IMG submission 188042) | Ecteinascidia turbinata endosymbiont from Florida, USA - Sample 2 (SPAdes) (version 2) | ecosystem: Host-associated > Tunicates > Ascidians > Unclassified | place: Key West, Florida...
AACAACAGGCAAGCCAGTAAAAGCAGTAGAAAAGGTTTGGGAACTCATTTTCGCCGAAAGACTGAAAAATAGCATTCATGGCGCAGGTTGGCTTTTCGATTGTACCCTTGCAATAGATCGTCAAAAAGCAGAAATGCTGTTTGAATACCTTTTCCTAAAAATGGACCAACGGGGTTTCGCTGCCAATGCACCACCTACCAAAGGCAAAAATTGCAAGCAGATACTAAAAATGTGCCAAAAAGAAGGCTGAAATGAAAAAAAAACGTATTCATGTCAGAATTTTTCCTTTGCAGTTTTTGTGGTTTTGTATAAATAGTTGGAAGATATTTTGAAAGGTAAAGGAACGCACTTTCTCTTTCCTAAACGTTAAGGGAAAGCAAACGTTGCGTCATTCCTTCATGATCCAACCTATCTCAACTTTAACCGCTGAGGTCAAATGCACTATTTACGAAAACCAAACATTCAAAAGGAGTTCATATCAGCAGTAGAAGAACAAGTATCTGACCCCTCACCTTTCCTGTTGGGTCGTTTCCATTTTTATTCAGGTACACGTCGACTTGGTCATCTCCTTTTATTTTGAATTTGTGGTTCGCTGTTACATAAGGAATAAAAAAACCTTGAGTTCTCACAACCAAATTGTCTCCTTCCGCCCAGGAAGTCTCGCTGCCATCGGTGTGGAAAGTCCACACTGCACGAAATGAGACTTTTCGTTAATATTTAGAAAAACGGTTGCTGTAAAGAACTGACATTACTTAACCTTGAAAAACAATAAAAAGGTTAATTGGGTTAGGTTTAAAATTTAGAAGACCAGCGCAGTTGCAAGAAATCATTGCTTCTCTGTCTGTTGACCCAAAAGATTACTCTAAGATGCCACGACGAGAAGACACTTTTACTTTTTGAACATCAATTCGACATTTGTTGTCTAAAAAAAGGAAAAATATGGCAAACTAGGCGATCTCTGAAAACGACATGTGTAGAAAATCCTCTCGGGCGATTGCAGCACATCACCAGCGAATTTGAACGTTCTGCAAGCCGCCTGAGAGGATTAAAAGCATGCTTCAGGTTTGTCAACTTGCCTAAACACTGCATCTGCCATATTAATTATGAAAAATTCTACCCAAATTATTTGTATTTTCAATAAGGCGTTTAATCTGCAACGGCTATGAAAAGCTTGCGGTGTGTGCACATGTACCGCCTGCTTGTGATGATTCCAGATCTGCATTTATGTCATTTTGGTTCGGAAAGACTTCGTGTCGGAAACCTCTTCCTCCCGGGTACAAGGAACGTGCTGCTGGCTGAGCTGACGTCAGGCATTTTATCTGCGTGTCGCTGACCGATTGCACTGAACACTCTTCTCCTCCGACTAAAACCTTGATCAGTCACGTTAAAAACGTAAGATGTAGAATGTTTACCGGGCAAACGCCACTCGTCTGAAGTGAACAAGTTGAAACAGGTTAGATTTGCATAAAATTTACTGCAAAGCAGCAAACTGGTCGAAGTCAGAGGATCACAGCATCGTACTGAATTCCTTAATGGCCGCAGGGACCTTTACGCAGGCCTTAGCTCTACACAAACCAAGTATAAACAACGGAGCATTTTCAAGATAATTTATCTTTTTGATACAAAATTCATTAAAACCACAATGCATGACAAACCAACATTAGAATATGATTTTAGTTCAAGCGTTTTGCGTCGCTAAACACAATAGACGCACTTGCCTTTTGCCTCTTGGCATTAATGTAAATTAAAAATAACTTTTGTATAAATTTCTTTTATAGCCATTTGGAAACCTTTGCATGTTGATGATGCAAACAATTTTCACCATGACAAATGTTAAATTTGAAACCTTTATCGGCGCTCTTGTTGAGTTGTCGAAGTATTTTCCTGTAATGGTGAGCATGCTTCCTCCTTCGATGCTTCCTTGTTTCGGGTTGACATCTTCGACGACTGACAAGCAAAAAGGTTTCAATAAGAAAAAGTTTTCGATTGCGATAATATTCGAAATAGAACTCCAGCAAGCGGAAATTTCGTGAGTGCAGTAAAAAAATAGGAAGTTTTTTAACTAGATTTTCAAAAATGGCTTCCTTTACTTTGCACACAACGAAGAAAGCAACTAAATTAGCGAAACATAGATGATCAAACAAATCGTTTATAAATATAGCTTTATAAGAAAAAAAGGTATTTGAGAAAGTCCAATTCTTTTGGAACCAATTTCGTATTGAAACATTTGCCGATGGAATTGACTTCGTTGTCTTGGAGACTAGTCTTTTGAAATGGCGACTTTTCAAGTATTCCAAAAAACGCTTAGCCATTTTCTTGAAGCATTTTGCATTTTTAATTTTCATGGGTGAAAGTTCGGAGTAGAACACGAAAAACCAAAGACTACTAAAAGAATCGCATAATTTAAAAATTGGGCACTGATATACAAGAATGCCTGACTTCTTTTCCGTCATTACCCATGAGCATAGTTTTGGTCACATTTTAGGGTGCTCGAAGTATTATTAGAAAACGTTGCACGCTCAACGCTTGTGGGTATATACGTCCTGCAAGCACCTGGTGTCGCTTTTATGGTCAGAAAATGACGTTAAGAAAGCGAAAAATCAAAGCTTCATTAAACATTTCAACTCAACTTCAGGCTCACAGCAAAAGAACGTTTTTCGATTTTTGCAACTTTGATTTTAATCAATCGTACCTGCAAATGTTTGGAACATGTAGATCTTGTCGAGGGCACTCACGTGGAACGTTGACGGGTATGGAAGGGAGCGACCGTGATCCCCCGTCACTATGAAGCTCACGTTCTGGTTGCCGACGAACTGCGAATCGACTTTGCACGCTAGTGTTCCCCAGTTTGACTCGCCGTCGTTGTCTAGCAACACCCCGTATCTGTAATGTGCACAATTGCCAAGTAAATATTCAAAGACGTAATTTGGAAAATATTATTTTTAAGTGCGAGTAAACCTTGCCAGTGAAATCTGAAACCTATAAGTTTTGTTTTTTTTTAATTCAGCAAAAAAGGCGTTTTCTTCATGATTTACATATCATAGGTTGGCAACCACGGGTTCGCGGCCCGGCACCGTTCCGCGAGGCATTTGTTGCCAGTCCGCATAGGAAGAATAAATAGTTTTCGAGAATAAAAATATCTTTTTGAAGTTGGTTTTCTGTACTGATATGAACCAAGGCAATCTCATGAAGCAGACTATAAGGAAAAATAAATTGTGGGTGTCACTGCCAACTGTCAAGCCAAGACGGGACCATATCGTTGCAGAGAAATAAGGTTCCCACTGATTCAAGGTTCTGAAGAGTTGCATTCGCTTTGAATGCCTGTCCGCGATCATAATGCTTACCTTAAACTCGTCCTTGATCCAAAACATGTTGTAGAACAGCGATTCTACAGTAGTCTACAACCTGGTTTGGATATATTTTTGCTTGTGCCGATACTTATCTCTTCTTTGCAATAGGCTTCTCTTGAGTGGAAGAAATTATTGCATTGTGGAAAAAAGACATTCATATGCATACCACCAAATTGTAGATCAGCATAAAATAAACCAACATTTCTCATAAAACCAAGGTTAGGAAATTTTACCAATTCTTCAAGCAAAGATTCATCATTTCCACAATTAACATTGATGTCCAGATCATTATAAGTATAGGATTTTTTCCTGATTTGAAAAAGAAACTAATGCAGTTAAACTTACGGTTCATCGACGTCTTTGAAAATATTGCATACACCTGACGTAAGGTAGACTCTGGCGATTTTGTCGGTGTTGCCGTTGGTTGCCTCTGCTTCAGCAGACGAGGTCAGGTTTGTTAGGAGACGCCCTCTAATTGTCAAAACTTCTTGTGCTGGATTGGTGACCCAATCTAACGACTGTATCAGGGGCGTATACCAATGTCTGACCTGCAAAAAGGTTTGCGTAGCATTCTTTGAAATTTAATCGTTAAACATTCTTAGTTTTTACAAAATCTCTGCGTGTCATTGCTACTTGTCACGATTTCTATATTTTGATGTGATAAACAAGCTGAATTTATTACATCCAATATTTTTGCAACTTTTATGTTGGCTGACGGCAATCTTTACTGTAATCGTTCAATTGCTTTTATTTGTTGTTTTAATGTGGTCTGCACATTTACTCAAATTAACTCATAGTAAAAGACTAACGTAGAGGGAGCATCGGTACGATGAAGGGTTTCCATAGCAGTATTTCGATGAGTCGAGCCATTTATTATTCAATCGGAGTTTCACGTAGTACCGATCCTCTTCCATTGGTCTACAGCACATGTTAACTTCAAGGTAGGACAAAGTTTTATGAAGATGGACTGCTATAGTACATTTTTAGCATTTGAAGTTTTTTGAATTACTTTTAATCAGTTAAGACACCAGGCGTTCATTGCTCTGCAATATAAAGATTATTTCGAGATAAAAATAACTGAAATGAAGTACTTTCGTTAATAACGAGGATTGATGTTTTGAAAAAGATTTATTTAATTTTATCAGACGAAATTTGGAAATTAGTCTATCAGGAAAAAAAATTTCGAAAGACATATGCATGCTGTAAGGAATTCGCAGGAAGTCTCTGAAAGCCATCAAAGTTAGAAACGGTTTCTTCTCTTTCATAAATACCTTGTGTAGCAAACAATCTGAGTCTCATCGCTTTCTTCTTGATGTACATCACAGGGGTACTCAGTGAATGAGTTGATGAAGTATACTTCCTTGCGTGGTTTAGTGTCTCCGATATGCAGGTCCACAGGGAAATCTGGCCAATCAAACTTATGCAGTTGTTTGAAATATCTCCAAGCATGTCTGGAAAAGCTGCTCAACCTGAACTTGAAGTTTCTACTTTCCTAGTGTGCTTTGTGCACCCTGTGTAGTTTGCAATGAGGGCTGCACATTGAATTCTTAATTGGCAAAGCTTAAACTTTGAATACACCTACAAGGGTTTATGCAAAATTTGACAAGGCGCCAACTCCGTAGAAATGTTTTCTTTGTTGGTTGCTGCTCATTAAAAAAATATCTTTTCTGCACTGGAGTTTTTATTCCATTGCATTTATGATTTAATCTAACAGGCTATGATGCGTTTTTGCTGGTATGTTCACAACGGCGAATGTTCCAGATTTTAGCTGAGAAAAAAAACAATAACAACTGATCAATCATTGTGCAGGTGCCATGGGTTACATATCATCAGTTTCGGATATTATCAACTCATGCTAGGCTAACTGAATCAAGTACTGCTGAAAGAAATATGAAAGTTCCCGAACTAAAAGGAACAATGTAAAATTCCTGGAGTAAGCTCAACGGGTAAAATAATTTATCTAAAGGCAATATGTCGTAAGCAAAAGGCAACTAAATTTGAAACTTTGCAAGCGGTTTTTCTTGCCTAATCACACACAATCGCTTGCCGAATTATACTCACCAAAAACTTATAAGCATAGATTTTACCGGTGATTAGCATGAAGCGAACTCGTAGTGGTAACAGCCCGTTACAAGAAAGAGCAGACTTTCTACAAAAAAACGAGCTAACGTATACCTGCACCATGTAGTGTAATGCGCGTTTGCCCATTGACTCCTGCCCGGTTGGGTGAAACAAAGTTGATCTTCTCTTCGCCCCAGACTCCTATGAACAGTATTTAACACATTTTGTGTGCATGGAAATAAATTCGAAATGACTGCGGTTAGAGAGTCCAAGAAAAGTTTTGCAGCTGTCAAAACTACTCTATTTTTTGTAACATAAGCTTGTAAAACTGACCATGCGTAGTGTTACGTGAAATTGATTTCCTAATTTGCTGATTGATTCGAAATTTTCACGAATGTGGAGACTACTTACCTGAATGCAGATATGTGGAAGTTTGAATGATCGCACAAAAATGAAATCAGAGTCCATTCGGCTGATTCCTCGAAAACTTACATAAAACTTAGAGCTTTTTAATAGTGAACAAGGAAATGCAGAAATTTTCGGAAATCTTCGCAAATCAGACCCCTCCTCTTTGAAAATTATTGTTGCTTTATGCTTTTCAAAAACACCGCGTATTTATCACCGAACCGTGCATGACTTCACGTTAATATTGAAAAACTACTTCAGCTATTTATCACTATTGTTTCTATACAAGTGCACAAGCTCTAACATGGTTTCTTTTGCATGAACGTTTTTCCTGAAATGAAAAATTAAAATCATCTACAAAACTGTTGCTTATTTGGACAATCATTGTCTATTGTTACGACCGGAAAGTCTAAGCGGCAAGGGCGCAACGCTTCACACTGTGGCAGCAAGCAACAATAGAGATCACCCGACGAGATCAGTCTATTATTGCTTGTTCGCGCCCCATATATATATGGGTGTTATTCTTTGCGCACATCCCGTTCGTAGTGAATATTTCATTCAACGCAACGCCAACGGAGAGGTTGCAACACTATGAAATTTCTTTTCTCATGTTTCCTGTAAGAGAAGTAATATTTGAGAACTATTGTATTGCTATTTTTTGTGGAACAAATTTTAACATTCCGATTATTTCGCGCATGCAGCTTGGTTTTCGATAAAACCTTGTAGATGCCCGTGTTTAAAAAACGTCAGCAATTGTTTTTCTCAACAAAGGTTTACCGGAACGTTTCCTCATATTGGCCACAATGGCAGTGAGACAACTAGAGTTCGTGCTATTTGTTTTGAAAGTTGGCTTGACATGTTTTAAGTGATAAAAGGTATTTCCTTTTCGTACCAGGAACAGAAACGCCATCTTGGCTTTTCAAAAGTTATTTATTGTGTCGCAGGCGTCGTTGAATATCCCAGTATCTGTGGAAACTCTGATATTGTTGACGGTAATTCTGCAGTCACAACCAAATTTGCAAACACTGGCAAAGGAAGTGGTTGAACAATGCTTTGCGTCGGCCTAATCTATCGTATGGATATTGTCAACCTATCGCTTTAGATTTTGATAAGTGTGATTTTTTGACTTGATGTTTTGACTTATTATTGTTGCCATTTTTGTTGTCGTTAACAGATATTTCTCCACATAAAAATTTACCACGGACCTTGAAAATAAAATGCTTGAGGTGTTTTCAACAAGATGCAGAAGACTTTGCTCCGACCAAGGGCTAATAGTTTTATTATCAAACCACCTGAACCAAGATTACTGTTCAATGATATTTATCAGGTTTTCATTCGGCGATTGAAGATATCTGGTACTCATTACTTCCGTTGTTATTGTCAGGACACGTCCATTTTTAGTAAGAGGTGCAGCTTGTCTAAACGGGCTGAAGTCTTCCCTGACAATTCCAAGACATATGATTCCGCCAGTTTCACCATAGTTTTGCGTTCTTTCAATAACTCATAAAGCATAAGCGTTTAAATTGCTTTCCATGGAATTACAAAATTGATTTTTATTATCTGACACAGAGGTTCCCAACCTGGAGTACATTTGCCTATCCGAAGGGGTGCATTTAGGGTTAGCGATAAAAGAGAAATATATATTTACCTATCTGTTGATTCCAAATATGCATACATATATCAGTGAATATTTTTTCAAAAACCCGCTATATGCTTATTGTTAAATATATCTATGATTAATCATGATAAAATATTTTTTCATAAGAAACTTTAGGGGTACACGTTCATCTTTCGAAATGCTGAAGGACTGCATGTTCATCTGTGGGAATACTGAAGGGGTACATGGTCAGAGAAAGGTTGGGAACCCCTAATCTGACATTTCAAATTAATATATTCCTTACTGAGATTTTGTTTTCTCAAGTTAAACAGTGATGTCTTTAAAAAGGCCATTAACTCGAAACACCACAAATGATTAGTCATACGCAGCGCAAAAATACCAAATGTTCACCTAGAGGCAGAACATTACAACCCCTTGGCTATTTCCACCATAAGCCGCCGCGATGTATTCGCAGGAGTATTAATTTAAGACACTGGCCAATTGCGAGATATTTTACACAGAGATGCAAAGTTATCAGGTTTTGGTGCTCTGCAAACAGAACCAAGGTTATTTCTGTCCGGCCTGTGCATGAGCGATGTTTTGTAAACATGTAAAAAAGCTTATGTGGCTTGTGCAAGAATTTTCAAACTTGTGTAAATATTTGTATAAACATGTTTCTTTGAAAAAAGTTATATTCAAGTAGCTTTTGTTTCCTCGTTCACATGAAGAGGGTTGAACAACAGTGTAACAATATCTGAACAACAAAAGGGACGCCTGAAATAGATGTCTCAATTTTCAGCACGCGTTGTCAACACAGAAGGGTTGAAACAATGAATCCACGCACCCCAGCTGCGATCCACCAAGAAAAGCGCCCAGCAGATAAAAAAATATAAACAAAGTTCTTTTGACTTATGTACTGTTTTTGTCATTGTTGTTGACACGAAAGCAATTGGTTCATAATCTTTTGTGAACTGCAAGACATTCACAGCAAACGCAAGTCAAACAAGCAGTGTAGAAACAATTGTTTCTTCCGAAACAATACTCTCTTCAAGACGAGGCTGCGGTTATGTTGTGTGTTTACCGCAACAACAGCCTTTCACTGGTGAAATACATTCTTAAGTTTAGTCGTTCTGCCCCCTTTTGCACTGCTCATGAGCCTATTTTGGACAGATCAAAATCTCTCGACGAGAAACAGATTGTCTTTCGTTTTTTTGCTTTTGTCTTACAGCATCGGAGGCCTCAGAGCGATTTACTCACGGTTAACGTATTTTTGCGTAGTATATACGCTGGTCGTTACGTAAAAATAAACCGTTCATGCAAATTACAAGTTAGCTTGAAACATGTTTAAAGAATTTAACCAGAATTTATGTAGAAGTCATTTCTCGTTAACATTTTGTAATAAAACTCTTCTACAACCGTTTTCACAAAAACAGATTTATTTTAAATTTCACCAAAATCAAAAATTTTATAATATTTTCGCTAAAACTGACACTTTTCGGTGATGTTCATAGAAACAGAAATGTCTGCAAGTATGGAAACCGCTCTAGATTTTATAAATTGTTGTTTAATTAATTGTTTAGAAATTCATTGACATTCCGTACAGCAACAAATCATTGTGTAGTTCTGTTGTATACAACTTCCGTTTTTGTTATAAACTTTGGAAAAAGGAGTCGGTAGTTTTACGACACATTTTACACTGGGTAAACAACTTCAGAATTCATGAATCGCTTACCAACTAAACCCTCAAGAAGTTATAGCGGGCTGTACTGTACGAACATCTCAACACAAAACTACATAATTTTCGACCTGCGCAATACATACTCTTGCGAAAATGAACCGATTCGTAAGTAACTACAAACTTATGGAGACAAAAATGCGCTTTGCATGCAACGCAAATCTCTTACCTGGGCCCGTAGACACTAGCAAGACGCTTAGAAGAAGGGTGCATTGAAGCACCTTCCTTGGAGAAACCATCATCGGTTTCTTGTCTCCTCTAGATGTGTTGTATCGCAACGTGAATGGAAGCAAATGTCTATGATTGCAAACTAAATATTCTCTCTGTGTTGTCAAACATCAAACAAGTTGTCACAACACATTTACGGTGCACAGAATCATTCAATGATTACAGTCTTAAACTTGAAGTCAAACGACATAGCGTGGTGAAGGGTTCGTGTGGAGTGAATTATAAACACCTTCCTCCCTCTGTATTTCGCCCAAACAAATTCTTAAAACTGAAAATTACAATGCAATTCATCAATTTTGAATGCAATAGTGTGGTTTACGACTAATCCCATTTACAGACGCTCACTGAAAGAAAAGTTATAACTCTAAAAGATCTATTGGCTAAAAATTCGAAACTCATGACATTGCTTCAAAGATAATGGACATTGCCACACAATATACTTTAAAATAAAGACATTTTTCATTAGGACAGCTACACAAGTGTACAATAAAAAACGAATGTCAAAAAATCTGCTGATTTAATCTGAAAGTTGCATCAGAAGAAAAATCGAAAAAAATAATATTTCCTGAAAACTCTGTACAGCCATGCAGCAACTTAAAATAGCTCTTGCAGTTAAAACAGAAAGTTTCATCCGTCAGACTGCGAAAAGTTGTGTGCCAAAATGTTTTGATACCGAAAACTATTCCGTAAAGACCTAAACTAAATGTATTTTGCCGCAAACTGTTGACAATACATTCTTCAACGCTTAAAGTGCGGTGGAAGCGAGTTCTTTAAAAAGTTAATATGATCTCCTGGAAAGACATTTCGTTCGGCTGACGCAAACTTTCTGAAGTCTTTTCTCAAAATGACAAAGCAAGGCGCGAGCGTCTGTTTTATAGCGATGCTCCGAGACCATTGTATTTGCTGTGATAGAAAGAATGGTCTTGTTGCTGATAAACAATAAACAGTAAGGTCATGTGATGGTTACAGGGCCATCTCTGGATTCCTCTTGGAATCCAGCACGCGCAAAAGCGTTACCTTTTCACGAGAGCTGGGATTGACTGGCTTGTTCTGAATGCTGAAACCGGCAGTCATACGAATAACCACGCTTTCGACACCCTTGGAACTCCAATTTGCCCAAAGTGTTGTAGGAAAGCTCGATCGCTTCTATAATTAGATTTATTAACAGCATAAAAGGCGAAAGTTGAAAAAATTAATACATCTTCCATTAAAGCTTTTTGAGTCTTTCTTTCTCAATTAATGATGCAATCTTCTCGATTCATCTCACTGCCACAAAAAGCTTTGATTTTATGTTTTCATATAAACTGATGACCTAAAATACAACCAACTTTTATCACTTCCGGTTGCCGACATTGTACGTATGGACCCCAGAAGTTGATGCATGGCTCAATAATTAGGCCGATGGCTAAGAGCAGAGCGCTTGAGTGTCACGAAAGGAACAATCAAATGATGACGGCCTTAATATGCGGTTGTTGGTTCGAAATTCGATCCACGAATTTTAAGAAAATGCTTCGTGGCTTACCCCACACGTATCAGTCTAGTGTTGTCAAAATGAGTTTACGTCGGTTCAACCAAACCATCACAGTGAATGTTTCTGACGTCTTCAATTAGTGTGCTGACTTTCTGTGCTCATTTCGAACGGCACTCAAGAAAATTTGACGAACAGAGTATTGTGAAAAGCTAGTTGGAATGTTTAAACTTGGTAAACGGATCGGGAAACTTTTTTCTCAGGGAGTCGACCATTCCAGTCGCGTGTGTTGCACAGCAAAACGGATGTGCGTTTACGCTGCAAAGTGTTTGGAACGACATCGTCGCTTTCACCGCTGAAAGCACAAAACCGCATCCATTGTTCTCTGAATGACCATGGCAGAACCGTCTCCAGAAGGTGTTTAATAGCTGGGGTTTGACACTTTAAAATTCAACAAAACTCCACTGATTTATAGTGGTTCATAATTCCATTAGGGGTTGGAGCTTGGTTTGGAGGCTAGGCCCGACAAAGCTCCCCTGTGGCGACGTGACTGGACCGTGGTGACCCTTGATGGTGTAAACAATCTCGTCTTTTTATTAAATCATTTCTCTCTTGGCGAAGTCCAAAACGTGCAGATAGTGAAGGAGAACGGAACTACGCGTAAAACAAGTTTACCCTGGGCAGCGGAGTAACTCGCGTTGAACAAAGCATGAAACAAACCTTACTTTAGTACAGTATGTGTTTTTGTTTCGTGAATTGAGCTTCGGATGTGTGATTCATCGCTTATTCAGTGACCGAAGCGTTTACAAAAGGCAAACAAGATAATCCGATGTCACTATGTGGAAAGTTTCGAACACGTGTATGCAACTGAAACTAATAAACTTAAACAAAAGTGGACTTTGCAACAGAAATATTGCAACACATATAAGATAGCTTTTATCGCTGGTGTACGTGTGGGGGGCGCTGGGCACTGACTGTTTCGGTCGCTGCGTCTTTTCGGACGCCTGAAAATCGTGAAGTAATGATCACTGCGAGCAGTTGTTTCTATGGAAGAATCTTGTTTTTTTGTGAAAAAGATTTTCTGTTTCGCAAAATGCCTGCAAAATGAAACATTTTTGTGACGATTGCTACTGCATCTTGAGGTGCACAAAGTGTCAGTTGATGCCTCAATGCCACTTTCATGACTTTGGTTTTCTTTCTTCAGAGCATACGAAAAGTCTAAATAACCTATCCAAACACGTAAGGAATTGTTTTCGTTCACTATTAGGCTTGGTTCGCGTCCATATCAGCAAATGCAATAATTGTGTTACGATCCAGTATGTGCTTGAAAACCATTCAGACTTTGTTGAAAACCATTTCAAAACCATTCAGACTTCACTGAAAACCATTCAGACTTTGTTGAATTGATATTTGCAGTCAGAATAACCGCATTGAATGGGGATCGGGGTACAGTTGCACTTCCAACATTTTAGAAAATCTTTATTTGATTGGAAAATGTGACGTTTGTTGAGCAAAATTCGGCGATATGAACCAAGAAACATTGTTCGAATGATGAACTAAGGTTTGACAGAATGAGAAGTACAAGGGTGAATATTTTTGATTAACTTCCCGTTACGGAGGTAAGTTGTTGGGTCTTAAAAGCCAAAAATGTGTGTTGTTCAAAAATGATTTTGGCAAGATGAACGTTTGTCCTCACACATGATTTCAGGTGTATTACGGGTATGGGAAATAGTTAAACTTTTCATAACCCTGAAAGGAAAAAGAAGTAGATATCTGTAAGGAATGACGAACCAGAAGTTTAGCTTCCCTAGATTAGAAGAGGAGTAAACCAGAGGCTTGAAAAAATAAAAATAGTGACGGTTTGTTTCTCAGTTCAGGTGTAATATTGTAACGAACGATAAAGCTAAACTAGCCATTCAAATATCGCGAAGTCAACGGTGCATCGGCAAAGTTTTTTGTTGCAATACACCCGCCTACGCCTACCCGCTTTTCAAAACACATAAGTTAAGCCCAGAGAATTTACTGAACGTGGATATCAAAGACATACCTATGCGTTTGCTACAATCTGCTGGGAACATCAGCACCTCAAGAATTACTGCTTTTCTAGAAATAATACTGAAACCTATTAGTACAGACTTTTGCAAAAACTGCCCAGACGAATTCTGTCAAGACAGCCGTCGATACATTGGAGACCTGCTCAACTGGGAAGAGCGCCTAAACAAAACTGAAAAAACTGGAAAACAAAAACAAGTGTTTCGCATTGTTGCGGCAGATGTAAAAGCACTTTACCCAAGTTTATGCAGAGACACGGAAACAAAAGCCCTTGAATGTGCATTGCGGAAGCATTCCAACTTCAACCAATGCGCAAAAAATCATTGTCAAGCTGAAATAAATTTGCCTAAACAATGTTGTCACCCAATATGGAGACCAGTTATATACCAAAAAAACGGTATTGTAACCGGTGGTAACCACTCGGTCTCATTGGCAAACATTGCTGTAGATTACATCCTACAGCCTATTGCTGGGGTGGTACGTGAAGCAGCACTTTTCAGCAGATTTATCGATGACATAATCTGGATCGCTACATCAAAATTATCAAATGAAAACATCCGACAAGCACGAACTTCAGCATTTGCCAACAGTGGTTTGGAACTAACGTTTCGCCAAGCTTGCACAGCCGATCAAAAGGGTGAAGTTGGATTCCTAGATGTTGATCATTGCATAACTACTGACAAAGACTTCGGATTTGTCACTAAAGACTTCGTTAAACCCACAACAGAAGGGAGGCAGTTCACAAACGGAAAATCACGCCACCCACACTCAACCTTCAAGTCAATCTTATTAGGAGAATCAACAAGATTGAGACGTCTGAACCAAAGGAAAGAAGACTACCTCAGCAGCTTAATATAACAGCTCCGTTTGGGTCTATTCGCAAAGTGCTGTTTTTAGATACAGCATTATGTTTACAGGTGGGTTCGCGTCAAGGACAGTAATAACAAATCTCACTCGTTTGTTAAAACCGCACTGCTTACTTCTGATACTCCATTAAACTTGTCAACAACATAAAATGCAATTTGTGTTTTCTAGTTAATCGCATTTTATTTGATTTGATACACAAATATGAGCAACAACGGGTATTCACCAATATAAAATAAATGACCCATAAACGAATTTTCTCGAATTAAATTCACAGCCATGAGTTAAATGACCATCTTTACAACCAGCAAGATCATCCTAAATATTAAAAGCATTATCCCACTTAAAACCTATTGGTAAGTTAACTTATTGTCAAATGAATGGATTGCGCTTAGTGATCAGCCTTTTGGATTAATCTGATCGTGACAAACGTTTCCAGTGTGGAGTATTTCATTAATCAAAAAGGTCTTATCTGGTTTCCGAAGTAACTGTCACGTTTTCAATTTTTTCATTTGTCAGAGCTGCAGAGTTTTAATGTCAATAATGTTAGTTTTAGTTGGGAACGTTTGGAAATCGTTTAGTTTGTCATTTCTAATTTACATTTCGGAGTGGCATAATTTCATTCGGACAAGCCAATTTTATTGTTCAGAGTGACAGAACTCTGTTCGGACAAGCCACTCGTGTTGACTGAAAACAAGTCGTTCTAAGTGACTTTGTTTTCAGTCAGAAACTCAGGTCGTCCGAAATCCTGCGTCGTAATCCGACAGCTCAGATTCAGACAACACTACCTCACAGCCGCACCGTCGAGCTAGGGTTGGCCGGAGGCAGAGTTTCGTTTTACTTCTGCAGCCAAGCCTTATGGGCTTAAACTGCGGAAGGAGTTCAGAACTGTTTGCCGGAACTAGGCCGTCCAATCTGATCTTTCACTGCGAAAATCAGCCTATTTATACTCAAGTTCACTGGAAAGTCCTAAAACTATGTCCGTAGTACTACGTACAGGATACTGCGTCATAATGCCTAGCAACGTCGCCATTTTGCAGCGTCATATTGCTTAGCAGCGCCGCCATTGATTGTCTGGCGTTTCACGTGATTAGTTCGCAACAGGAAGTGAGAGTAAGAGTGTTATCTAAACGTGATCAGAGTGAGGCCAGAATGAGGTTTTGTTCATGTTCAACATGTAGTTCATGCTTGCTTCTTGATGCTTGGCTGGTTTCGAAGTTCATCAGTATTTCTTTGTCTTCTTAGTGTTGGTGGTGAATCCAGTCTTCTTTGTTGTTGAATATTGTTTTGTTTTGTAATATGTTATTTAGATGCAGTAGGCTATATGCCTGCTACATTAAATCGACTCAAAGAAAAAGCGATCCGCTCAAGCTTCCCTTTGGACATGACTAATGACATGATAGCAATGGCATCAAATTGGGAGGAAAGACTACGGGCCCCAAAAGGCGAAAAGAAAGATGACCACAAGTTTGGGCTACAACTTTTCCCAACCTGATAACTCTCACAAAGAGAGAGAAAAACTTAAACCCGAAAGCAATGCTAACCAACAAAAGACCAACTACAATTGGACAATTACAGTACTTACTAACTACAAGCACCTTGCTTTAAGCAAGACGAGAGAGCATGTCAAAGGGATGTCAGGTCCTTGTGGCCACTGTGCACTTTGTGGTAACCATGGAAAGCACAACATATCAATGGTGCCATGTGTTTCACAAATAATGGGCAAAAATAAAACTTCCCCTCAACCAAAAATTGACATGCGCCAACCATGGTATTTATGTAGCGACTTGTTATTTGCTGTTAAGAGTTGTGTTCTCGAATGTTCCTTGTGCAGGCTTGGCACACAAAAATCCCGCGGCACTGATTGTTGCGTTATTTCCGCCGGCAGCTAATTTATTCCACGCCGCGCGTTGATTCGTTTTGCGCGATCTGCACGTCTTGGTTGGTCGCTAAATACCGTCGCCTTTGTTGGTAACTCATTCTATTCGATAAGCGCTCTGAAGCTCTATATTACTGTACTCAAACCGTAGGCGGAACTGTCTTCCTTGTTTTCCGTTATCTTCTTCGAATAAAGTAAAGTGCATTTTGTACAAGGTGCTTTGAGTTTATGAAACTTTGTCAGGAAAAAACACGACATTTGCCACGAAGAATATGTCGGGCAAACCAAGAACCAATTTCCCACGAGATGGTCATCACACCGAAGTAATTGGAACAGACACAATTGTGAAATTGATGAAAATAACAAAGATAACGTGGCCTTGTTGCGGTGCGGTACTTTTCAGAGTCCCATGGCGACGTGAACAA
>Ga0210059_1008602_pt1 | contig 16064 bp, 8 predicted proteins | sample Ectturendosymbi2_FD_188042 | JGI IMG/M metagenome (GOLD analysis project Ga0210059, IMG submission 188042) | Ecteinascidia turbinata endosymbiont from Florida, USA - Sample 2 (SPAdes) (version 2) | ecosystem: Host-associated > Tunicates > Ascidians > Unclassified | place: Key West, Florida...
TAATCAAAGATGAATAACCGACAAAGTAAATGATTGACTAAATAGACAAACGGTTGGAATCAGAGTCGTAGCGAGGTTAGATGGCGCCCGGGGCAAGAAGCAAGTTTGGCGCCCCGCATGTTCGAAACTGAAGTCTTTCGGAAGCAAATGTACTGTACTGAAGAAACTGCTTGCCCGCAGTGATTTGGCGCCCCCGTAGTGACTCGGTGCCCGGGCAGTTGCGCCCCCCTTGCCACCCTCGTCACGTCCCTGGTTGGAATGAATTGAGAAATAAACGAATACTAAAGCTAACTTAGTGAAAAAAGAAATAACTGAATGAAAAGTCGAATGAATAAGTGTGGAATTGATTGTTCAAAAGTAAAGTTTATTGTGAGATTGATGAGCACAATTTTTGTACATTTCTGCAACTTCAAATGTGTTGATCTGAATTTTCCTATACGCCACTCTGGAGAGGAGAACAGTGTAACAGAACACTAATTGCTTTTGAGCGGTAAAAATGTTTGGACTGATTTGAATTCAGTATCAACAGCACTTTTCTTGGGAAATTTAGAAAAAGAAACTCCTCTACCCTGATCAAGTCTAGGTTTGCTGTCAGCTTTTGAGGAATCAGCTGACAAGGCTCTGGTTTCATCTTTTTGCGATGATTCAAACTTGCACATATCTATATTTAATAACTAGTCTCCACAAAGGTGGGGGTAGGAATCTATCAGTAACTTTATCAATAAGAAATCGATTCCATGTGCGTAACACTACGCATGTTCAGTAATACATTTGAATAAGACTGTAGGACTGATGATGCCGAGTGTCACGTGAAATCTATTTCCTATTAAAGAAATTTGCTGATGGATTCAAACGCCCACAAAAACTCTGAGACTAGAAATATTTCAAGGAAGCAACATATTCTGATGTTTCCTAATATTAAAGTTCACTATGTTATTAATGTATGCATTAACTACTTTTGACAATACGTTTTGCTCCTATAAAGGGACATTTGCAATCGCCAGTCACAAGACTTGATTGATAAAAGACCTTATGCATACCTTAGGAGTTTGTGGCTATCTGGTAGGGTAATGTCCAAAGCAGGGGCGGATCCAGCCAGTAAGGTTAGAGGGGGGCGATTTTTGTAATATTTAATAGTCAAGTCTCATTACGGGTTCAATACTGTAAGAGAGATGAAGTATACTTCACAACACTGCTTTGACAAAACAGTGGACGGCAAAATGGCCTTATATCGCGAATGCTGTTTTTCGAATTGCACAAAATCATGGTGAATAAAGTTACTTTTGTAGGTTTTAGGGAGGGCGAACGTCCAATCACCCCCCTGGATCCGTCCCTGGTGCAAAATGCAATGTACATATTCTCTGAAGTACTGAGGAAAGTACTAGATTTTAATGGTGCAAACACTAATCCGTTTCATTCAAGTCATTGTCAAAATGCCGGGACACCGAACAATAAACTGTTGATTAATTTGATTTTTGTTTTTTAAGGTGGAAGCTATCCAAGATTTATGATACCTGCTTATGTTGAACATGGAAGCGTGGTATTGATATATTTCATAATCATTATTATGACTGGAGAGGTGAGATTTCCAGACATTTATTTTAGAACTACTTATCTTGCTTGGAATAACTTGAACAATTCAAATTAAACCTTAAGGTAAGTCCAAACATGTGAACTTCAATGTATCAGGCACCAAACTTGAAGAATTATTTTAGACAACATCGTGCAACATTATGTACAGTATCTTGCTGCAATGATTTGAAGTAATTTGATAAACAGCGATCAGCTTACTTGCATAAATTTGAGACAAGCAAAACTACACTCCCCAGTTGCTGTTTTTAACTTTTACATCAAATGCATCAAAAGCGGACCACTATGTCTATGAGTGCAGTAGCTTAAAATTTAAACTTGCTTTGTGTACGTGGAGGTTAAAATTAACGCAAAGTATCTTGTGGCAATATATATAATTTCGCGTAACAGAAACATCGGCATATACTTGGTTTGCGGGAACGTCATCTGTCACAAAATGCAAGTGGTGAAAATGAGTTGTTAATTGACATGGACGCAGGGCCATATTTAGACATGTGGAGGCCCCAGGGCAGCCTTTGAGTGGAGGGCCTCAGCACCTCAAGGAAATATTGTTCAAGGTCAAGGAAATACTATTGCCAGTTAGCTGTAAACATGTAAAGTTGTATACCGCGCAAGTCTCTGGAGGCCTCCAATTTGTGGAGGCCCCTGAACAGGTGCCAACTTTGCCCTCCCCTGAATCCGGCCCTGCATGGACGAATCTTTTGTCATACAAACGATTGTTCTTTGACATGCTAGTGAATGTATGAAGCAACCTTAAAAGTGGCATATTATTGCCCTCCGCAGTTTTATGAACAGCGATTTTGTTTTTGGGTACATGTTAGTACATACTCAAATAAAAACTCAGAAGGAAAATTTAAATTTAGAAGTCACTGGAGCTTTTATCGCGACGCTAAAATGCAGTGTAAAAGAAAACGTTCTCCGTTGTTTTGTACCTATTCACCACAAACTGTGAATTACAGGGCTGTAGTTTAACAAACGTATATACAGTTCGTAAGATAGGCAACCAAACAAAATTAATCGTTGATTGATTCCATGAGGAAATCTAAAAATCACCTGTGTCGTGATTTCAACGAGCAAAACTGTTTCCTGTCCATTGTGTGCAAACTGTATAAATTATCTGATTTTCGACCCAAAATCCCCGTTTGTTGTTAGTTAAAACTAACAAAAGTATCTTTCAAACTCATAATAGAGATTTTGCTATCTAGCTAAATGGTACTGAAATGTTACAAGTAGCTATAGGTTACTTCTGTTGTTCGAGTGTACACGAAATTTACGAAACAATTATTTTACTTTATAACAGTTTTCTCTACAGGAATGTGTCATATCAATCACTGCTTTTTCCAGCATGTTGTTGATTGTACTATTCAATACTTTAACAGATTATGCTATATGCAATTCTGGTAGCACGAATTTATGATTTCTATGTAAAAGCCAACACCAGTCACGTGAAAGAAGAAAGACATCGAGAAAGGCAATGCCTTGTAAAAGCGTTTGAAATTTTGGACAAGGATGGAACTGGAATCGTACCTTACATGCATTGGAAAGGGTATGCAAAATAATGAAACACTTTTCATTGACGGACTTCATGCCATTTTGATACACGTAAAGGTTATAATTTACGTTGTTTGCGGCGTGGTATGTAGAATTGTTTTTGGAGACTTTTCACCTATTTTCGCTGTGTACTCATGTTTCTGCAGGCTAATGAAGGAGATCAGACCCAAGTCTAGCACTCAAGAAATACATAAGCGATTTCGAAAATTAAAAGAACTATCGAACAAGGACAAGTCTAACTCAAATACAACCACTGATGATTTTTGGGCATTCAGCCTTTACGAATTTTTTTACTTACCCAACGTTCTACAGGTAAATTCATTGAAATTAAATATGCATCTGCAAAAAAGGAAAGCGTCAGCGAATTAAATTTTTAACACTAATCTCAAATCAAAACTATTTCATTTGGGAGTCCGTCAGATTTTTAAAAGGAAGTATCAAGCCATTGAAAAGCATCTTCAACTTCACATGAAAAACGATGATCGCCAGCGTATTTTTCAATTGTTGATGCTTCTTTAAACGTATGAACGTTGGATAGATAGGTAATTATTTAAAATATCTAATAGTCTAAACCAGGGATCTCCAAACTACGGGCCGCGTGCCAAATCCGGCCCGCCAAGCCATTTCATCCGGCCCGCGAAGACATTTTGTCAATAATAAAAAAAGAATAAATTTACAAAAGCTTATTGATTTGGCAATATGTAACATATCCCGGAACAAAGACATTAGGTAAGACGTCCGGCCCTCGGAGTATTGTGTAAAAGCTTAAAAGCTTGTGTGGCCCTCGGACAAAAACGTTTGGAGACCCCTGGTCTAGACTTTTCAAGACCGCGTTAAGATGACTCAGGCACTCACGTTCATGAAATAATCGTTGCCAGTTAATTTTGAAATATATAACATTAGGTAAAACGTTTTGGTAGTCCTTTCCATTTCGTATATGCTACTGCTTTTTAATGAAGTTTAGTAGTACAAGCATTAGCAACATCGGAATGCTACGGCACTAACTGAAAAAGCCTTTTAATAGTTTGTAGCTGATGTTTTGTCTCAAATCCCAGCTTCTTTGATCTTTTTGACAAAAATGTATCATGGTGAGTTGAAAATGGTGAAATGGTCACCAAGAACAATCGAACACTATAAATATGTTGTAAACATAAGCTTCTTAAAAAATCAATGAAGTATAAGTCAATAAGGCATGGTTACCTCATTGGGCTTGACTGCAACATGTCTCATAGAGCTGTGAAACGCTCTTTTCCGGTGAATCATACGCGTTAAAGTACAGCTACGTTTCCTGAAAAGAACGAACAATAAAGGCAAACCTCAGAGTATTTGGCATCTAAAATCAATGCATTTCGCAGTATTGGTTTTTCAAATATCAGGAAAAAGCACTGTTTAAAAGCTGGCTTTAGGTAATTTTTACCAATGAATATCTTTTTATTTGCAGTTTATAGTGGAGAGAACCACGTCAAAGCAGAGACTGTCAAGTTTATCACGTGATCAGAGACTTTTCTGTGGCTTCATTTACTACCTTGGGGAAGTGAGTAAGGGGAATAACTGTTTGCACAACAACATAAAACCTGTTTGTTCTTTAAAAGATTAAAAACATACCTGTTTTGACCATTGTGTTCAAACATAGCTGTTTGACCTTTGTGGTGACTTGGCTAACTTATGTCTCAGATGTAAGTAGGGCAGAAAAATATGCTTTAATCTACTTATACGCAACTATGTGCATATAGGCATCAGAAGACTTCAAAGAGCATCAACATACTGAGCGTACTGTGCCGCAGTGCAACAAGATTCATTTGATTGGTGTTTTTGGCGCTGTACAACAGTCACGATCTATAGCGTCAGGCTATATTTGCATGACTGACATGCACAGTTGCAGAAAGCATAGAGACAACAGTGCAACCAGGGACGTCGGATCAGCGGTAGGGCAGGGGGAAGTAAAAGATTGGAGGTCAACGGAAATTTATAAAAGACAAAAAATCGTTACCTATTATGTTTGTTTCTATTCATCAACAATGTTGACCTCAAAAATAACTACAGAAATTATTGAAAACCATTCGGAATTTTCTGGATGCTTGAATAGCTGCAACATATTTGTTTGAAGTCGATCTTGACATACCATGAAATTACCTATGATAATTCTATGAAGAGGCACCTCCGACGCCGTTGCCCCGCTTTTTAAAGGGCGTGGGGGCTTTGCCCGCGCCATGCCCCCGTTCTCCGGCATCCCTAAATGCAACGCAATGGATAAAAACGCACGTAACAGATTGACACCGCAGCTCTCTGCTATACACCGTGTGCTGGGCAAGAAGGCTACAGCACCAGTTTACAAAGTCGTTATAAGACCCGACCTAGAGTCGAACTCCAAACCTATAGCACCGAAGCACGAACCATAAGACCACGGGACGAAAGTACTGTATATGCAACACAATCGAATCAACCAGTAACGTTCCTTTCAAAATAGTTAAGCAAGAAAGGCAGGTACAATTACACGCCGGCGCTGATTGGAGGAATTTGCATTTCAACAGACTGCGTCATCGCCACAGTTGGAACCTGTGTTTGAAAACAAAAAAATGGATAGAAAATATGAAAAAGAGCAAAAGAGCATTTTTTAGGAGAGTGCTTGGTAAATGATTTGTATTCACTGCAAAATTTACCTTGTTTTTTTTTTCAAAAGGATGTTTGCGTAAGCTACGCACGTACAATATTTAACGAATATCCGAACTGACTGATGATTGTTTCATTCGGTAAATGTTTCGAAAAACACGAAGCCTTTCCTTATGCAGTTGCCATGTAACCTATAAGCGGGCATTTAAATATGCCGCTTTTTTTCCAGCATGTCACCACAATCTGTCGGGCTTGGTACCACACCAGATGGGCTTTCATCGTGTCGCTGACCTTGAATTTATTGTTTATCGCTCCGTTCGCTCTTGTGTGGTTCGGGATGTCTCCTGAAGTATCTCGAGTGGCTTACTTCGTGGAGATGGCAGTTCTTATAATAATTGCAATCGAAGTCATCATGCTGGTACGTGGAACATATACACAGAAAAGTAAAGTGGATGCGACCACTAACTTTCGTTAAACGACTCGTAGGAAGTTAGGTTTTATCGTTACTAGCTTTCGGTTCTGTGCAATGCAGTGCGCATAGAAGATACGTTAACTTCATGCAAAACTTTTCAAGCCAATGAACTGAGGTAAGTGGTACCGTACCTGGCCTACTTTTCATCATTAGGTTGATCCGATGCAAAATTAACCACACTCAGGATGATCAAATACTTAACTTTCACCAGAATCTTTTAGAGACTCTGGTTGATCTTTAAGTGAAGTGCAAAGACATTGGATGGTATTTCTGTCAAGTGGGGCAGAAGTTGGAACTTTAATTATAGGTTAGTCGTTGGTAAAAATTGCACATCCGCTGTCCTTGGCACTAATTTCAAGCAAAATTGAGCTGAAGATGCACAAGCATTAAAGCGATTTTTCACATACGCTGAAATCAGCGACTGAATGGTGTAAGTAAGATTTCTGCAAACAGGCGTAACTCATATCCTCTCATTTGCAAATCTGATGCTTAGGTTCGCATTCAAGACAAACAGCTTTTGTTAAAGCCGAGAGCTTAAATTAAGAAGTCTTCACACACGCCTTGCTAGAATTTTAATAAGATTTCATAAACGCGGTCTTAAAAGTAAATAAATGCTCATAAACGCGATTTTTTTGCAAACGCGATGTTGAAATTTCAAACAAGAGTATTCATCCGCCGGAGATATGAAGTATACGGTACTCTAGTCAAACAGTTGTGGTAAGCGACATAGGCGTAGCCAGGGGGAAGGGGGGACGTCCCCCACCAATTTTTAGAATATATAATCATTTTGAGCTTTAAAAAGCAGCATCCCAAACAAAATAGTGTCATTTGCCTAAAGTCAAACATTTTGCCCCCAAAAAAATTTTGGGCTGGCTACGCCGCTGGTACTCGAGTCAAACAGTTTACACAGAAAGGAGCTAAGTCCTTAAAACTGTTTGGCGCAACCCTGCGGTTTAAGACCAATTAGTTACTTTCGCACTCTATGATACTAAGTTCTCGTTTCGAAATTTCACGTGTGTCATTGTGCTTCTTGCAGCGTTTTAAATGGTCACCGTGGAAAAGTTTGTGCGACTGTTACGGATATGAAAATAAACCATCATATATTCATATAAAACCTCTGCCAGGGCAAGACTTTTATGTAGGCTAATTGAAATTGATTCTTGCTCAGCCACATAATACAGAAAACATACATTTGAACTGTTCTATTCGTGGCTTTTAATCTGATTATTGGTGGAAGGCAGAAAACCCCTTTTTCAGCCTAAACGTTTGTGAATCTTTGTCCGGTGGAAAAGATAAATATTTGTAGTAAAGTACACGATTTGAACTGAAGCATTGGCATTCTTTTCTAGTGTATTGCTCTTGGAGTCTCCTACATTCTCAGGGAAATGTTGCTGCAGGTTATTATGGTTCTCATTGCGTTTGGGTGCATGGCATACAAGGGAGCAACAAATATTAATGAGTGGAATGTCGGTTGGATACCGGTTACTGCTGAATTGGCTATGGTTGTGAGACTTACTGGGTTTAAAAGGTTACCATCATATGCAACTTGTTTCCGAAAATCTTGTAGTAACCTTGCGAATTTCATTTTTTTATTTGTTGTTTGTAATGATTCAAAAGAGAAACAGTAGCTTTCAAGTCGCTTTTAACCATTGTTACTGTTACATGCTCCATTGTGGCGTTTACATAAAATAGCCTCATTTCTGATCTGTAACCAAGTAAGAAGCTGCGAGGAATCAAAATTTGAAATTTGAAATGAAATAGCTAAATACTTTAATCGGCAAGAGTCGAATATTTTTTGGACAAATTGAAACGGGCGATTGTTATTAGTGAAACGAAGTGACATCGAAAAATCCTCTCGGACAAAAAAATATTTTGCTCTTCTGTTAGGAAGAGCACTGTTGCACAAAATATACTGCTCCAAAGAGTGCAGCGAAGCGAAACACTTTCTTCCTTAAATAATTTTACTATTGCAGAAGATCATCTTCCATGTTTCACTGGCTTCGAAGAATCGCGCCGCCGTTGTTTACACTATTGTGTGTCACTTGCGTGGCTTTCTATTCTTACGGGATTCTTGGAATGGAGTGTTTCGGAGGTAAGAACTGACCATTTTTTGAGATGACAAGCTATGTCACCTTCGCGTACGCAAAATGAATTCAATCGAAAGTAGCAAACGCATTCCTCTCATTTTACACTGCGTTGCAAACTATGCCAGTATGGTGCTTCCAGGAAGAGCTGAAGAACATTAACATCGTCTAGACCAGGGTTTCTCAAACTGTGGGTCGCGACCCCATTCGGGGTAGCTAAATGTAATTTTGGGGTTACGAACCAATTAGCTTGACAAATCAGATCAAGGTTTTTGTAATCTTTACGAGAAAGTTAAAAGTAAGCCTGCAGTGAATCCATTTCTATTACATTTTTAGGAGAAATACCGTGCTTCATGATGTCAGTTGTTTACTAGGATGTCTGCCTGAGCTATCAAAAGCACAACAAGTTATGCCTTGTTACGTCATGCCTTTTTTAACGTACTGATCAACATTGACCTTACTGCATTCATTCCGACACGAAGGCATGCTTGTGTTTAGAAGTCTAGGTCTAGCCTAGGGATTATACGCTAACTGCTTTGATAGCACACTCAGTAGTTTTAGACGAAGGTTAAAAGCTTCATGCACAGTTTAGAAGTGTTTTGGACTTTGAATCAGGAAAAGTTGGATCCGCAAATCATACACAATTGCAATTTCAGGAGGCGACACACCTGCTGTGCCGAGGATGAGTTGGCGGAGTTATTAAACGACAAAAGTTTGCAAACGAAATTTTCAAAACAGAGTTCATGTCATTTTTGGATAAGAAGAAGAAATGAAATGCCCAGTCATTTCTGGTCTAGCCGTTCATAAACCGTTAGCCTTTTGCACAACATATTTGTGTGAAGTGGCATTCTCAAAATTGACAGTTAAATCCAGGGGGTTGTATTCGTGTGGGAAAGCTTGGCAACGGCGTTCCCACACCTTTTTGCACTATATTAATGTTACTTGAAGATATATATTTTTCATTTTAATTTCTCCGTGTGGCGTATTGCGAGAACCAAAGGAGCTTTTTGCGTGTGAGGGCATCTGAGCAATATTTGGTGTTAGAGTTCGGCTTTAACCTAAATCAGGGGCTTAGTGGGGTGGGAACGACGTCCCCACACCTCTTTTTTCAGCACTGCACCATTGATTAAGTCAAAAAACGATCCTTTTTGAAATCGTTTGAGAATCTCCTTCGTCCTGCGTTGTCTTTTATCAATCTACGAATGGACAATCTGTGTAAAAGTCGTCAAGTGCATCCATCTCATTAGTTGTTTTAGATAGCTTCTATAAACAGAATTGTTTTTCTATTGATAATTTTTCGCTTTACTGTTTCCATTACGTCGTAGTTTCATTACTGTATAGTTGCTTCTGTTGATTATGTGTATTTGCATGATTCCGCCATAGACGAAAATGCCTCTTGAAATTTGTATTGGGACGTTTTCACGTATCATTAAAATCTAGGCTTTCAAACAAGGGGTCGCATTGAAAAACCTTTTTCAAAATGCGGTCGCAGAACAAAAAAGTTTGAGAAGCCCTGGTCTTGACTAGGCGGGGTTAGGGAGACAAAATGTAAATTGCCTAAAAAACTTAAATGTTGGTGTAAATGCATGACACCACTGTACTCTAAACCATACGTTTTCAAAATAACTTGTACAAATTTTTTAAACTACGGTAACTTGTGAATGAATGGATGAAAACATCATATGAATAAAAACTTAACTCATATTTCCGTAAAGTGTTTTTTTTACATTATAATTTGCATTATAATGTAAACTTACTGCGGTGAACTTTTCCTGCAGCAAGATCCTGTGCAAAAAAAAGTTGAAAGACGCTATAAGCTCTCTTTGTAATGCGCAGGACTTAACTCCAACAACTCGAGCACTTTGAACAGCTCCAGTAATACTCTGCCGAAAGGTGTCTCACTATGCACATACGGATTTGAAACTCTCTGGTGTTCAATCCTCACGCTATTCCAAATCAGTTTGGGATCAAGCTGGCATAAAGTAAGATGCTCAGATTTTTTGAGCTGCTAATGCAAAAAAAACTTGCTTTTGAGATTCGTTCCTGCAGCAAGATATAGCCTTATCTAAAGCAAATAAAATATTTAAGGTCATGCACTACATCATGGACCAAGTGAGCGAATGGACTTCGATGTACTTTGTATTTTTTTATGCATTCATGCAAATGTTGGTCTTGAACGTGATCTCTGCTATAATGGTCGAGTTGTCCAACGCAATTTATCACGATGAAAACGAAGCCAAGCACAGGGACAAAGAGGTGAACGTTCTCGTGTTTCAAACACCGATTCGTAAATGTTGCTCGTAGTCGTGGTACTCGAATTTTGAAAGACGCTTCTCTTATGCCTCCGATACCAGACAACAGGTATATAACTATTAAAAAAGGTCTTCTGATGACCTAAACGTTTTTTATTCTTGGCCAACGTTTCGGCAGTATTCAGCTGCATGCCCTCATCAGGGCGAAGCAGCTTGCAGCTTGCAATAAAAGCAAGTGAGTAACTTGGCACTGGTCACACACAGAGGCACTCAAGCCAAAGGTAATCAAACAACACGAACTGATAAATCTATTGAATGCAAGCGTCATGCCACTGGGCGAAAACTAACGTCGATAACGAAACGGAAATTCCTGCATTCATGGCAGATCCGCTGAGGTTTACATGGAGCAATTCAAGACAAACGTCATTTCCGAAAGTCAAATTGCCATTCTAAAATTTCATATTTAGTCCAATCCATTCTATGGTCGTTATCAAAACCATGCAGTTTTCCTCCAGGTCCGTAACTAAGGAGGGTACAGGGGAGGCGAAGCCCCCCTTGGAAAAACTTTCGCCCTCCCTGGAAAAATGCGTTGGTGCTATTGATGTGAAATACATGTTATCGATGTAAAAGTTGGGCCCCCCTCAGAAAACCGTTCACCTCCCCTGGTATCCCGAGCTGGTTACGGGCCTGCGTTCCTCGTTCACGTGGTTTACCAAAAATTCGCAAACCAGAAATGCCTCTATTTCTTATCGTCTCATTCATTAATTCTACAATGCATAATTTATTAAAGAAGCAACTGTGGCGTGGTGATTCGCTACAAATAACGTTGAATTATTACCAGCAATAGCAGAGTGTGCCTAGTCGACTGGGTAAACTCTATTGCTGTTGCGCCGAGGGTCGCGGGTTAGACTCTTCATTCAAGTTGGGCGACGCAGCATTGTGGCTGCAGCACAACCCGCTTACTTTCTTCGTTGGTGGAGAATCCTTATGTCCCACAAACATCCTGTACAACCAAAACACTGCTCAGGTGCAATGTATAGCAATCCCTGCAAGGATTGTAACCATTACTACATAGGAGAGACTGAGCGCATTTTCCAAGTTCGATGTGAAATGCGCAAGTCAGACGCATGCGGAATGATCATCATTTTGATAAAAATGTGCTAACGGGACATGTTTTTGATGACGACCATAAAAAAGATTGGACTAAATATGAAATTTTAGAATGGGAATTTGATTCCTGGAAACGAAGTTTTCTTGAACTGTTTCATAAAAACCTTACCGGATCTAGCATGAATGAAAAGACTACAGACTTGTTTCCTTGCATTTATAAAACTCTGAATAATGAAAAAAAACGATTTCTAATCTTAATATATTTTACTTTAATATTCCGTTTGCTTTCATTGTTCAGCGCTTGAGCTGCTTATCTTATTGTATTCTTTCAGGATTCTTACATTTAACGATTTTTTTCCGTTTCTTAATAATAACCGACGTTATGTTTTAGCCCAGTGGCACATAGCTCTGATATGGAATCCCTGTGTCAATTATGAAATAAAAACGTGATAACACTCTAGAGACAAGTAAAGCACGGAAAGTTTTATCTTCCAGATCAAATAATTGTTTCATTTTTCAGGATAAATCTCTATATTATTTTATTTTTTCCACAAAGAAAACTTAAATTCCAACACAATGTTTTGCTTTAGGGTACAATGCGCGAAGATTTTTCAAAAAGACGAGACATCAAGTTGACTCATCTGTCTCCTTTTCCTCAAGACAACGCAAACTCTGCTAGAAAACGTCACTCCTCTTCAAGCAGCAACGCCATAATATCAGGTGAGAATTTCCAGTTGTGAGTGACATGTTGCAGAGCCAAAAACCGTCTGTCGGAAGAAGCACTGACCGACTAGTTATGTCAAAGTTTTTTTTTGACATGAAATACTTCGACAGATCCGTATATTGTACTACCTGGTGCTATAAAGGGTTCCAACATGCTGCCCTCGTCTATGGAATGTTTTTGATTTTTGCTGAGAGTTTTCGACGCCAAACCGCAATCCTTTCAATGCAATCTTGTGAGACCAGGGAGACAACCAAGGTTAGATGGCAAACCGAGCAACTTCCCTAACCGGAAAAAAACTTAGTTTTGTCATGATGTTGCGCACTTTTTGGAAAATTCAGATTTTTCTTGGGCCAAAAACTAACAACTGGCTGCCATTCTGAAACAGCTCTTTTAGGTTTTTTTCCAAGCACTCCTAACAGGTGATTCGCTACATTTTTAGACAAAGCTCTTCTTAGCCTATAAGTTTCAAAATGCCACTGGTGAAATGAGCAAAAAGTACTTCAACCTGTATTTAACGCAGTGGTTCAAACGTGACGTTTAAGCAAGAGATCTTTTATAGCTTATGATCGAAAATTACATCTCATCTTCCGTCCATTTCAGTGATTCAGCAGAAGATATGTGTAATGAAGTTGTTTCAGACAACTTTTCCTAGTTGTGGAGTTTGCAGCACGTGGATACTGCATGTTTCTCGGAAAGACCCGTTCAACTTGTTTGTCATTTCTTGATTGATTTGATTCTTGATTTTTGGCAGCAATAACCATGACAACGAGTTTGGTGACTTTCGATAGTTCCGTGTTCTTTTCCAACAAAGACGAAAACCAGACCTCAACCATGTCCACCCATCAATCGTCGCCCAAACTCGACGCTGAAGTGCTGAGAAAGACTTCGAAAGGTTTGTGGCAAATAATCACATCTGAAGTGTGATAACAGTCTGCTTAAGTCTGTGTTACCCAGGCAGTTGTCTTATCTCACTAATTTTTTGTGTTAATAAGTCGATGGCATATTTTCTTTTGATAATCTTTTGCCGACTTAAGCCAGCGCAGCTGATTTCAAACTAAATAAAACAGGTTGAATTCACATTTACAGTACCCTTCCCCCAAAAAAACGAGATGCACTTTTTCTTAGGTGTAGGGGCTACAGCGCTGGTCTTGCTCTTTTAGGCGCCGCATTTTTAGTTGATTGCAGCGTTTGCCTGGATCGTTGTGACTTATTCAACCATACTCAATCATGAGATCTACTTTTCAGCTTTGCAAAGGTCTCTTTTCGTGAAGAATGGTCGTAGATAACGCCACTAGACTGCGTATTTTGAACAAATTTAGCTGTGCCCGGAAACTAATATGTGATCCCAGTTATTGTTGTCCTTTGTTTATTTTTTCTTAATTACCGTTTCAACTTTCCTTGCGCAGACGAAACGTCTGCCATCAATCTTCATATTTAAATCTTCATACTCATATTTTTGCATTTATGCGATACGACAGAATAATAACTTTCAAACTTTTCACCTTTCTTTGATCATATGTGTTCAAAAACTAATCATCTTTTTAAAAGCGTTATTTTGGGCAGACACGCCATTTTTACTTCAAAAACATCAAAAACTACCGTCAATCATTGAAGAAGACTTGGAGTCCGCAGATGGAGATTGTAAGTGCAACTGTAAAAAATAATTCATTGCGTTATCGCAACGATCTGACTATATATTCAACACTTAAATATAAAGGAAAATCTTTTGGCATCACTTGTGAGTTTTTCAGGTAAAGCTGGGATGATCAGCAGGAAATTTCTGTTGGCTTTTAGGAAATATAAGATATAATGAGCTAAGTACTTGCCCACAGTGAATATCGATTTATCCACAGCAGCACAGCGCAACCATAACCTGTTAATAAGAAAACAGAAAAAGATTTTTGAAGTCAAAAATTGAATCTGACACTAGCATACTTGTTCGTTTTCTTCCAAGTGACACTAACCGGACGAAAAGAACTCGGCAAATGGACTCGTGAAATTATTCCCGACATGACATTTCTCAATGCTGACGATCTTCGACGACTGCAAGAAGAGATGGGAATGTCTGTGAAAAAACTGCAAGCGAGCAAGCAGAAGTTAAGACACGTTTTGTTTCACTAATCATAATTTCTCAAATCTACTGCATGAATTTCGAGAGCATGATCGTTTTTGCACTAAGTTAAATTCGAGATCAACTTTGATAATAGCACCAAAAATCGCAAAAAATCGCAAAGTTTGGGTTGAAAAATTGCCTTTCATTGGCGTTGAACTGCACTTGTGGCTGTAATGTCGTGAGAGAAAGCTAGGTCTGCTCCAAAGCCAAACCGCAGCGACGCCTCAACACATTGCGCGAAGTACACAGTATGGCTCTGGTGCAGTGCCGTGACAAGGCAGCCCCGTACCCCACGGTCGGAGGCCCCGACCATTCGTAGGGGCCCCACAGTATATAGTGCATTAGTAAATTAGAACCGGCTCTCTACCCTTGACTTTTACTCTTCTGGTGTTTGCCTTTAATGCAGAGCCGGTAAATTAAACATGTAATATCATGATTCGTTAATTTCGAAAAAGAATTGCGGACGTTCGGACACTATAGCAGTTTTTGTAAAGTTGTGGTTACGTCAGAACAAGGCCAATTGTTAATTGTTAACAAAGTCTTGACCTTACCACTTAGCTTCGATGGCTTCGCCCTTGTGCGTTGAAATTATCGCGGAAATTTACGTCATAATGAATGTGCTGTGGAGTGTTGTGCAATCGCTTTGTAGATGCATACAGATAGGGAGACTAGGTTTCTAGTTCAACGTTAAAAAAGTTTTCGTGAAAGCTGCTTTTAGACAGTTTATGTAAAGTTGAAACGAACGAAGGCTGTTGTGTCAGTTTATTATATATATGTCTGTGAAGACTGCGTTAAGACAGTCTAATTTAAAGTTTCGACCAGAAAAATCGGGGATAATCTCGATAAATTTAACGCTCGCTTGCTCGATTTCAAACAGCCTCTTCAGATTTAATCTCATGCACTTGCTATATGTCATGATGAAGATGGATGTTGTCAGATTCCAATAAATTCGTTCTTATTAGAAGCGTGTGAGAAATTTCCAGACTGTTGAGGACAGTGAAGGCAGAGGGAGTGTTGGGAAGCAGTTAGTTCTACGCACTGCTTCCACATATCAGCTTTTGGTGAAAGCACCAAGTTGATTACATTGAGACTGGCTATTGAAATGATGAGGCTGTACAGCCACCACCAGGTGCTCTGTGATCGTCGGGATGCAAATCACAAACATTAACGAGACTGCCGGTTTCACATGCTGTCGTATGCCAGGGGTGTGCAACCTTTATTACTGAAGGGCCTAACGCAATTAAACAGATTAGATGGTATGGTTTAATCATGCATTTTTGTGACTCAAATCACAAAATAACACGAAGCAGCAAGAGGAAATACAACGACATCAAGCATCACTAGTTGATTATAAGTGATGAAAAAATATAAAAAATAAGACCGTTCACGTTTTGCAGCTTAGTAATCGCGTTCTAACATGTTGAATCACAAAGGGTTGGCGAAAGATCACCTGGGTCAAGTTCTCAGCCAGCCCTGCTGCTAACACAAACCAAATTTTAATTGAAGACGTTTTACAAGTAGTAATAAAAGTAATAAAAAGCGTCAAATCAACGTCAGG
>Ga0210059_1008603_pt1 | contig 16063 bp, 13 predicted proteins | sample Ectturendosymbi2_FD_188042 | JGI IMG/M metagenome (GOLD analysis project Ga0210059, IMG submission 188042) | Ecteinascidia turbinata endosymbiont from Florida, USA - Sample 2 (SPAdes) (version 2) | ecosystem: Host-associated > Tunicates > Ascidians > Unclassified | place: Key West, Florida...
GGTAATCTTCAATTTTTGTAACCTTGAGGTTTGATCTTAGCAACAGTGCGTAATTTTTTCTTTTTGTTTCATATGTCGACTTTTGCGCAGGACTGAAGATGTGTAATACACGAAACTAGTTTCCTTACGCAATAAATTGCGATAGATTCGCTTGGTGTGAGTCACTGTTGTGGCTTTACAAATATTGCCATAGATACTGGACGCTGGTATGTCACTGTGCTGTATTTATTACCAATGTAATGTAAATAATTGCTGCAAATGAGACATCAGCTTCAGTTAAACCTTCTCCGGCAAAAATCCAGTTTGTACAAAAATTTTGCAGTGAATGGTTTTGTTGCCACTTCTTGGCGTGACGTTGAATGCATGGTTCACCAGGAATGGGATGTGAGCAAAGAACTGCACCCGTAACAAGTGTTGTGAACACGCAATAATAGAGTGATCATGGGTGTGATCTCTATTGTTGCTGTCTGCCATATTGTGCGCTTGCTAAATCTCTCCGATAGCAGCAGTTGCCTCCGCCTGAATTGCTAACTCAAACTGGTCAGTCAGCCCTTTACTATGCGCCAGAAGTCCAAGATGTTCAGTATGCAATAAAACTGTCCCTTGTTGTAGATCACACGAATAAAGCACAGAAACAGGTAATCACGTGCAGGTAGCTAGTTTTATTGAAACAAAACATAACTTGCTTTTCAGGCTTTCACTCTCGCCAAGCCATTGTTTTCTTTTGTTTAGTCAAGAGAACCTCAACAATCATCCCAAAACTGTTCTTAAGCACATTAGCCAACAGATTAACACTAAGTGTGCAAATGTAATAAGCCAGGAAGCTGGTTTACAGGGATGTTTATGCCGGGACAACGGTGCAGCATGAGGAGCAGTAAAAAATTAGGACAATGGATAATCACAAAAACAAACAAATTCAATTGTGACCAATATATGTTTGTTTCTGTTCAGCTACAATATCGACCTGAAAAATAATAACATAAATTTGTTGCAACCACAATGCTGCATATTGCCCTGAGCTGACCAAAGAGAGAGTCGAACGGACAACCTTCGGGATACCAGCAATAGAGATTCCCAACTTGACTAGGTTAACTAATGCTGTTACTGATAGTGATACATATTCAATGTTAAATGTGGCGTAATCACCATGTTACAACCATTCTGAATTTTCTTGTTGCACAAATAGCTGCAATGATGAACTTAATTCAATATGATTTTCATAAATCAAGAAATTGCCTTGATACTGCTATGAAAAAGGCATTTCCACCCTCGTTGCCCCCTTTTTCTAAGGTTAGGCTGGACAATGCCTCTGTCATTTCCTGCATCCTTGCTGACTTATACTGTGCAGTAGAACTCGTCTAGTTCGTCATCGTTTAATTCGTCAATTCGCTTAATTCGTCACTTTTTCGTCGGTCCCGGCAGAATCCTATCTTTTGTGTACATTTTTGTTCGTCTAATTCGCCATCCTCTAACTCATTAATTTGCTCAATTCGTTAACTATTTCTATCCCCGAGAAGCGTTTTGTTCGTCTAATTTGTCATTTGCAGTTTCGCTTTAGATGTCTAAGCAGCAAGTACGTGTGGGAATTCAAACAAATCAAGGATCTTCATCTGTGAATTGTTGCACCTCACAATTTGTTTATCGAATTTATACACGCGGTGCAAGGCACGACCCAACTCCCCGTTGAGAGAACATGGAAAAGTTTATTAAAAGTTAAAAGGTGCTGGATTAAATGGAGAACTCCAGATGGAGCAAAGGAATTAATTTTTGTATTCAACCATAATGTCATAAACTTGTATTTTACTGCAAATAAGAGCACTATGTATGTATACGATTTATTATGATAAAGTATACGAGCTTCTATGAGAGTTTTCACCTGTTTGCATAATTTGTCACTTCGCCTAATTCGTCACTTTTTTCTAATCCCCTTGAAGTAACGAATTTGGCAAATTCTACTGTATTTTGAAGTGCTAAAAGTTAGGTGAGAATTACACACTCTTTTGTGCAAAATCTCGGGAAATTTTGGTAATTTTGAGCTCATCTTTAAGGAATTTGTAGTCAACATTTGTGGGAACCCTGCTGCTGTCCTTTCTCATTGCTCACCTCTGACTGATGAGAAGAGAATTGCAACACCCTAGGCTACGCCGCCTACAGTAGGCCTACTAAAAAAACAGAGATGCAGTTTTAACTTTGTTGTTGATTCTACGCCAAGTGGGGAAGACTTATGTAATATATATAATCGTCACAGGTGTTGCAGTTGACTGCATCGCCTTGAACTACTGAGGCAAGCACAAGAGAAAGATGGCGATTCGGGGCATTAACTAACAGGAAAGCAACCAGCAGCAGTAGAGCTCCCTCACTGAGTTCACTCTACTACTACTACTAGGTTGCACTATCATTATAGGGATAAGTGAACTACGATAATTCGCTTGTGGTGACTATCACAGTGACTTGTCACTCATGGGCACCATCTCGCGGTAACCATTTACTTACATGTGGCGCTATCTTCTGGCCGCCACACAGGGCCTGATTGCATTGTTAGTGTTTTTGATAACGAGGACGAGTTTAATGGTATTACAGGCTGAATTCCAGTTTAAGGTCAGCTGGCTATACATTTGCCAGAATCTAGGTAGGCTATTGGCGGTTGCCTTGAATTGTGTTTGGTGCGCGTATTCACATGCGCATTGATTGTGCTGCAAAACCTTCATATGGAAGTAGATATTATAACATGACAACATATTATTTAAGTCTGTATCGTGGATTTACTCATGTGAAGATGCAAAGAGATTGGTTTGAAGGTTTTAAGTAAGCGACGTGCCTTCTACTGTACGGACTGGAATACAGCACTGCTACCAAGAATTTGAACGTAAGTGGTTTGTGCATGTAGTATTGGCTACTGTAGTGAATTAAGATGGCATGCTGAATAAAGAACGTGGTAATTATTATGCTGGTATTCTGGGTTTAGACATTTTTGTTTAGATTAAGTTTTGTTGGGTTATTTTGGTATGTGGTATTTTTATTAATACAAACAATGACCAACATTGTGGTTAGTCCTGTTTTCAGTATAATGTTTATTGATTTTACAAACCCTAAAAAGCAACTGAATTGATGATTGATCAATGCAAATAAGAGCTAGAGTATGACTGTACTTTGCTAAGTTTTATTGGAAGTGGCTATGGAACCACCCATTGATCTTCGTATTTAAAATCTTATTCAACCATACCCCCTGGCATGACACGGCTCGCATAAAACGGTTAGTTGTCGCTCGATCTGTGTCATCCTAGTAGCATAACGGCTATGTCTTAAGTCTGGGATCCCAACGGTTTTCTGTTCGTCTCTCACCTTGGTGATTTTCATTTAGGTGGTTGCATGTTTCAAATCATTACACCATTTTTTCTTTTTTCAAAACCTTTCAAACTTTACCTTTAGGGGTTAGGTTTAGGGATTAGCATTAGATCAGCATTAGGTCAGCATTGGAGTGAGGGCTGTGCTTAGTTAGGTTTTAGGTTTGGAAGTGACTACGGATATGTCTGGCCTGACACAATTCAAATGAAAGGGTCAGTTTGTCATTGAAACGGTGAGGATCTCGTAGCCTAGGGGTTATGCGTTACGCTTGCTATGCGAATGGTTTTCAGTTTGACTCTCACCTTGCCGACTTTACTTTTTTTTCTTAACTTTTTAGCAGGTTTATGTGTTACCTTTACGGGTTGGTGTTAGGTTATGGTTAGGTTAGCCTTAGGTTAGGTTAGCATTAGCTTAGGGTTGGGTTAGGATTAGAGTTTGGGCTGCGGTTAGGATTAAGGTTAGGGTTAGGTTTGGAGTTTCTCTTTTGCGTTTGTTTTATTTCTACCAAGCCTACTGCACTCTCGTGGTGTGTTACTATTGTGTCACAGGTGGCATATGAAAAAGTTTTTAAATATCAAGATCCACATGCGTATCTGTAGCCACTGCCTTTAGGTTTAGGGTTTACCTTATTACATTTCGTATGTTTCTACAAAGCAAACTGCATTCTTGTCATGTGTTACTATCACGTTACAGGAGATGGTCGAATAAGGTTTGAAACTTAAGATCCATCGATGTCTCTGTAGCCACCGCCAATTTTAATATCAGTTTTATATCTTTGTCAATGCTCCATTGACCATTGTTACTTTTCTTGAACCTTGCTTAAGATATTGACCTTGGCATAGATATTCAATGCTGATGTGTGCTTGTCTTACAAAATACAAAAGGAAGCAACTCATATTAATCAACATAGGATAATTACAATATTTGGTGGGCAACGATATGACAATCATGAACTGAAGTAAATGCAAAGACATTGTACACTTGTACTTCATACTGGTTGACATGCTTAAAGGCATTATGAATGTCCACAAACAGTTTTCGCTTCATTGTATGAGATTAGCTTTGATTTATTTAATAGTACAATGCATTAAGCGTGCGCTACAAACAAAAAGGTAGCGTCTAAATCTGTGGTGCTCAAACTTTTTGGCTCGTGGGCTACATTTGTCCTTCAAAAACCCTTTGCGGGCCATAAGCATTAATGATCTTATTTATGAAGGAACACTTTGCTGTATCTTAACTCTTTTAATTGATTAAAGTGTTCAGTTTTCTTTCCAATGAAAATTGCTTCGCGAGCCACTACAAAGGGCCTTGCTGGCCACTGTTTGAGCACCACTGGTCTAAATGATCATAATATGATCAATATCCAGTTTTCACCACAAAGACTGAAAAAACATATTTCAGATTCAGTTTTGCAACAGATACATGTCAAACTGAATTAGATATGTCCACACCACTGTCAGTGTGGACGAGTGGTAAGTGACTAGGCTAGTGCCGCTGCGCAAAGGGGTTGCCAGTTTGAGTCATCGTTGCAGAGTTGGAGTCACAAGGAGTCAACAGGAGTCAGTTTTATAGTTGGATTTTTTGTCTGATTCCGGAAGTCCATTTGGATTATTTTCCCATCACACTCCTAAGTGGGAATTCCAGTTGAAATGGTATAATTTCTTTTGAAGCTTTTGTTGAAACATAATTCTTGCTGTACACCACGATTTGTATTGATTGCTGGTTCACTACAAAATTGTTGGCAGCCAAACTTCATCCACTTTGCATTAAAGAGTCGGAAATTTCGGAAAGGTGAGAGTCAGTGGCTTAACTGATGAGGGGGCGCGAGCTGCATATTCGCTGCATATCTTTTCTGACTACAGGCTATGACCATTGCAGGGTGCAAAGATTTTACTGTTGCCCTAAAAATGTATGGCGTATTTAATGAGAAACAAATGTATGACAGCGTAATTAAAGGGACAATACTTCTAAAGATTGGAATCGTATTGTATCAATGTTTCTGATCAGTGTCAATATTTCGTTAGTGTTTGGTTAGCCTACCGGCCTGCATATTTTGTATGTATATGTCTTTGCTATGTAGCCTTTCAGAATTTTTTTGAGACTAGATCTATCGTTTCTCGGTAACGACAGGTTGTGGCAACCCTGCTCACCAGAGGTGGACAAAAATGAAGTTTCGAAAACTGACATGCAGACGCAGCTTGTTTTTTTGCAGAGGAGTATAAACAGGGTTGCCAGATAGGCCATGTCAATTTTGAAAAATTTGGCCATTTTTCAGTTTGCCACTGTGAAACAAGATTTTCATTATAGTAGAGATTTTGTATTTTTTGTAGGAACTTCACTTCATTTTTACACAGCAGCACCATGGCATTTCAAAGCTTGTATTATTTTAAATTGTGTAGTAATGATTTAGTCCTTGCAGGCAATAGTGCAGATGTTATACAAGGGTCAATCCAATTATAATCATCAGATTTTTAAAAATTTTGTAACCACTAGTCATGGATTTTGCAAATTCTCACATATGTGATAGACACTGAAAAATTATGATGATAGCAAAAAAAAATTATTGAAATAACTTTACCGGCGGCCGAGATACAGCATTTTGTATGTTTGACCACTAGGTGGATTTTCAGAGGCGACCACAACCATTTTTTCATTTCTCACATTCATTTTTTAGCAATAACTCTTTACCTTGAAGGATTTTCACAACGAAAACAACAATTGTACCATTTTTTGATCCAAGGAAATCATTTTTGAAGTTGGAATATTGATAAGATGAGGATTTCATCACAAAATTTAGGGTTGAAAATTTTCTTTAAATTTTTTTTTATACCTCATCTTTGAGAGAATATTTTGGCACGTTGGCAAAGAGTTCCAAAAAAAATTTTTTTTTGTCATTCAATAAAGAAAATATGGTACTATAATTTCACCAATTTTGATTGATGTAAGTTTTGTCTTAAAGAAGATATCAAACTTTAAAGTATGTACTTTCCACGATGGGTGTAAGCAAGGAATCGATCAGCAAATTTTTAATAGGAAATCGATTTCACGTAAAATTACGCATCCTTAGTCCTGAAAATTGCAAGCAAAGCTTACAGGTGAAAAGTTGAAAGGCTGAAGTAATAGCAGAGAAAAAACAAACTCAAGACTACAATTGAAAATTCGTAATACAAGCTCATAAATCATAACATCTTAACAAACTGCCTGACGTCAAGGATACAAGTGGCAACAAAAAAAACTGACTCATAAAATAAGTGTTTACTCAAAAATTAAAAAGACGTTTACTCAAACAAATAAATAACTGAAACATCTAACTAGTTGATGCTCATGGCTGAAAAATTTCTCCAACTGGAAACTAACTCTTGGTGAAATGGTTAACAACGGTAGAGAAAAATAGTAAGCCATGTGCAGGCAGTAAGTCTCTGGAGTATGCATTTAAACCTGCCACGAGTTCGCTTTAAACGCTGCGGTGGGAGTAAGCAAACTGTGTTGAGAGAAAAGCTAGCGCACAAAGCGGAAGACAACATTGGATTGAGTCAAACAACACAAAGCATCGTAATAATTATTTCAAAATTTTTGAGTAAACACTTATTTAATGAGTCAGTTTTTTTTTTTGTCGCCACTTGTATTCTTGACGTCAGGCAGTTTGTTAATATGTTATGATTTATGAACTTGTATTACGAATTTTCGATTGTAGTCTTGAGTTTGTTTTTTCTCTGCTGTTACTTCAACCTTTCAACTTTTCACCTGCAAGGCTTTGCTTGCAATTTTCCGGACTGAGGATGCGTAATTTTACGTGAAATCGATTTCCTATTAAAAATTTGCTGATCGATTCCTTGCTTACACCCATCGAGGAAAGTACATACTAGAATAGAGATATGTGCAAGTTTCAATCATCGCAAAAAGACGAAAGCAGATGGCAGTCAACTGATTCCTCGAAAGCATACAGAAACACTAGTGCTTTTAAGTGTCGCCAACTTTAAAGATCACAAGAAATTTACCTGAAATGACACTTTTAACGGAATTCCAAATAGGAATATCATTTGGTAGTTGCATAAGTTACTGCAATATCTTTAGCTTCTTTGCCTTCTTCAAATTCTGAACATCAATTAATCATTCTCTGAGTTACCACAGCATGGAAAGTATTGTAAACTGCTCTCCGTGTAAAGCTTTTGGAGACAAAGATCATAAACTTAACTGTAGAACAGTGAAGCAAGAAAATCTTGCTGAAATTGAGATCTGGGCTACAACACTTGGATACAATTGAAACTATGTATGCAGCACTGCCAGTGCTTCATTGGTAATGCATTTGAGAAAAAATCTGAACATTGTGATGTACTGAAAAAGCACTAGAAAAAAGTCAATGGAAACCATAAGACAGGGTGGGCAAAGAGTTTCTATGGAGGATCACATTCAAAACTTTATTGCTACCAGGGACCACATGTATTGTTGCAACCTTTCCGGTAGTGATGCGTTGATTGTATCATTCACCACGAACGGGATGTGCGCGAAGAACAAAAATATATGTATGTGGCGCGAACAAGCAATGGTAGAGTGATCTCGTCGGGTAATCTCTATTGTTGCTTGCTACCACGGTGTGAATCTTTGCGCACATGCCGCTCGGGATTTCCAATCGCAACAAAATGGTGCTGTGACCAGGATGTGAAGGTCGTGCGCAGTTCAGCCTTCATACAAAGAACGTGTGATCGGTGCGGTTCGTTGTATAAAGGAGGAGATATTGTTGCAACCTCTCCGGTGGTGTTGCATTGATGTGTGATTCACCACGAGCGGGATGTGCGCAAAGAACAAAAATATATGCATGTGGGAACAAGCAATGATAGAGTGATCTCATCAGGTGATCCCTATTGTTGCTTGCTGCCACGGTGTGAAGCATTGCGCACATGCCGCTCAGAATTTCCGATCGCAACAGTATTACATTTGTTTACTTCAGTTAATATTTGTTTCAAAATATGTATTGATGATAATATTGTTGTAACCTTGTATTATTTTATTTCACACTGACACTGTAGTACACATAGACATTGTTAAAATTGCTAGAACATTTCTTTAACACAGACTATGTATTATCCATTTGCATGCTCTCGTTGGCTGCATATGGTTCACAGACTGTAGTTGGCCCACCCTGCCATGAGGTGACTGATGCAATGGTCGAGGAACTGGAAATGCAATCGATAATGTGCTATATGTGCTAACAAAAAGTTATAAAAGTCTTCTTAATCGTTTCAGCCAGTTCTTTCAATACACTGCTTGGTTGCGCTAGATCTTCAAGCAAGGCATGAGCAGCCATTCAATTGTCTCATCATTCTGAACCATCAGGACAGTACAGTCCGTCAATGGATTGGACATTTGAGAAAAACATGGTTAGCAGTTTTTTTTCTGTACCACACACAGGCCGCAGAGGTAATGTTAAAGAAGTGATGTTGACAGACTCAGTGAAAGTACCTCTCAAATCAGTTCTGTTGCCAGTTCCATGACAGTGATGAAGAAACCACACAAAGACAACCAGCAAAATTATGCCTTAACCGCAAACTGGATGCATGTCGAGTGTCACCAGCTGTTACTCATGGCATACTAAAGAAGCTAAGGAAAAATCATACAAAGCAGTAGTTACAGAAAGTGGTTCAAAGACTGGATAATGCTTTTAACACATTGGTGAAGCATTGTCTTACAATCAAGGTCAGACAAAACTTTCATCATCTTGAGTTGAATGCATTGAAAAAGGCTTCAAGTGATTTGCTTAATTTGATGCTTGTAGTTAAAGAAAATTTGCTGTCAGCAAAATCATACCTACAAAAGATGGAGCAGAAACTAAAGTTTTCAATGTTGTTTGTCAGTGGATTGCCATTGCATGTATATGACATTATCTGTAGATTAACCTGTCAGCTTCTATGTTTCAAAAAGTTGATATAAAATATCTTTTCCAGGACAACTCTCACATCTGTGAATCATGCACATTCTATTTTCCGTTCTGCACACAATCACAAACACCAAATCTTTGTAATCTTGCTTCAGGTTTGCAGCATTGCATAGTAAGATGGTGTTTTGGTGTTGGGTGCACACACACTGAGTGTCTACCACTATGTCAAATATTAACAGACCATTTAGGGCACATAATTGTGAAAGGTGATTTATGATGTCAGGGTGTTTCTCTTAAAATGCAAAATACAGTTCCAAGTTACAAAGAATTAATCGTTTTTGCTTTTACATGTTTCCTGCAACATTACACAATCCCTTTTGCCAGGCATAACCCTGTAGTGTACTCATCATTCTTACAAACTGCAGCAACAGCTTGAAGTGTTGATTGAGGTGACTTGTTTAACTACTCTTGTATGTTGGTTTTACTAATATACCACCTGCTGACTTCTGAAACTTTGTTTTGTGATTCTCTCATCAGATATTCTTCATAGAATTTAGCAGCTTTATTTGCACTCTGTGATCTTGGCTTTATTGTCAGCAGATGTTACATTTTTGGAATGATTTTGCTGATAGCAATTTTTCTTCGAATTCAAGCATCATATTAAGCAAATCACTTGAATCCTTTTTCTATGCATTCAACTCAAGATGTTGAAAGTTCAGTCTGATCTTGATTGCAACACAATTCTTCACAAATGGAAGTGTTAAAAGTATCCTCCAGTGTTTGAACCACTTTCTGTATCTTTTGCTTAGCATGAACTTTCCTTTCCTTCTTTAGTACACTGCGGGTAACAATTGGAGAGACTTGACAAGCATCCAGTATGCATTCAAGGTGGCATTTTGCCGATTGTCTTTGTGCAATTCCTTCATCACTGTTAGTGGTACTGGTAACTCCTCTAATTTAAGAGGTGCTTTCACTGAGTCTGTCAACATCACTTTTTTCAACTTCTTGGTAACAAATAACACAAAATTATTTTCAACTTGGTAAAACTTTGATTGACTCCATTTCCAATTCCTTGGCCATTGCAACAGTCACCTTATGGCTTGCATTCACTTTTTTCTTGTGCTTTTTCAATACATCACAGTGTTTAGAAATTTTTCCTTAAATGCTTTGTCACTGAAACACTTGTAGTGGTGCATACAAACAGTTTCAAGTGTATCCAAGTGTTGTAGCCCAGATCCCTATTTCAGCAAGACTTTCTTCATTGTTGTATAGGCAAGTTTATTACCTTTGGCCCCTAAAGAAGGGGTCGGGAACCTGTGACCCGCGTAAAAATTTTTTATGGCCCGCATCAAAATTTTCATTACTTAAGTTAGAACATAGCATCACAACAAAACAAAATTCTATCATAAACAGACACTCACACGGTAAGTCAAGATAAGTCTCTCACTTCTTGACATAGACCTAGTTTTTTCTCTGTTTTCCTTAGGAAGTTAAAGGTAGAATTTTATGATTATTTTTGCGGTCCGCCAGTGATAATTCACAATTCATGCAATGCATTATAGCAAATAGGTTCCCCATCCTTGCCCCAAAGCATTAGCTAGGGAGCAGTTTACAATACTTTCCATGCTGTAGTAGCTCAGACAATGATTAATTAATGTTCAGAATCTGAAAAAAGCAAAACAAACTAAAGGCATTGCAGCAACTTATGCAACTACCAAATGATATTCCTATTTGGAATTCTATTAAGTGTCATTTTAGGTAACTTTCTTGTGATCTTTAATGTTGGATATTTTCTTTTATACATAACTTACATCAATCAAAATTGTGAAATAATAGCACCATATTTGCTTTACTGAATGGCAAAAAAATTTTTTTGGGAATTTTTTGCCAACGTGCCAAAATACTGTCTCAAAGATAAGGTATAAAAAAATTTAAAGAAAATTTTCTACCCTAAATTTTGTGATGAAATCCTCATCAATATTTTAACTTTAAAAAATGAATTCCTTGGATCAAAAAATGGTAAAATAGTTGTTTTCATTATAAAAATCCTTCAAGGTTAAGAGTTATTGCTAAAAATTAAACGTGAGAAATGAAAAAATGGTTGTGGTCACCTCTGAAAATCCACCTAGTGGCCAAAAATTCAAAATGCTGTATCTCGGCCGCCAGCAAAGATATTTCAAAAAATTTTTTTGCTATCATAATTTTTCAGTGTCTATCACATATGTGAAAATTAGCAAAATCCATGACTAGTGGTTACAAGGTGTCTTTGATTATAAATGGATTGCCTCACAAGTGTTTCAGTCAGTGATAGTTGTGTGGTTACCATTGGTAGTTGCTACACATGTATCTGAAAACTGCTGTATTCAGTTGTGTGACTGATCATGTTAAGCATTTTGCATTATTGGTTAGATCAGTGTTTCGCAATCTTTTTTGGCTAAGCACCCTCTTCTGATAAACAAATTTCTATCGCTCCCCTACCATGCCTAGCACACATATCAACACCATTTTTTAGAGCATTTCACTATAAAACTTATTTGAGTAAAACGGACAAGTGTTTGTCTACAAATTACATACATACATGTTTGTTGATCGTACTGTTTTTTATGACATTTAGTCACTCAAATTTAGTAAGACAACAGAAATGTAATTATTAACTGGATCTCCTATCGCCCCCCAACCACCCATTTCTGCTTCACCGCCTCCCTAGAGTTTCTCACCGCCCCACCGCCCACTTTGGGAACCACTTGGTTAGATCTTACTGTTAGATGTTTCCCATCACTCTTACAGTAACAATATACTACAGTGCTTCAACCTTGCATTGCTTTGATTAAAGTTTGTAGTAATTATTCAGTCTTTGAAGTCGGTAGGTTTTGTACAAGTGTTTCAATTGGACCCGTAAATTGTCATATGGCTCAGTATTTGCTCTCAAGTGTCCCTACCCTTACGTTCATATACGTGGGCTACTGGGCTTAATGATGGTTTTCAGCATGTGAGTATGATCATCAACTTAAAAGCAGTTCATGGATTTTATCTCTTCTTATACTGTATTTGGAACCATAGGTGTAGCCATGGAAGACCAAAGGGACCATGCTCCCTGAAATTTGTAACACATCTTGTGTCTTTGCACTTCAAGAGGCAGTGTCCCAAACCAAATACTGTTGTTCGCTAAAAGTCAAAATTTTGGTCCCTCAATTTTTTGGGCTGGTGACACTGCTGTTTGGAGCACAAGATCAAGAGAATTCTAGCATTGTCTTTAGATTAAAAAGTTAATTTCAAACTATTCAACACAAATGAATCAGATTTGAAGCATTTGTCTACAAGTGGTTAGTATATGGTTGTAAGTTTTATAAAGATCAAGAAAGGCAAGTTGTAACACATATTTGTAAGCTGGTGGCAGAAATTGTTGCTTTAGCGTCAAACATGCTTCTTGTGCAAAACCAGATTTTTTCAGCCAAAAATGACCTATTAGAGTCCTGCGCGAGGCGGGTCGACCTGCGCGGGTTGCACTTGGTACGGGTGCGGGGCAGGCGCGGGTTGAGAAATTCATTTTGCGGGTAACTGAGTGTTGAGCCAAAGCACATAAACTTAATAAGCTCAAACATCGCAAAACATGTGGATGTACTGAAGTTGTTTGCCAGCATTGCGCTTGAGACAGTAGGCCTACAACAATTATTACAATATGATGTAACAGCCCATTGTTGCGAAACATTAGCTCAGACTCTTGCCATTCGGTGGGCAAGTCAACCATTTCCAATCCAATGCTAACGTTGTACTTGGTGAGGAATAATTCAGTCTAGCAGCACTTCTAAATGGATAAGACAACGCTTAACGCACACCTTAGTAACAACTGTAATGTGTTTTTTATCACCTCCAATGTGTTGACTTCAGAAGATCAGATCTGTGGAAAAGTTTTGGTTTGGTTGTCATGACAAAGAATGAGTAGCTTGATTTTGCTGCTTGTTAGACTTGTCTTCAGGCGTTATGAGCAAGGTAAGTTTTTCAACATTTCTACAGCTTCTGAAATACTCAGAATTTATGTAGTACGATGAGCTGGTTGCAGAAATGCTATATTGCAACTTTTTTCTTTTTCACATGCAACTTTTATCAGTTAGGCCTGTTGTGCAAAATGTAAAAGTGTGACTTAAAAAACATGCTTGAACTATTTCAGTATAGTTCTGTTCTCTTTGATTACCGATTCGAACTGAATAATGACCTAAAGCAATTGTAGAAATGACCCGGCCAAACAAACATCAGTCCAGAACTGCAGGCCAAATTGTTAAATTGCCACGCAACATCATGCAGTGTGGAGCGTAGTTTTAGGATGCTACGCAAACTTTTGGCAAAAGATCACTATTTCTCTGCAGACGTTTGGAAGTATTTAGCTTCATATGTAAATAAATCGCTTGAGTAAAACACTGTTGTTTAAAATGCTTGTGCACAAATGCAACTTTGAAAAAAAAATGCATATTTCTTACAATTTTATTGCAACAAAAACTTTCCTTATGAGTTTTTAGTAGCCTTTGGCAGATGCGGGTTTGAGACCGAAAAAGTACGGGATGGCGCAGGTTGGGATGGTGTGCGGGGTGGGAGTGGGCAAAATTTATCAAACTCCTGTGGGTGAGGACAAAAAATTTAAACCCACGCAGGACACTATGACCTATAGTATCTTTTCTAAACTTTTTGTGTCCCCATGATTATGCAAATTACATAGTTAAAACATCAACTGTTTTAGTTATAATTGTAATAAAATTTCTTAGGTGTGCATGCTTACTACGAAATACTATAGGCCTAGTCTAATGAAATTCTAGATCACCGATGCAAAGTTGATGACAATCCACAATCGTCGTTAAGGAAGAGCATTGCGTCGACAAAAATCAGTAATCAGTGGCTTGTTTTATACATGATGGTGCTAGTCACATGATTTGCATTTTGCTGTTCTTACAAGAAAAAGTAACGTAGCTTTTAATTTCATTGCTTTGCCAAAAACAGATAATTTGCAAATGTCAAGTAAAAGGAAACGGCTTAAATGCATTAGGCTTTTCAAGTAATCGGATGCCAAATATATATATATACCTCATCTTTATTAATCCATAGCATATGTATATTGGGCCATACAATTTTCAAAAATAAGGCATTTTGGCCATTTTTTATTAAAACTTTGGCCATGAGCTAAGGAAAATATCTGGCAACCCTGAGTGAAAGATTCTTGTTTGTTGGCAGAGCAGAGGAGGAAATTGATTTTTTTTCTCATTTTTTTGTAAAGTTCAACTCATTATTACTTTTAATTTTTCTTAGAAAGTTTTATGGAGTTTCTTGAAGCATGGACGTTACTCACACAGCATTATTGTGTTTTCCTAATGTTTAGAAGTCTGGTTTTGGATCTCTTGCATGTCTGCAAGGTGTAACACGATTTGATTCGGACATGCAAAATCAAGCGCCTACTCGTGTATCTGCCTGCGACCTTTTGGTTATACATGTGATTTTGCAGTATGTTCAAGGATCTAGTCAGGCAGTCTGCCATACAGAATACAGACTCTGTAGCCTACAGCTAAACAGTATGACCATTTGTGGTGAGCTGGTCCAAGTTGTGTTGTTTGCTTGTGTCTTGTTTGTGATTAATTGCTGTTGTCAGCATTAGGTAATGTAGCTTAACCTGTGACGTTTTACTAGTCTTGGAACACAGGATTATGCAATGATGCAGCACCAAAAAAGGAGGTTGTTGTAGACAGCCATCAATTGTGTCTCATTTAGAATTGTATCATTGGCTTGAGCATTGTTACAAGGGTGCAACTTTGTGTAACAGTAGAGTTATATGATGTTCATCCAATGATGAAGTATAAGGTGAGCGGTGGTTAGAAATATACTGCAATTAATATTTGAAGTCATTCATTTTTTTGCCAATGCACTGTTTGCATTCAGATGCCCACCTGTCAGTGTCTGAACTGAAGTTACACCAACTTATAAAAATCAATTTTATGATAGGCTAGTCTTCTTGAAGTTGCTTGTTGACAGTGGCTATAGATCCAACAATGGACCTTCATTTTTGAAGACTTATTCGTCCGCTACCTGTAACATGACAGTAACGCACAATGAGTGTGCAATTGACTGCACTACACTTGGCAGAAATGTAGTAAACCCTAAACGTAACTCTAAACCTAAACCCTTAACAAAAGCTTGGAAACTTTTGAAAAAAGTAAAGAAAACCCAGTCTCATGAAAAGTGCAACCACTATTACCAAAACGAAAGACACCAGTGGTGAGAACTGAACTGAAAACCATTTGTACAGTAAACATGGACACACCCCCTTGATTACTACGACAGTGCTGCTTGAGTGACAAACTCAGCGTTTTCTTTGAATCAACCTCGTCACTGCTGGCAGACCTATAGCCACTTTCTTGTTTGTTTCCTTTGACAGAAAAACAACTTTTGCATGTTGGAATTACATTAAGCAGAACTGTCAAGTAACATGAATGCCTCATGGTATTGTTTGTTTTGCCTCATGAGGCAAAAGCTGTGTAGCATGTGCTGGGGTTATTTTCCTTTAGCTGAACATGATTGGTTGAAGTGGTTACGTGACAAGTAAAATTAGCAGAGGCAATGGCTTATGTTTAGGATTTAGCTAACAGTTCACACAATGTGGACAAGATGCCGCTGACAGCTTACCAGCACCGAAAGAATCACAACACTCATCCATGCATGTCATACTAAGTTATTACAGACATCACTGTCAACTAACCAGGCCATGTGTTCCGAAATGGCCATATAACCACTTCAACCAATTGTGTTCAATCAAGCCAACATACCTCCAACAGTGCTTTCACCTTATGTCAAGAAATGAGGCTT
>Ga0210059_1008604_pt1 | contig 16063 bp, 10 predicted proteins | sample Ectturendosymbi2_FD_188042 | JGI IMG/M metagenome (GOLD analysis project Ga0210059, IMG submission 188042) | Ecteinascidia turbinata endosymbiont from Florida, USA - Sample 2 (SPAdes) (version 2) | ecosystem: Host-associated > Tunicates > Ascidians > Unclassified | place: Key West, Florida...
TAAGACCTAGTAATATCATTCTTTTTGATTATATTCGTTTGTCGCAATCAGGGGCTGAGGAGCCGTAAACAAATTTCGGGCTCCGGCCCCAGGCATCAAACGTTTGTGGCACTGGCTCCGGAACGATTTGATCCATGAAAAACTAAAAACCTTTGCATTATTTCAAAAACTCGCTTGCCCAACAAACTGTCTGCTGAACGGAAATCCAAATTTCAGGCTACGGCTCCACCATCTAAATTTTTGGGCTCCAGTTCCAGCCATCCAAAATTGCTTTGGACTCTGGCTCCACAGCCCTGGTCGCAAAACAGTGGTTGTCCTTGTTTTTCAGTCATGCAGTGAAATAAAATACAATCATGCTCTTAATGTGCCAGGAATGCCTGTCATGCAAATCACCTCGACCAGAACAGAAATTTAAGGGAACAGAATAATTTTTTTAATTTAACGCTTTCGAAACCTGGGTGATACGGGGAGATTTTCTTGATCTTCCTCAAATGGTGAGAGTTTGAAATCAGGAAAAAAGAATCCAAGTTCTTTTGCCGCCGCTTCGTTTGATGAGGAGCCATGCAGAGCATTGCAAGTGGCGTTGACCCCGTATATCGCTCGCAAACTGCCATGCAAACAACAAAGCTTGTATGTTGCCATGCAAACAACAAAGCTTGTGTGTTGCCGTGGAACTGCAAAGCTTGTATGTTGCCATGCAAACAACAAAGCTTGTGTGTTGTCCTGGGAACAGCAAAGCTCATGTTATCTTACAAATCGAATACGTTCAAGATGTATCACGGAAGTGAGTTTTGACTTGGTAGGTCGCAGAGAAATTTAGACATCACGAACTTTTATAAACGTCTACATTTTGTACATTATGCCAATCGGACTTACAAGAATGCTTTGAGTGGAGCTAACGTTACAGCGTATACCGAGTATGATTAACAAGAAATTAATTTTGGCGACATCAAAACGTAAACTAGCTTTCAAATTGCAAAAGATCTTTATAGTTTCGAGGATTTAAAGAATTGTAATAGTATTAAGCTTACTGATAAGTTTTCCAACCTTTCCACGTTTAGGTCCAGAGCATTACTTCGATTATTTCGTGGTTTTTCAAAGGGAGGCGTTCACCACAGTTTATCCGTAACATCACGTGTCTGTGACGTGGCAAACGTCGATGATCGACATCCGAACTTACAGCGTTCCGCAAGGTGCTATGTTGGGACCCGAATATTACCCCAACATCATGCATCAACGGATTCAGGAATTAACATGAACTATAATGAAGAAATCAAAGAGCAGCTAAAGCACAAAATAGCAAGAAGTCTTTCAAAAGCAACTTTAAAGAACCGTGATCAAATTGACTATACAGAGATACTAGAATATTGGAAAACAGAAACTTTAACAGTATGGAATACAATGTCAAACTAGACATCTTCTTTCAAGACAAGAAAAGTTTAATTGATTGACAACTAATTAAAACTGTTAAACACTAACATCCGATTGTTTTCGAATATACACAATTGCATACACATCATGTTTATGATAACATATTGCGTTGTATTGTGTGGTTCTTACAAAATGTTTTGATATATCGATTAACTGTAGTGCATTGACAATTGGCCTTGAGTAAAAAGTAAACACTAAAATACTAACCGTTTGTTGAAAGCAAACGATAAGCTCAAAGTGCCAGAATAGTCAATCACAGGAGTAATCTTCGAAGGTATGATTATTACCTAATTAAATATTTTGACCGTGTAGCTCCCTTGAACTGTTAAACGCTGGTTAGCTTACATTTGGCCCTGTGCCTACATTTCGACATGAATTCGCTGCTTTTGGCCGATGCAATCCGTTTTTTTTCTGTAAGACACAAGTCTCATCTTCGTCAACACCCGTCCACACTCGGAGTTTTGACAAATCAATTATTCAAATTTATAGATACGGTTTGCTTTAGCTGCCAAGTCGATTCTGAATGCTTCGTCAAGTCTTTGCAACCTTCATTTCTGATGCTGCATAAGTGTTCATTATACATGCTTATCATTGGGGCAACCAAAAGTCAATAAAGTCAAATTTTTTCTGCCTTTTTTAAAGCTCATGAAACGTCCACAAACCAAATTTCACGCTCATACCATGAGGGAATCCCAAGTTATTAGGTCAAAGTTTATTGTTGGGTCAAACTTTTCTTGCAGCACAGTTTTTTCTCTTCATCGATATTTTATTGAAACTACAACAACAGATCTTGATATGCTTTTGCAAGTTTTGTTGCAATTCTGCAATAATAGTGGGTTTGCTGCGATTTTTGACGTAAGAATGTTGTTTTGCCCACTACTGGACGATCGAATAGGCTATTATGTAGGATAAGGTTGTAAGGCAAGAAACGTGGTCTTACAGTAGGCTACTTGGTTTGGTAAATGATCAATGCACTCAGCATAAATTGTTTCACCTTTATGATGTTCTCAGATCTGACTCTACTCAAGGTATTAATCTACCAATCAATATATCACCCCAAAGTTAAACAACCAAATTTTTGTTTTCAATTTGAAGCATAAGAGTGTATGAATATGTTACTGGGTTAACCTCAACACCTAAAGCTGAACTATTTTGTTGCTGCAAACCCAGAAAATTTATAGGTCAAAATAAAGTCAAAATTTGTAAATTATAAAGTCAAAATTTTACGTTTTTAGGTCAAAAAATTGGTTGCCCTACTTAATAAAAATTCTTTTCTGATCTACAGATCGCCACTTTTGTAGACGATATTTTGCTCTTGGGATCTTCCACCATGTGGGCATTACTCTTCCTGGCAATCGCGTGACTGGGGCTCAGCAGTTTCCCTGCTGCTGGGGACTTTCGCGTTGTGCTTTCTCATTAACAGTCTCCTGCTGCCCCCGTATTAAACTCCAAACCCTTTTCGTGGAAGACTTCACGTTAGCGATTGCTTGTAGAAAAATGCTTTGTTATGAATTTTAGAAACATTCTTCCAACCTTAATTTATTCGTACTTGCTGTATGGAGGACAACCTACATTACATAACAACCTTTCTCTGGCGTGTCTTTTTGCGTACAGCTTCTGCAAACAGTCAATTCTCACAATTTGGCCGCAAAAAGGCCAAGTTCGCAACCCTGTTTCGGAAAACTCTACTGGGAAGCAGGCCCATGACCAGCTTGGAAGACCAGGGGGCGAAGAGTTTTCTGAGAGGGGTCCAATTTTTTGAACGATGTCCAATATTTTCAAACTACGTCCAACACATTTTTCCAGGGAAAGCGAAAAATTTTCTAGGGGGGTCTTCTCCCCCCTTATCTCCCACTAGTTACGGGCCTCCTGGGAAATAGGCTATCTTTGAAAACCTCATTACAGATCAAGTTTTAATTGTGGGGGAATGAGTCATATACAGATATCTTTCTTGGACTTGGTTGAAATGAGTTGCGTTTCAGGGATACTTCTGAAGTGGCTTCAGTGTTAAGCAAATGTATCATTTAATGAATGGGTTTTCTGACAAAAATCTATATATAAAGGCCACCAGCACTTCAACCGAAGAACTCTAATCAGTCGTCGCAAATTAAATAAATCTTCTCGTTCTGAAATGATTGACCCTCTCGTTTTTCTTATGGCCACAATCGGCCATTGGATAAACGTCTTGTTGATTTTGCATCACAATGGCGCCGCTGTTTTCTCAAAATGAACAAACAACATTTGACGATGGGTGTCGTGATACGCATCAATGCATTTGAACGCATGTTTGAAGCAAACAGTGTTTCAACAAAAAAGATACCTTTTCTCATTTTTTTCTCTAGCAACAGCGGCATCAAACGGACCGATGATCTTCCTCCAAAGACTAACGATTCCCTTTCCTGTTTCTCCTTTTGTCAGGACAAGTACTCGACACGGTCCGCTGGTCACGTATTTTATGAGATCTTCAAAGAATTCCTGAAAATAATAAAGTTTCTTCAGAGATTTCACTCTTCAAAAAAGCACTGTGTCCTCAATTTGCAAGAGATAGATTGTCTTCTGTGCTAAAATACATCTTGTTTAATGAATTGAAACAGGAAAAGAACTCGTGCGCGTCACACCAAAACACACAGGCTACCACAAATGTCGGGGGTTCACCTCCTTCGAGCGGTGTTCATAGAACTCTCTTGCTTGCCGCTCATTCAAGGTCCTCACATCATTGGCGAGGACTTCTATTCCAGCTTCATCGATCTTCGAAAGCGTAGCAATGATTATAAGGACGCCGGTCAGTTAAACAGTAGCGGCACGATCGGTAAGAATACTTAATAATCTATCGACAAAAGATATTCGATTGAGACAACAATGACTGCAGCCAGCACCGCAATTCGACCGCAGGGTGGCGGCATCTCAAATTGAAGTTTTTTAAGTGCCTGGCTGGACTCATGAGCGGATCGCAGTGGTCAGCAATAGAAAACAAGAACGCTTGATCATGACAGATGACAGAGCATGTGTTAGTTGCAGGTACACTTCGTCGATGCTGAAGAGGAAGAGACACAGACACAAGTCACCAGAAATTACATTCAGTCATCGTCACACAGAAGCTTTGCATAATGGGTGTAAAATGGAGATTTGTGAAGGTCATCAGAAAATTGAAATAAGCGAATGAAAACGTTAGATGAAGATGAACATCGCTGAACAAAAGCAAAAAATTGTTTCTAATCAAGGCATCAAATGTCTTGATGAAAGAATATTTTGATGTGGGCAAGCACCACGTTTCTATGGATGTAATGTAAAAGTTCGCAGCCATTTAATACCTGACTGTATATGTACTTGTATCACAATTGACAAAGTATGCAAGTACAAGGTGTTGATACACATAGCTGAGAAAAAACAACAACACTGTTTTGTTGCATTTACAACTATTATCGCAGGTGTTTCCAACCTTTTCTCCTTCACCCCTAACAAAATTTTGTTCTGTCCTCGCACCCCCTACAATTTATAATCTACAACTAGCTTTCAAACGTTTCGAAAATACTTAAAAGTTTTTTAATATAAAGAAAATCAAACATCAGTTGTCGAAGTGTTTATGCAGCTTAGATGGCTTCAATTTGCGTTGGAGAAAACAGTTTCACATACATGCACTGAGGCTTTTGCAAATTCTCAGTTTCTTCCATACAGGGGAAAGCAAAACGAACGTTGTCATCATTCCGTTCCCATCCTTCGACATGATGAAGGTTTGAAGATAATCAGAACGACCTCGTATCATCTCCACTCGCAATTACCGTGAACAGTCCTTCACATCTCTCCACATTAACAAAACACTTTCAGAACAATTCACTCCAACGTGAAAGGCAGTGCACACGACTCCTTTCTTCTACTTAACGATCGATTCACCCTCAGAACTAATTGCTAAGAATAATGAAATGCCGAACCCGCTCGTATATATACTACGCTCAGACTGTCCTAGAATGGCCCAGAACAGTAATTACCACGTCCAAAAAACAATGCTAATATCTAGCTAGTGCATTCGGGCAAAAGCTACTACAAGCTCGTAGATAAGGATGGCAGTTAATGCTGACGCTAACAAATAATATTGTGACACACAAGTTTGAACGGGCCTTGCGTTCATCGTCTATATTCTATTGCATAAGAAAAAACGATGCAAAAGAGAAATAAATATATCAAGTTCCTGCCATTAAAAGGGACGCTTCTCGCAACGCCTGGAATGATGTCTCGCATTCCCACGGGGGGCGAGCACCCCTAGTTGGGACCACTGTAATATCGTGTTCACCAACATAACCGCAACAACTATTCAGGAGCTCAGCGTAGAAGCATCCAGGTAGGGGGTAATCAAACCGGTTTCAGACACAAGCCATTTCTTGCAACGTACTTTTAAACATAATGAAAGGTACAGTGAGAAGTTCAGGAAAACTTATTTCTGAAGTGCATGTTGATGGTGCATGGTTGATGGTACATGGTTGATGGTACATGTTTGATGGTGCATGGTTGATGGTGTATGGTTGGTGGTGCATGGTTGGTGGTGCATGGTTGGTGGTGCATGGTTGATGGCGCATGGTTGGTGCACTTAAATCATTCTGACAACTTTTGAAACAAGTGAAAACACCGAACAGTTTTCTTCATGAACTTTCCGCTCCCATTTCAACAATTGCTTTTAAATTTATTTCTTTATTTCTCACCTTTTTGAGAATTTCATCCACTTTTCCATTCTTCACAATATCAGGTTTGATCAGAGCAACAGTAACTTTTTTCAGCACTGAAAACAAAAGTAAGCTGAAAGACGTCAGGATATGTTACCTGGTAGGCCAAATAAAGAAATATTTTGACTGTAGTTTAAGTTTGATGATTGATATTATTTTCTACTTTGGTTCATAAATCAAAAAGAACAAATTAACCATTGCTTTTGATTAAATTTTGAACCATCACCGACATTCTGTTATTTGAAAAGCATTAGGACCTCTGAGTATGAAAATCCATTCTGCATCGACGATGAAGTCAGGTCACAGTGACAACTTGCAAAAGGTTGCATATGTTCGGGCAAATACCCACAGAAATTAAAAATGAAGGAAAATTGGGAAACCTTATAAAGTTGCAACTAAAACAAAAATTCAAAATCCACTTGAAACGTAATTTCAATAAAAAATGACGTTTTTGTGTCGTTGGTTGTAATGAGACGTGAGTAGTTTTGGAAGCCAGACAATTAAGTGACCTATAGCTGTGCATATGATGCGGCGTTTTCAATAAACTGGATTGCTACCAAATGCGTGCTTACAACTAACAAGGAAAATTTTATGAATGAAATTAGTTTGACAGAAGTTAAGCCACCAAGTTATGGGGGGAGACACCCGACATTCTTGAATTTTTGCGAGGAAGTAACAGCTTAAAGTGTCTTGTCTGGCCATGTGACATGAACAACGCTGGAAGCACAACACTGTTCACCAAAAAAAAGTTTCAATTGAGGATAATTCTAGCGCTTTATTGTAAACCGTACAAAGTAGTGCTGCACTAGTCAACCTTGGTAATAGTCTGTCTTGCGTGGCTATAAGTGTATTGCTTTTAATAATAAGACAAGCGTGTGAGGTTGAGTTCCTTACGTTTCCCAGTTTCATCAACGGCATCGTCCTCATCCTCATCATCATTCGGAGAAGGACTGCGAAGTTCCCCGATCTACACCCAATTAAGAGAACGTTGACAGCACAAATATGAAAAATAGAAAATTTTGTGAAACACAAGACCAAGCCGTTCTGAAATTAATGGACCAGTGCACGAAACGACCCATTTGATCAGCTCAGAAATCATCGATGTTTGATGATGAAGTGATAACTACCCCCATCAACTAACATCATTACAGGCATGGAACTTTTAATCGAGGATGTAATTGATCATCTTTTCTCATCACTATATCCAACATTACCCATGTATGGCAGTTTTGGCCAAAACAAGTTTTGACAAACCTGGTCTGTCAAAAAAACACTCCTCTTCCTTTAACAAATTGACATCGGAAAATTTGTTGGAATTTATGCGAAGTGCAACTCCGAGATCTGTTTTTCCGGAACAACACCATCGTTGTACTCATGCCATCAACTTGTCAGCAAAAATCCTTAGTTTTCATTAAAAAGGTTAAATTGTTGGTCCTTAAATATGTCCTTAAATATGTAAATATGTACGTATGTCAAACAACTTGTCTCAGCGAATCTGCCGTCTCATTATTTTGCACAAAAGCAGATTCACGACTCGCTTCCGCACAACACACATTCGCTGCTTTGCGACAACCCTCACCACTCTCCTCTTGGCTTCTCCTCTCAGGACTTTATGCTCCATTTCAAGCATATCTACAATCGTTTTATGGAGGAGGGGGGCGTTGCAACCTTTGACCTCCGCAACAAAATCTCCGCCCTGCTGAAACAAGATATCCGTCACACTCCACTGCATAACACGCGCTGGATGGAGCGGAATATGTCGAAGTAACTTTACAAATGAAGGAAAGCTTGAAAGTAACATCGTAGTCGGGAAAGGTGCGAATTGCCTGACGAGAAAATACGTGCACTAATACCCGCGGGCCCACAAAGATCACTCAACTGGTTCAACACAAGCGTAAAATAAATGGCCCTTTGAGGGAACAGACATTATTAAAGTCTTGCTGCAGCAAATAAATACGTTTCAGTCAGTGCGCGCCAAGTGTGCTGAAAAACGTTGCATCAACGTGAAAAGTGTGGACTTCAAGTTAAAATGACTGTAGCAATAAACATTGCGAAATAAACTGTCACTAACTATTATAGTAAATTGCTGAAGTGGTCATGGCAGCAATTTTTGGATAAAAAGAGATCTGAATGGAATTAGATCTGCACTTTTATGACGTCACACCTAAAAATCCAGCTTCAATCAAACAAGGCAGCCAAATATCCGCATTAAGGATTTTTTCTGATGTTTACTTGTCAAGGATAGAGTCAAGGATAGGTTTTGCAACAAAATGGCAAAGTAAAGAGTGAATGCCACTAAATGTAAAATATATGCAACCATTACACAACAAAACGTTGCCCCAAGGCAATGTACAATGGACACTGAAAAAATAACAAATAGCAACCAATAAAAAAATGCAAAACTCATCGCATTTTTCGTCAAATTTGCATCAACAATAATTTCCCGGTAAAAATACATTTGTCACGATCTTTTAGATGTCATGATGCTTTATAGTTGTCGTAATGCATTATAGTTGTCTTAAATGCTTTATAGTTATTATAATGCTTTATAGTTGTTATAATGCTTTAAATTTACCATGTTTTACAGTTGTCCTAATGCTTTATAAATCAAGAAAGTTGACTTGTTTCGAACCGGAACAATATGTTTTGTTTCCACTTCGTAGGTACTTTTCTCAAGTTAGCGTTTCAGAGTACACACGAATATGTCTTCTTTATGCAAAAATTTTGCAGTAATTATCCCATGACTCTACGTCAGCATTTTGGTTGATGCAAGTTCTTAACCAGTCATACAATTAGCAGAGATGAGCACGGACCAGGACTGGATCGGACCGGATCAGGCCTGAAGCCAATTTTGGCCGTATCAGGACTGGAATGGACTGCAATTTTTTTGAAAATCCGTGGATCACGACGGGATCGGACTGAGAAAATTTTTAACCATATCAAAAAATTGAGTTGTAATCCGATTTTACAGATTTGTTAAATGGTAGTGTATACTTTGCCATCAACAGCAACAGCTCCGCTGGGCCTATTTTGCTATTTGAACTACATCCACGTTTGTCTACATGTAACGTTGAGTTCGTATTACTAGTAGCAAGGTGATGTAGTCGAGTGGTTAATGTCTATGCCTGCTGTGCGAGTGTTCAGTAGTTCTGCTATCAACATTTGTTTTGGCTTAGCTGGTAGAGATCACACCTTTGATGGGAGCGCTTTTTATACACTTTTTCAAAAAGTTTCGGGTTTAGGTTTAGGGTTAACGTTCAGGGTGTAGGTTTAGGTTTCAGTTTAGGGTTCACATTTAGGATTTAGGTTTAGGGTTTTACGTTTTGGGTTTAGGTTTACGGTTAAGATTTTTGGTTTAGGTTTTGGGTTTAAGTTTTGGGTTGAGATTTTGGGTTAGGTTTACGGTTTTAGGTCATGTGACAAAGACCACGCATGCACCAGTCCAAGTGTATCATCCTTTTCACTTGACCAAATCAACCAAGCAGTTTTGCATAATGACAAAGTAATTCCAGCAGTGCTTTTGCCTCTGATGGCAAAATAGACACTTCCCTGTTAAATTTTGGAAATGCCAAAAGGCTGTGTCTATTTTGCCTCATGAAGCAAAATAACAAACATGGTTTCGGATCAGGACTGGATCAGATTCAGTTTTTTCAGATCAGGATTGGACTCGGACTGAAAAATTTCACAGTCCATCTCTGATAATTAGATATTGTATTTTGTAACCGGCTAAGTGGTACAGTTGGTTGAGCACGCAACGCTGGTAGGCTGCGCTCGATTCCCGGTCGGGTCATACCGATGACTTGATAAATGATAATTGCGGCCTATACTCGGCGTTACTGGGCGGGTGCAAGGAAAGCAGAAAAGGGTTCACGCGCGATGCTGCCATTGACTCGCCACCAGTGCAGCATGCACTCCGAAAGTAACCGGGTGGCCCACGGCGCCAGTAGGTGGAGATGGGCGCCGCAGACCACTCGTGACACTCCTGAGAAATACAAAAACCAAGTATAAACTAAACTGGTAGACAGTCTGTGAAAATTGTTGGAATAAACCCAGAAACTCACAGCAAAAAACAAAAACAGTGGTTCGCATTTTCCTCTGTAAGATTCCAAACACTCCACTGAGTCAACCTCAGCCTGCATGAAAAAGAAATATATTGAAAACATGTTCACATTTCGCACAAACACAGATAGAATTCCTGTAATTTACATCACACGGTTTTGAATATGGTTAAACTTTAAGGCTCGAGGTTACTTTGTTTTAGTCTGATGTTGTCGTCCATTATTCTGTCACCCATTATTTCAACTAGTCACCGCTTTCAGCACCTTTTGAATAACACTGTAGTTTTCATGCGCTTGAGTGGATTTCAGGTTTGCTAGTTCGCAAACTGCTTTTACATTTTTTAATAGATTTTTTTGCTATAAACAACCATAAAATGCAACCGACCTTTTCCACTATGACAACAATTACAATTAATTGGTAAACAGGAGAAACACTTGTCGATGCCATCGAGAAGGCACACTCATGTAAATTGGCTGTTGTTACGGTCATGGCTGGCCGAGCGTGGATATCACGTGAGAATCTCCGCTGCAGGAATCACCATCGAGAATGAGTTCACTGAGCTACAACTGGGGGAGTGTTACTTTGGCTGAGTGGGGTGATGTGCTGCCAGTTCGAAAATTCCCATATCACAGCAGTAGAGATGGTTGATGGTTCGACTCCCAACTTTGATATACATCTTCAAGGATGCAGCAGTTTGCATAGCTCCGAACACCTGGTCTTAAGAAAGACCCCAACCTCTTTCCAAAAGTCCCACGTTAAAAGGTTGTCTTGAAGGAGAGTGGTTCAAATCCCATCAACTACAAGTCAAGTTTGGATGAATCGGGGAAGAATATTCCGGTCATGGCTGATCGAACATGATGTCACATAACTGAGTTAAAGCTGGAGCGTTTCTTTGGGTGAGTGGGGTGAGAGCTGCCAAGTTCAAAACTACTCCCACCATAGTAGCAGAGAAGGTCGACGGCTCATTCCCAACTTTGATTAACATCCAGCTTGACTGTTACATTCGGTAGCGCTTTAACAAAACGTTCTATGCAAAAGGAGGTGAAAATGCGTGGGTTAGTTCCGCTTTTCTTTCCTTATGTAATAATTTTAAATTATATCGCGGCCCGTGGGTACATGCATACATGCACAGGCAGAGAGCAAGGTTGAGCAAAAAAGCGTCCCAAAATACAATCAACCAACCGTTACTTTCAGTTTCTGCACAGAAAAGCAATTTGTGAGTGTGCCAGTTTCAGTTAAACCACTGATTTTCGCGTTGTTGTCTCTAATGCTACTTTGCAAGACCTCCAAGCATGGGCGTCCGCAGAAATTTTTCCAGGGGGGGGCAAAGTAGACATTTTGCTTATCCTTTTCAGTTTGTTGGCGATGCAACGCAAATGGACGTACTGTACACAAAAAATGTCCAATGTTACAATAACAGTTACAGTGTTTTGCCTATGAGAAAATGTTTATTTTAGTGAGAATGGTTATTCTAAGACTGAGTCAGCAGAGTTCTTAATGAATTACAAACTTTGTGGATTATTAGAATGAGCACAAAATCTTGCCAAAATACGAACAAAATACATATTTAATTCAAGTAGCTTCTCCTTGTTTTCGTGTTTTTCCAATGTTTTGGAAGGTTGCAAGCAGTGCTGTAGGAGGCGGGGGTGCAAGGTCACCCCCAAAAACTTATTTGTCGAAAATCCGGGAAAAAAAACTGAAAATCTGGGCAAAAATGGCGCCCAATGTTGTTTGACGTCAAAAAATGGCACCCAACGTTTGTTGAAAAACAAATGAAGGTTTTTTTAAAGGTCACACCAAAAAAGGTCTTCAGTTCATGATCTTTGTGGGAGAAAATTTGTAGGCAAAAGTCGCACAACAACTTTTTGGGCAAGCTTGGGGAAATTCGTGCAAAAATGCTTCGCACCCCCAAAATTTTGCTTGCTCCTACACCTATGGTTGCAAGTGCGCGAGAATGAGATTTCACTGTGCAAATGGTCGGGTGGTACTGCGCAGTTTCGCAGGTAAGAGGCAGGGGCTGGTCCAGCTACTAACGTTAAGGTGGGATATTTCAGTGGCAGTCAGTTTCATAACGGCTTCGCTACTGTAAGAAGAGATGAAGTATACTTAACTACACTGCTGTGAGAAAACAATGGAAGACGTTTATCGCGAACAATAAGACAATTCGAACATGACGAAAGTCTTATTGGGAATTGGTTTTGATGTGTTGTTTTCCGAATTGTACAAAATCATGGTGAATAAAGTTACTTTCTTAGATTTTAGGGTTGGCGATCGCTCCCCACCCTCCGTGAATCCGCCCCTGTTTAGAAGGAGCATTGGTTCCAAAAAATGCGCTTTTTTGGCAGCAATGCTTCTTTTTCACACATGCTTCTTTCAGGCATGTAGCCAGCTTGGGACACCAAGGCGTAGGAAGAGTTTTCTGGGAAGGGCCAATTTTGGCTTTTTTGCGGTTGACGTCAGGGTAGGGCTAATTTAGACATTTTTGGCTCAGGTTGCTGGGCGCCAACGCCATGAGCCAATTTATCGACTCAAGTTTTTATAGGAAACTAGACTATAATCCGAGTCTTTAGAGCCCTTGATTAGCTTTTTAGCGTTTGTGGTTCAAACGTTATGACCTAAAATCAACAAATTAATTATTTAATCCCCTAATTAATTAATTATCGATTTTTTGGCTAAAACGTTCGAACCGCACACGCTAGATGGCTGATCACAGGCTCTAAAAACTCGTATAATCATTGCAAGAAGATGGAAGCAGGACCAGGCAGGAGATTCCTCAAACAGCCTGCTGCAAAGCTAGAGCTTGTAATTGTTGTGTCAACTACCACGCCTACCACCGTAACTTCAAGTGCATCTTCGAAGATTTGTTGCCATGGTATTGCTACGCAACAAACGCCAATAGTAAAACAATTCGCTCCGGCGTTTCGCAACCTGCCTCGGCAGTCAAAGAAGCGAATTTAGTGAACTGCAAGCTCATCACTGCGTGTTAGGCTACCAGAACAATGAACCTGGCTCTTTTGTAGTGTGAGTGACATATCGGCAAACACATTGTTATTGCAAGAATTAACTCAACTGATCAGAATTAAACTGCTGATTTCACGTTTTCTATAAATTTTTGCTTCTTAGTTCCAATTTCCAGGGGGGGGAAAATGCCCTTTTTTCTCCCCCCCCGCGGACGCCCATGCCTCCAAATTATGCTTTTCCGAGAATTTCTGCAGAAAAACTGTACCTTTTAGAAATCAACCTTACGAGACACGTGTGAGACAAACAACAATGACTGTACGTTAAACTTCGCAAATTATGATTGATTGACACAACAATTACAAGCTCTAGCTTTGCAGCAGGCTGCTTGAGGAATCTCCTGCCTGGTCCTGCTTCCATCTTCTTGCAATGATTATACAAGTTTTTAGAGCCTGTGATCAGCCATCTAGCGTGTGCGGTTCGAACGTCTTAGCCAAAAAATCGATAATTAATTAATTAGGGGATTAAATAATTAATTTGTTGATTTTAGGTCATAACGTTTGAACCACAAACGCTAAAAAGCCAATCAAGGGCTCTAAAGACTCGGATTATAGTCTAGTTTCCTATAAAAACTTGAGTCGATAAATTGGCTCTTGGCGTTGGCGCCCAGCAACCTGAGCCAAAAATGTCTAAATTACCCCTACCGCAAAAAAACGCAAAACAGCCAAAATCCAAATCTTTCCAATTTTAAAAAATCTAAAAAAGAAGACTTCCTGCATCTTCAGAAGGTTTGAATGAATAGCTCTCTTGCTCAATCGGATGGCGAGTTATGGTGATGCAAACAGACGCAAGAAAAGTGGCTCACGCGAGATTTCAAAGTACGAGCATATCGTACACCGACTCCCAACGTGATGGTCTTGTTAGTTAAAACTCTACAAGCTCTTGATAGTTGAATCTTCTCAGGCCTGCAACTTGGGGGGAGGGCAGCCGGGCAATTGCCCCCCCTGAAATTTTCAAAAACGTGTTGAGTTGTTAGGTACAATAACAAGTTAAATTGTTTTGCCCTGAGTCTTCTTCACCTCTTTACATTAAGTTTCCAGCTTATCTTATTGTCACGAAGAACACCCAAGCATTTTAGGTTATCTTTGGGGAAACCCTATGGTTATTTATAGCAACTTGAAATGAGGTGGGATTATGTTTTAGAAAACGTAGAGAATTTAATAACGTGAAGTCACCTTTATTGCAATCTAGAGAAAGTTTGTTGGCTTTCAGCCAGTGGTCAGTTTTGCATAGTTCAAGGCTGATCATTGTTTGAAGAATGTAGAAACAGGATTTGACATATGAAGGTTTATATCATCAGCAAACAAGGTAGTATAAAAAGAGGAAGCTGGAGTGATCATTGATATAAATAACAAAAAGTGAAACCTTGAGGGACTCCACAAGGTATTTTTTTATACAAAGATTTAAAAGCCTCAATCTTAATATACTGTATTGCAGTCTATTACGCAAATAATTTGATAATAGTTTATGCGAAACACATCTTATACAATAGCGAAAGAGTTTATGAAGTAAAATTTCATGGATACAACATTCAAAAGTCATCGATAAGCCCAAAAATAAGGTACAGGTTATTACTTTATTGCCAAAGTTATTGAGTGAATAGTTCATCACAAACGTTTGTAATGGCAAATTCAGTTGAGTGATTTGCTCTAAAACCATATTACCTTTCATCAATCATATTGTGTATGGGGCCGTCCATAAATGATGTCACACTATTTTGGGCAAAAATCTACCCCCTCCCCCCTTGTCACATTTCGTCACAAGTACTTAATACCCCCCTTCAAATATCACGTCAAAATTTCCAACACAACACAACACAACCCCCCTTATATTTGCAATTACGAATTTCCATCTATTTTGTGTCTGCCTAGAAAAAAATTTTCATCTGTTTTATAGATTTGACTTGTGCACGTTGTGGCAAGACCAACATTCTATTCGTAAAACGTCGAAAATACCGCACACGTTGCTAAGCAAAAATTAAGCAGAAAAGTTTTTCTACTTTGTTGAAGACGCAAACGAATGAATTACGTTGTGCGAATGCTGGCAATGACTGATTGCGGTTGTAGTCCTGTGCATGGATTTACCGTAGTGGTCGCTTTGCAATGTTGAAGCAAAAACAAATCAAAAAAACAGAACACATTTCATAACAGACTGTTCATACCTAGGGCCGGACGGGGTAAAGGGTGTTAGGCAAAATGGTTTGGACTTTTAGCGTCCACACTGCAATGGACATTAAGAAGGAGTCCGTTATCAACGTGGTCTGCTATGAACGGGTCTGTTATGAACGGGTCTGTTATGAACATGGTCTGTTATGAAAGTGGTGTGTTTTGAACAGGTCTGTTATGAATGGGTCTGTTGTGAACATGATCTGTTTTGAATGGTCTGTTATGAACGGGTCTGTTTTGAATGGGAACCATTTTGAAGCATTGTTATGTTTTTATGAGTCACGAGTTTCAAACTTTTTACTGTAATTTGGTTCAGCGCAAAAGCCCCTCATACTGAAGGTGGTGGTGGCAATTGCATATGTTGCAACAATTTTTACCTCAAAAGTAAAAATGTAAATTATAGGAAATGATTCTGAAGTTTTCAGTGAGTGGAAAGCTTAATTAATAATGCACCTCCAGACAGAGATGGAAGGAAAGATGAAGCCCGCTTTTAACTTCAGGTATTCCAGAGCTAGCCTATATTGATTTGCCAGAAATTGAGAATAAAACTGTGGAATGCTCGCCAAACAGCTAAAAAAATCCTGCACAGAATCGGGCGTTGAAATCTAAAACTTTTTGGTCCAGTAGATGGAGTTGGGAGTCAATAAATTTTATCGAATGAGCTTTGGCTACATT
>Ga0210059_1008605_pt1 | contig 16062 bp, 13 predicted proteins | sample Ectturendosymbi2_FD_188042 | JGI IMG/M metagenome (GOLD analysis project Ga0210059, IMG submission 188042) | Ecteinascidia turbinata endosymbiont from Florida, USA - Sample 2 (SPAdes) (version 2) | ecosystem: Host-associated > Tunicates > Ascidians > Unclassified | place: Key West, Florida...
CAGTTCTGCTATGAATCTATGTCATGCAAAGTTCTTTTTAAGAAAGTTTAAGATTTAGTCTGTAAAGTTGCAACCATGTGATTAACGCACACCTTGGTGTAAAACATGCTTAGGTTCATTCCGCTCCTACTGCCTCAAGCCTGGCGATTAGAAAAGCAGTATGTCTTGCTTGCTCGATGAAACATGAAAAAGATGCATCTTCTCTTTTGCCAGGAGTGATTTTCGAAATAGGTCTGAAAATTTCAAGAGATGTAATAATCATAAATTAACCAGCTACATGACAATGCTTATGCTAGAAAGCCTGATAAACTATAAGATCATATGAAATAAAGCGGGGAATCCCATGACGGAAGAAATCTGCGTAACTCGTGCGTTTTCTTTCCAAAGCAGAGAAGCAGCACACTTCACCAGATAGCGCCACACATCGCAGTGACCCAGAACACGACTCTGTTCAGGACTTGCAGGAAAACACTTCTAACGTCAATGAAGTTGCAGTGCCCTCGCATACGACGAAGACCGACATATTGGAATCAGGTATGAGAAAAGAAAACAATTATTAAACAACTCGATGAAAACTGGCTTTTATTTAAGCAACCTTGCTTTTGCTTAACTTCTCACCACAACTTACGGCAAGCAGAGTGTGCTCCATGTTTCGCACAAGCAATGTCGTTTCTCGTTTCTTTTGTTCAGACTGCGACAAGCGGCCTTCGAGCGACGCTGGAGCGGCCGCCGTTGTTGCGTCACAATGTGAAGAAGTCACTGGTCTTCTCGCGGATCGCAACGTAAATTTATTTCAAGGAATCATCTGCACCTTTACCCACTTCTTCTAACATCAATTATTTTCATAAATTTCAGATGACTGCTTCATGTGAAAAATCACTACAGGATGAAACACCGGAAGGGAAACACTGCATGTTGTCTGAAAAATCGGAAGGGAAACACTGTGTGTTCTCTAATTCCGCAGGTATGATATACAACAATGGAAACGCATCATTTCCCTGGAAAATAAAGTGTGGTTATACTTTTCAAACTCCCTTTAGTAAAACCCATTGTTTCACAACAATTAACTCACTCATAAAAACGTTCGCGGAAAAGCTGGGCAGCACGTATGTTCTAAAAATTGTAGCCTGATATTGGTCGGTTTTTATTCCTGTGCAGAAAACGATGGAAATATTTGGCCCAAACACGTTTTTCCCCCGTTTCTGACTCGGAAGTAACCAGGAAAACACTACAAAGAATCGCGATAAATAATTGCTTTGTCACACAAATACTTTTGTTCTTTCTGAGTATAATTCCAGTAATGATGAAATGCGACCCTCCTAAAAACCCTTGTCCCCCCATGCAGCAAAACCCTGTTGAAGGGTTGGTTCCTTCAATTTGCTTGTGGCAAGGCGTATTGGCTTGAGAGAAATCAGCTTGACAACATCCAGTACTTCACTACTTATTCATATCATACGATGACTAGATGTTAAGCGAATGCAGAGACGGCCAGAAATGATTTGCGTATATCTCATGATACCTTTCGCAGGAAATAAGATGTAAAAGCTGTTTCTAGTTAAGTTCAGGTACGACTATTGTTGCGTCAGCGTCATAATGCGCCCTCGAAGCCATTCGAGACTTTATAAATCCTCATTTGGCCTTTATAAATCCTCATTTGGCCCTCGAAGCCATTCGAGAGTTAGACCCCCTGGTCTACTGCGTAAAAGTTCTGCATCGAGCGCCAAACGTTCTTTTTCGTTCTCAGATATAATAATACTCTGTACTGGGTGACGTCATTCATATCACGTAAATGAATTTGGTTTATTTTCACAGGTTCGAATGAAGTTCAGGAAACGTCACGATCACTTAGCACGCAAGATTTACGTGAATGTGACGTGACTTGTGACGTCATCAACATGACGTCAAGTGATGTTGTCCCTAACAAACCACCGGACGTGTGGTTTTCAGGCGTAGGTCTTGATTGCGTTACGGACTGGAAAGAATGGCAAAAATACGCTAAAGTTGTAGAAGAAAGCGAAGATTACGAATTTTTGGATGATTCAGAAACAAAAACGGACGATTCATCCACGTCAGGTGCAGTGAAAATAAGAACTGTGTGTCCTCCTCTTTAATGAGTGACCACGTGAGGAAGCTGTTCGGGATTGAAAAGATACAGTCAGCTACTAAATGTAAGAGAACGACTTGGTGTCTAGAGCAAACGTACACTTCCACCCCCACTCACTAAATAGTACGATGTTTAAACTTCTTCAACACCACTTTGAACTTCACGTCATTGCCTGCAAGTGTTTATCTGCGTTTCGCTCAAACAAGTCCTGTTCAGAATCGCTCGGTGAAAGAAATCAAAGGAAAAGCGCAATGGCGAGAGCGATAGATGGCGTTATTTAATACGTTCTGTAAACGTCAGAGGCAAGCGTTCGGTCGACTGGATAATCAACTCATGCGTAACGACTAGATATTTGTTTTCTGTCGATTGTGTACAAATCGGATCTGACTTTGCTGAGTTCTACTCATCCTCCTCCTCCACAATGCCTGACTGGCAGAGCTGTGGAACCAGTACTCAAATTTCAAGCTCTGGCTCCAGAACAATTTGGTCCATTAAAAACTAAAAACCATTGCATTTATCAGAACAACTGGCTAGCTCCACAAATTATGTCTTTGGAACTGGAACCCAAATTTCAGGGTCCGGCTTCGGCTCCACCATCGAGAAGTTTTTGGCTCCGACTCCAGCCATCCGAAATTCCTTGGGCTCCGGCTCCACAGCCCTGCTGGCCGGTGCATATTAATCGGGGTCTGCAACTTTCCACTCATCAGTGTAGCAACAAAAAATGTGTCAGCGCACTTTTCGCACAACCATTGTTTCGTCATGCGCAGCTTCATTGGAAATCCAACGGGATGTTCAAAGTCTACCGGAAGAGACAGACGCGAAAATCGATTCGCTGGACAACAGATAGCGCGTCCGCCCCACAGCATCGTGTCGTCATAGGAGGAAGCCCACCAGCAGAACCAAATAAAAAAATGAAACTGGTGAGAGGCGCCTGTAGTTTCAGTGATGTTTCATGTGAATTTTACTGTCTTGTGAACAATGCATCAACAATAATTTCCATCCTCGAACATGAGGTGTGTAAAAACCACTAAATTCCTATTGTTTCTGTAATCGGAAGAAAGTTTTCGAATAACGTGTTTCTCTACCCACAACCCATCGCCCTAACAGCTGCAATCTGTAGGCTTTTGACTTAGTTCTTTGTAAAAAGTTTTGTATTCGAAGCAACTTAATCTCTTCTGCTACTGCCAGCTTACAAAGCTGTTGAAGAGGTATTGCAGTACTTGACCTTTGACAGTACGTGACCTTTGACGTGCACAGTGGCGAAAAGCGAGAAAGTAGAGAAGCCACTGAAGCATGACTGTTATCCTCCTTTCACAACATACATTTCTGATGTGCTTTCATCTCCCAAATTATGACTGACAGACGCAAATAAGTACAGACTAGCAAGCATTGCTGCTCCCAACACACAATAACTACGACGTGTTAATTTTTATGGATGAGAGCTGTTGTTTCAATCAGGCAACTGAAACGAGCACTACAAAGCGCTCAAAATAGATGCATGCACGAGTGTTGGAGCACTAGTAAGGCAGAGGACATTTAAATTAACCACGCTATTAAAGGCGGCTTTCTGTTTTATTTTATTCTCTTTTTGTTCTGTTAGATTTATGACATTAATGTTGCTTTTCCTGTTTGCAACTTACCTCAGTTTTGCATGCACGCTATTTGCATGCAAACGTGTGAAAATCAGGGCGTCGTCTGGTCTGTAGTTGCACTTCTAAAAATTTTCCTGAAATCGCATGGAAGTGCCAATAATTTTGTTTAAAAAGATCACTTCTGCCCCTCCGCTCTCTCTAATGACTTCAGGGGTCAAATCCCCGCCAGGCTCCTGTAGATCTGATGAACACCATTGTGGTTAGCCGTATTTTTGTGTGGATTACTTACTTTTCTCCAGCCTGGTTTCATAGTCCGACGTTTTGTCAGTACTTGTGGTTATTTTAACGCGGGAAGATTCGATGAGTGCAGTTGTCCAGCAGCTACGCTATTTTCTCTGTGTAATAACCTTGCGCGGATATTTATTTTGAGGCGACCTTGTATGATAAGACGGCTTTTTCATGTACCACAACTCCTTGCCGTGTGTCGCTGGTGGGCTGAAGTGGAATGGATACGACGACTGCGGCGACGGATCTGGCGAAAATGATTGTGAAAACGTGAGTAGCTGTTTAGAGTCTGTTAAGAACTTAATCCTTGCGCCCTAACAAACGTTTTTTCAAATTTGACTCGGGATGTACGAAGTCACTGTCAGAAGAATAATTTTCGTTGCAAAGATGACGAATGCACCCACAGGAGTGGGTTTGTGATGGAGATGTTGCTCAGAAGGTTCGGATGAACAGGGTTGCTTAAGCGCCCAAGACCCTTGCCCTGATGGTGAAATCAAGTGAGTGAAATCATCAACGTGGACTTTATTTAAAAAAATGATTGGCTTTGCTTATCCTGATCTGCCTGTTTGCGCTGCAGTTGCAATGTTACTGGGATTTGGATTAAATCGTCGTGGCTCTGCGATGGCGATGGAGAATGCGAAGATGGTGGAGAAAATAACTGAACGACGAAGACGAAAGAAACTGCTCAGGTCAGCAAAACAACTAGCGGGTTAAAACAACTGTTTGCTCCTCTAACAGGATTTCTACATTTAGTCGCAGGGCTGAACCTTTCCACCACCGCATCGAGTCTGATCTCCGCCACGTGCATGCTGCGTAAGAATTTAACATTCTGGGAACGAGGAACACTACGAAGGCATGGTTGTTTGTGATCAGAAATGTTCTCAAACCAGTTTACGTTTCAGGATTAAAGTATCGAATTGCCTTCAGTGTCAACTTGTCAACTGTAAGGTCTGCAGCCAATCTCTATGGGGCAAACTTTCTCCAACACAGCTTTTTTCTTTCTCACTACGCCGTAATTGGTGTTTTACCCTTTCGAATTGTTCCAAAACCTTCCAAATATTTGAAGTATCACCAACCTGGATTATGATGAACATTCTGAAACACTTCTGTGGATCGATCATAGTTCGGAACAGATTCATTCAGAGAATCGTGGTAGAAGTTATTGTCGGCATTAATTTAACAAACATTACCTTATGGGTTTATACTGTTGGCATCTTTATCCCAAAGCCACCAGCTCCATACTTCACAGTTCCAGGTACTGTTGGTTTGGCTCTTGACTGGCTCACACCTATTCTGCACACTGCGGTCCCCCCATATCGCGGGTTACTGGGATACGTGGCTGTCCTCCCCACTGAAGAGATCGATGTACCTCCTCAGACGCGCCTCAGCTCCGGTCGTGATCGGTACTTTTGCACTGGATCCGGTACTTTTGCACTGGATCCGGTGTCAGTCGCTGTTTATCCTGGAGGGGGGGTGAGTCGCCAGGTCATTCGTCGCGTCCAACCTGTTTAGAGCGAGAAAACTTGGTACTATTGCCACATCTGTTTTATTCACGGTATTATGATGGTGGTTGATCAAAATCTCGCCAGTCACTGTCAAGGATCGTGAAGGCAGACATGCACAGAGAGAATTCGGAAGACTTCGTCATTGGGTACAACCGGCAAATACATTGTGTCGTCATCGATCACGTCACTGCCTGGACCGAATCGAGTGGACTGCGCGGGAGCCGAATTGAAATAAAAACGATGGATGGCGGTCAAAAGCGCGTAGGTTCAAATTCAGCTTTTATTTAAAGTGAATTGTCTAAACCAGTGCTTCCCAACCAGTGGGTCGCGACCCATTGGTTGGTTGCGAAGCATTTCTAAATGTTACAGTTTTCTATTAGATCGGGAAATTATTGCATTATCATTACGTAACAAATATGCAACAATGTAACAAATATGTAACAATTAGATGTGTTGTGTCGCATTAACTATTTCAGTACGTACGCCCCTAGAAGTTGGAAAGTGTAGGTAGGCTACTATAACTACAGGGAGATTAGTAGTTTGTTGATTTCAGGTAAACAGTAGCTAAGATGCAGGTCTTACGTAACTGTTAATCTTAGTCATATATCTGATTGTGGGTCGCACAATAAAACTTGCATTAAAAGTGGGTCGCGAATTGAAAAAGGTTGGGAAGCACTGGTCTAAACAGCATTACCAGTCGCAATAATATACCTTGCCACCATCCACTCCCAGTGAATGTACGTTCTGGTCTATTTTACAGACTACCTGACAAAAGAAGATTAGATCATGCCACTTGTGTCTCCTATTTCTCTATGTTCCTACGAAGACAGGATTGTATTCTCTGACAATGTTACGCAGGAAATCTGGGAAGTAACTCCATGAGAGGAAAGGCGGAAGATTACGATCAAAATAAACAACCAACCCTCTCAAGGCGTTGACATCTGGCCTCCTCCTCACACTTCATGTCTCCCATCGACCTCCATCTCTCTGCAGCCTGTTAGTTCAAGTCGGTGCGCTTAATTTTATGCCCGGGCAATTCGTCATTATCCATGTCTAAGCCACTTAACATTATCCTTATCCAGTTTCCATGGTTTGCTGTTCTGCCCGATACAGCTATATGAGCGTTCTCAAGCCATGTGGTTATTCCTGCCTATGCCAGGCCTCAGTGGAGCTAGCTGTGGATCAGATGATTTGCGTGGATATGCTACAAGTGACTTTATTGGAAGTTACATCTCCCCTATCCTGTTAAGCAAGTCAATTGCATTCAATCCTACAGATGTGATATCGCCCGTGCCTTCACCAACAACTGCTTCAACAACCACGCTCACGGTGACCGCTACCACGAGAACTGTTCTTAGAACCACAACTGAACGCTTTCCTCAAACCAGTTGAGGTTGCTGAAGTTTCGTCAGTACTGCTGAGAATTGCTCCTCTGTGCTGATATGACAATGTTGACCAATCCCGAGGAACAGCTTTTTATTCGGTTGGATACCTGATGGTTGTGACATGTCAGCCAGGAAAGCATTTCCAAGGTAAATTTATCACGCAATATTTATAAAAAACCCAACTTTATTCCTCAAAAGAAATTTCACAGGGAATTTCCATTTGTGCCAACAGGTATCCCCGGATCTTTACAAGTAAAATGATCTTTAACAGCTCCTGCTTGTTTTTTACAAGAAAAATGATACCAGCACCTGCTTGTCGTCGGGAAAATGGAGCGATGCTAAACCTGACTACGTGACCTGTGACCAGTTGGGCTGTGATCGATTCGGAAAGTTCACTAGTACTGATAAATACAATGGGTACTTCACACCGCAAGGTCAGCGCGGCAATAAGGCTTAGCTAACAAATGCTCCTCTACAGACGTAGTTTGTGACTGCTTCAATTGAACTACAACATTCTTGCAATGCGCAAGAACAGTCGTCGTAACCTCATCGACAATCCGCCGTACAAGAGTCTCGGTAACTTCTCAACCCGCCACTGCTTCCTCCACCGCATCCGCTAACTTGCCAAATGAGGAGACTACCTCCTCCTCTTCCTTCACGTCCCTGAGACCGAAACCAAACGTAACCAGTGCCGATGTATTCCGAAGATACAAGAGCAACTTGGTTGCCGCTTTAATCTCCATGACACTGGTCGGTGTCATCTGCGGGTGCATTCTGATTTTCTGCTGCAAGTAGGTTTCTTCCCAAGTAATCATTTGCACAGTGCTTTGCCCGCCTTTTTATAAAAAGTAAAAGTTTATAAAATTTCTTTAGAAAACACGACTTCCGCTTTACGTCACCCTACGCCAAACAACCTACACCTCTAAGAAGCTTCCGCCGCAACAAACCCCTGTACAATAAGATAACGGCGTCGAGGAGAATTATGTTATCAACCTCAGCAGAGGATTCTCGTTGCTACACTTACAGCAGCTTGGCAACCGCGTCGCCAACTGGAAGATCCGAACATACCAATGAGTTGAAGATGGTATTTACAAAAACGTAATTCCTGCTACTCTGTGACATTTCGCAATTAAAAACTTGGTTTCTTTGTTTTAGAAACGTCACCCACCCGTCCGGGGATACGTTGTGCGATAACAGGAATCTTCAAATTACGAAAATCCGACAGTCAAGACGCGATGACGTCGTTGCTCGTCATCACTGATCTGACGAAATCCTGCTGCAAACACTGGAGCGCTTAAACATTCGTTTAATTTCCTATTGGCTTTACTTGCTAAATTTTGTTGCGAGATTTTCATCGCAAATAAAGTATACAGGGTGTTTCACAATTGTTGAAACAAAGCGGCAGCTTCTAAAACCTTTATCGATGACCTTATTTATTTTTCTCTTTCCAGATTGTCATAGGGAAATAGTTAACCTTTCTAAATATTAAACAAAAAATAGTATAATGATGCCTTGGTCGATGGAGCAGAAGATCTTTTGTGTAAAGACATATTACGAAACGAAGTCTTTCCAGATTGTTCAAGCAAGGTTCAGAAGGAAGTTCAGCTTCAACAAATTTCCAAACAGGAGTCAGATTTTCAAGTTGGTCAAGAAGTTTGAAACTCATGGCACTTGTGGAGATCGTAGGGTAACCGGCTCATCGCCCTCTGGGCCTCCAATAACGATTCGAACTCCCGACAATGTCACTAGAGTTCAAGAGTCAGTCGGTCGGAGTCCGAGCAAATCTCTGCGATGAAGGAGCATGTAGGGGGTGCAGTCGATGTACACTTACCTAAAAGGCCGTAACACAGGTGTCTACTTTTTCGTGGCAACTCTGCTTTTCAGGGCAAGCACAAGTTGCTCAAAAATCCTGATTAATAAAAAATATACATTCAATACAGTAAATTCAGCGCACCCTCTGTGTTTCAGGGCAAGAGCAAGTTGCTCAAAGATTCTGAATGTAAAAAGTGTATTCAATACAATGAAAATTCCAGGGCAACTCTGTTTTCAGGGCAAGCGCAGGTTATTCAAAACTCCAGTATAATAAAAAATATATTCAATACAGCAAAAATTTTCAGGGCAAGCACAAGTTGTTCATATTTTCTGAATGTAAAAAGCATATTCCACACAGCAAAAAATTTTTGGGCAACGCTGTTTTTCAGGGCAAGCGCTAGGTGCTCAGAAATCCTGAATGATAGAAAATGCATGTTCAATACAGTGAAAGATATTAGGGCACCCTCTGTTTTTCAGCACAAGCGCATGCAAATTCCTCAAAAATCTTAATGTGAAAAGTATTTTCCATACAGTGAAAAATTCCAGGGAACCCTCTGTTTTTCAGGACAAGCACAGGATACTAAAAACTTCTGAATAATAAAAAATACCTGTTCAATACAGTGAAAAATATCTGGGCAACTCTGTTTTTCAGGGCAAGCGCAAACTGCTCGAAAATTCTGAATGCAAAAATATATTCCATACAGCGCAAATTTTCAGGGCAACTCTGCTTTCAGGACAAGCGCGATTTGCTCAGAACTCCTGAATGTATAACGCATATTAAATACAGTGAAAAATTCCAGAGCAGCTTTGTTTTTCAGGGAAAGCGCAGGCTGCTCAAAACTCCTGAATAATAAACAATATATATTCGGTACAGTAAATTCAGGGAACCCTCTGTTTTTCTGGGAAAGTACAAGTTGCTCAAAAATTCAGTGTGTAAAATGGTATAATCCATACAGCGAAAAATTTCTGGGCAAATCTGTTTTTTCAGGGCAAGCGCGGATTACTCAAATCTCCTGAATAATAAAAAATATATAATCAGTACTGTGAATTCAGGGCACCCTTTGTTTTTCAGGGCAAGCGCATGCAAGTTGCTCAAAACTCCTGAATGTAAAATGTATATTCAATACAGTGAAAAATTCCAGTGCAACTCTGTTTTCAAGGCAAGCACAAAGTTGCTCAGAAATCCTGAATGGTAAAAAATATATTCAATGCAGTGAAAAATTTCAGGGGAAACTCGGTTTTCAGGGCAAGCGCAAGTTGTTAAATCCACAATGCAGCAACGTTTTCATCCACGTGCGATAGATTTGCTTTACAAGTACAACACACCTAGCTTTGTTGGACATTCTTTTCGTGTCAAATTGAAACTTGTACAGTACTTTTTGCCAATTCACCGTTGTGCATTTTGATTTCATCTCAAAGATATTTTCGTGTCATTATGCAAGTAGAGTAGAAGTCTTAGAATGAAACTTTTGACATGGTGCAGAGTTGTCAGTCAGGCCGGGCTTTTCGGATCGGGCCGAGCTCGGGCTTAGGTTTGTCAAAATATTTCGGGATGATTTTGGGCCTGCATATAAAACTTTTTATGGCATTAGGTGTAAGGAATTTTTTCTTTCGTGGTGTAGATTTGTTGTGCTCACCGCGTTAACTTCTGTGAGTGAAGTGATTGTGATTTTCTTCAGCTAATTCTCTTTGAAAATACAGATGCCTTCTTTTCTTCTCTGCTCGGATTAGTTTCACACTCTTTTTGAGAAGGCAACAGAGGAGAAGAAATTAGCACGCGATGGCTTAGCCTCAAAGAGATCAAACACTATGCGATTCTTGGCTTGTTTTAAGAAGCCTGCAAGCCGGCTTTTCATATCTACAGAGCTGTCCTAGAAAGTTTCTTTTATGTCCATAGCGCCAGCGTAGATAGTTTCGTGATAGTTTCTTTTTTTCTTGAGAAACATTATATTCCACACTCCGCAGTATTATCGTTGACTAATATGCTACGTTTGTGCCAGATTATGCCAATGTTTTGGTCAAGGTGGTTGTTATTTTGGGTGTGATAAAGCGTGTACCTGCAACTACTCCTACAAACAACGCTTTTTGTTACTCTGCAGTTGCGCATATCGTAACTCCCTTGGTAAATTCGGCTTTCAGGCCTAAATCGGGATTCAAAAATAAATGTCGGACTCGAGCCTGTGCTTCTTTGTATCCAAATACGATAATGATGGAAGCAGGCTGAACTACAGCACCATGTCTAGCAACAAATTTAAGTATATCAATATGTACATCATCTGCAAGGACAAATCGTTATTAGTTTTGCTCTCAAAACACCTCTACAAATAAGATTGGGAATCGGTATGCATAAAACGTCACTTCTGCGGTTTCACACCCAACTGTCCCCCCACATTTTACAACAAAATTGCGCCCATTATTGGTTATAGTGACTTTGATCTGGACCAAGTCCTCGCTTACTAGAAAAATTGGATGTCGGTATTTTTACAGCTTGATATAAGAATTCGGTAATTCTTTCTTTGTTCGTTTTCGAGTTTGGACTGGGTAGAGGTGCAGGGTGTTTAGATGATAGACTTTTTTGATTAACAGGAGTTTTTGAAGAGGGCAGCGCGGACGTGCAGATTGCTTGGCTCCTTTAAGTGCCTTTCTCAAGCGCACAGAAGCGATAACACAGGCAGGTTTAGGGAGTCAGACCATACCAGTGATGGAGTCTCGAGACATGGTCTCGGTCTCGAGACGCGTCTCGAGCCCCGTTTTTTGAAGTCTCGGTCTCGAAGGTCTCGTCTCGGTCTCGAAGCAAAGCATCTCGGTCTCGAGCTCTTCGTCTCGAGCCATAAAATCACAGCCATAAAATCAGGGGGAAGGCGCTACACCATTTCACTGCTAGTCACCTACACCGGTAATCCCGAACTTCGCTCATTCTGCTGCAGCATGCTGCGTCCCAACAATGCCTGTCGAAAGCATCTAATACTTTCTTTTTATCAGAGAAAGAAAAGATTTTCAATACAAAGGCAATGGTTACCTGCAAAAGATCTGCCGCAGTTGTAAAAAAACTGACAAACTACGAGCACTTTGCCCTAAGTAAGACAAAATAGCAAACCCAAGTTGCTTCAGGGCTTCATCAGCCCTGTGCACTTTGTTGTTGCCATGGCAAACACATCGAATCCACCGTGCCAACTGATTCACAAGTAATGACGAAAAATTAAACTTTCCCGCTGAACCACTGCCTAGCATGTGCCAGCTATACTATTTATTTAGCCATACATTCATGCAAATGTAAAAAGGCAAAAAAACTAGGAAAAGTAATGACTAGAAGTGTGGCTAACAAGTAGAGAAAGCAAGATCCATAATCGAGAATTGAAAACAAGATCATTTTCAGTATCTGAGTATTTGATTGTGATGTTCAAGATGCTTTGTTATTCCTTATTGTTACTAATAAGCATGATACATGATTTTCTTTCATTTTCTATTGTTGTAAACAAACGTGAGGACAGGAAAGTGGAAGCGTTGTTAAGGTCGGCCCCGGGCGACCTTAACATCGCTACGCCACTGCAGTAGAGCATGCAGTGGGATACTACCGCGCTGGTTCAAAGTGTAAACCTAATTTGTGCCAAAAAGTCTATTGCTCTAACAGGCCTAAATATTTTTTTTTTGCGTCAACAGCAGAATCACGAGCAACATTTTAAAAACTTGTTTTCGATAGAGTGAGCAAGTTTGGATGGATGAAAAATTAGTTACAATTTTGCGTTTTGAAATTCAAAGTAGTGCTTTCGTTTTTTAAATCTCTAAATTTATCACCTCTTCATTCTAAATCTTTGTAGAATTCTTACTCAGTTGTTTGTCTTGTGAGGAGAAAAGTAATTAGGAAAGGTGTAGGTAACGTAACAAAAAATGGCAAAGCTTTGTTAGCCAAAATACAAGAAATATGTGGTGAATAAATTTGAATGTCAGTGCAGATGCCCAGTGTTAAAATAAAAAGAATGTAGTGAAACAGGTAAGTGGTAGACAGTAAAAACTTTAAAAATTTGTTATTTCATTGACAAATTATGCAAGCGACGAAGCACCTTGGAAAAAATTGAATGATGGAAAGCAACCTTTCCTGTGGAGTTACCTCTTCTCCACTTTCTCAAATAACATAGGCCTACTTTAATACTAGGTAGGAGACCAGAACATGGGACCTTCACCAGGGCATCACCTCCTGTCCTTACACAGAAGGGCTAGTATTGTTTTGTAGCGAACAAAACAATTAAAATTATTCTGAGTAAAAACAAATTTATTGAAGCATGGCAACGGCAGACACCTCGAATATTCAATTGGCTCACCAACATTTTTCGAGTGAAAATGCGTAGAACCTCTAAACCAGTGGTTTTCAACCAACTTTTTCATGCGGCGATCCATTTTGCAACCCAATTTAACCCAACGACCCCCTTCCGAAAATTTCCAGTCAGAGATGTGAAATGCAGTTGTGTTTGCACAATAGAAAATCACAATGACTGTAAAATAACGTACGACATCACTGTGTTGAACCAGGACTCATTTGTTAAATTCATGCACATGGCAGCATCAGTGAGAGAGACCCGTGCCCAACACAAATCACTCCACAGCACAGCTCATTGAATACTAGATTAAAAACTCTCTTAGCTGCCACAATCAGATATCTAATTTACAAACATATCACATTCTTACGTCACAAAGTTATTCGTTCGTTGCCAAACGCAACAGTATTCTGTACTGTGGTGGTCATAATCACACCTAAAACAATTTTGAATGAAAAAGTAGGCTATCATATTTGCCAGGTGATCCTATTATTGTGGCTACGACAAAAAGTAGTTCCATAAGAAATATAAAATAGAGAAGTAAATATGAATATTTTTGTCAGAAGCTCTGCAACCTCTAGAAAAAAGAAACGACCCCAGGTTGAAAACCACTGTTCTAAACGCTGCCACCATTTTCAATGTCCACGCATTTTTTCATGGAATTTGTAAATAAGGCCACAGGTTTGAGGTTGCAAATTCCTAAGAGGAAAGTGAAAATGAACGTTTGGAGTATTCGGCCGTTTGCACAAATTTTCGGATGATTTTTATTATCTTGATATTTGGCAATGTGCCAGATATTTTGTTGCTGCATTATTCAAGGAGTTAGCTTTAATTACCATTACAGAAACGTGAGGTCTCGATCTCGAACTTCCAGGTCTCGGTCTCGGCTTTTATGACAAAGTCTCGGTCTTGGTCTCGTCTCGAAATTTGAGCCAGGTCTCGGTCTCGGAGGTTACGGTCTCGACTACATCACTGGACCATACTATCGGGTAGCGTCGCTTTCAAAACATTGCGTTCAGTCATCGAAGTCGCGTACATATTTGCATCACTAAAAGCAATTACCATAAATATTTTTGTCTGGGAGAAGACAACACGCAAGGAATTTCAACCCTTTGCGTTAACAAGCGCAGTAACTACAGAATTTGTCCATGATGACACCTCTAGGGCATTGCATGAAGAACATTATTGGCGAATTGACATTACCAAACAAAATGCAATGCTATCGGATAATTGACTGTAAAGAGGAAGTCGTTATAAACGAATTCAACTGTATAGAACAGATTTACATAAGGTTTCAGGCCCCATTCGGATTAAACTAAAAAGTTAGTTTCAGGGCAAGTTGTCTATTTTTAGGGCAAATTGTTGTTTTCAGGGCAAACTTTTTCCGCCACCCGCCCCCCCAGTAAAATGCTTTCCCGTACGCCTATGCCTGCTACACAGCATAATAGGTGAGTAATATACATGGAGGCATTTGCAGTGTCAAGAGAATACTTTGAACATACAGTCGTCGAGTTTTGGTCGCCAAAAAAGTCCAAAACATATCATAAGTATTTTCTTTACTACAGCACGTTTGCTTCCTAATGACCTCAAATTCCAACACGGGGCGCCAAACTTGCTTCATGCTCCGGGCGCTGTCTAACCTCGTTATGCACCTATTAGCTCGGGTGTCATGCACCTGCTATAAAGTGTGAGTATCCTCACCACACTGAAGAAGCTTGCTTCGCATTTGGCTGTCGAAACTCCTACAGTTAAGCCCGCGCTCAGCGGCAAGTATTTGGTGGGAAAAGCTACTTTATACTTCTAAAACCATTTCAAAAACTGGTCCAAATTTATACGGATGTTTTCATTCAAAAGGACATCAGGAAGCTTTGATGAGCTTTTCACAACAGTAGTTTCAGCATCGAGAAGATCTTCACTGATACTTTTGGCAAATGAATTGATTAAATAACAAAGAGGTTGTAATTCTTACTTGTCGAGAAAGCACTTCGATGCTGGCAAACAAGCACGCAAAGAGTTGATGAGAGACATATTCACTTCCAATAACCGGTTCAACTCAACTAATCATCAGTTTTCTCAGCGTATTTCATACGCAGAACATTACTCAGTGCATGTGCACATGACGCGAAGTCAGAAATTTCGCTTGACACCGGCTCCACCCCTATTTTCGAAAATCGTTAAGACTCCGGCCGGAGACTACTCCGACACTCCGGCTCCTGAACGCCTCTGATGGAGACCTTGATGTAGTCACATGACCTGCTGTGGGTCTGTATTGGATTTGCAGACTGTAGGAAAGGCGCAGTTTGCGGTCAGGGTTACCATATTGGCGTTTTTCATGCCAAATTGCTGAAATGTGGCGTTTTTTTAAGGCATTTGGCATGAAAGTTTTGGTTTGGCATTTTTTTTCAATCTGTCAACTCTGTTACTCACTGTCACATACCAATTGCAATCTGGCACCTGTGGAGAAAGCAGCATAAATAATTCTAATCTAATGGGTTGGTGGACAGTGATGCATCTCTTCTTTTACTTTGAAGAATTTGTGTACCTGCCAGACATTTTTCAGAGCTAAAACTATTATTGAAAACATTTGTTTTTGTGTGTACTTTTATTTGTTTGACTATTATTAAAACATTTCTTTTTGTGTGTACTTTTATTTGTTTTTTTTTATCTGTGTTTGTGAATTTTGCGGTTGTATGAAAAATAATGTTTGTGTATATTGCTTTCTAGGTTGGAAATAGAGATTTTTATTACTGTTATTCTGTCTTAAGATGTAATGTTAAAAAGTGATTTTCTGAGATTGGACGGTTCACTTCTCCATCCTTCCTATTCCTTAGAGTGATACAGCAAACCATGCAGCACTATCAAATACCATGTTGTGGAAGCTGGAAGAAGGAAGAAGCAGAAAAGACTTCGGAGTTATGTTTGTGGATAGCCCTGGAGAGTTTAACCTTTTCAAGTAGCAACTTCACCATTTACTTTTGGGAAAGAAACCTTCAGGCCTACTGGCTGGCCCCAGTGACGAGTTATGCTGTTATATTAAGCACACAGTAAAATTATGCTGCGTAGCAA
>Ga0210059_1008606_pt1 | contig 16062 bp, 8 predicted proteins | sample Ectturendosymbi2_FD_188042 | JGI IMG/M metagenome (GOLD analysis project Ga0210059, IMG submission 188042) | Ecteinascidia turbinata endosymbiont from Florida, USA - Sample 2 (SPAdes) (version 2) | ecosystem: Host-associated > Tunicates > Ascidians > Unclassified | place: Key West, Florida...
AAAGAAATTGCTAAAAAAAGGAGGTAAGGTAAGTTGCACTTATGTTGCTCAAAATGTCGACGGAAAAAATTGTGGGCCGAAACGCGTGGTGGCCAAGACGAACATTTTCACCCCTGTCCAGTGATAGCGAATGTAAGACAAAAGACAAAAACTTGACATGTAACTTTGCTAGTTGATTTTAATCACCTCAAAAGTAGCAGATTTTTTGGCAGAATTTCACTACTTTCAGCAGATTTTTGTTGAAAATTTGTGACAAGATTTTTAGCAGGATCTAGCAGTTTTTTGTGACACCATTTAGCAGTTTTATGTGACAACCATCTGGCAACACTGACAACAACAACATACGTGCGGCGCAGTGGGCGGATCACCAACGGAACGCGGAGTGGGCGGATAACCCCACAAGACTCCGCATTTTCATTCCCGGCACCCACCCACCTGGAGTGACCCTCCCAAGAAGAGCCTGGATCCGGCTTAACCGCCTCCACACCGGTGTCAGGGGTTTCGGCACCTGTCTGTACAAATGGGGTATGGCCTCCTCTGCGACCTGTGACTGTGGCGCAGAAGAACAAACCGTCGACCATGTTGCCCTCCCATGTCCAATCCATCGACCTCCTCATGGACTGCACGGCCTGACGGTTCTGGACGATGAGACAATCCAATGGCTGCTCAAACCTGCCCAGAGATCTAGTACGGCCAAGCAATGGTTAGAAGAACTGGCTCAAAAGAAGAAGTAGGCTAGTGAGTGTCTTTATTTTGCCTTGCTTCGGCGTAGCAACCTCAAGACGTCAGGTCGCTTAGGTAGAATGACCCGCGCTCCTGAAACAAATAGGTTGGTTCCTCAAATTTCGGGATCTCCGTGGAATTGTAAAATACAGCGTGTTCCATGCAATCAGCGAAGTACCTGCATTACTTTGGCTTCCTCAATCTAAATTTTCTTCATTAAACCGCACACCCCTCCCCAGTTGAACAAGGTCTTTCCTAACAGCTCAGGAAAACATGCCACGATTTGAGCCATGTTTCATACATGGCGGGCGTTATATAAATGGGTGTGCATTTATCACAACGAAATCTTCACGAGCCTGCAGGCCTACCTTACCTATCCATCTTAAACCACGAAGGTCAGACAATCCAATTATATATTTATAAAACATCTAACAAACACTGAACACTACCCCCAACCAAGGACCAAGCCCAATTTTGGTAATAAACCTTTTGCTGGCGATAGTTGAAAACGTTCAGAAAAGAGAAAATGTACGCCAAATTGTTGTTGTTATAGGCTAACACTGTGCATTCAAACACAGCCTTTGGCATTGCCGATAGTAACAACAATTGAGCTAAAAACTTTCTCCGAGAGAATAATCTTTGTACATTTAATCAGTTTAACGATAAAAACTGCTTTATACCAAATTAAGAAAACACTCAATCAACGACTATTGCTCCACACATCTTCACCTCCAGCTATACTCCATTGTTTACAATACACGCAAACAGTTTATGTGGCAAGTTAAGCCAACTACTTCTGGCGGCCTAAACTTGCCTACATCACATTTTACATCGGAGGGAAAATTTAACGAAATATGCCGGGTGCATAGATGCATTTGTAAAGGCAGAAAAAAATAGGAAGACCGATGATGACGAAGTTGGCGAACAAGCAGAAAAACCAAGACCCATGAAATAGAGAATAAAAAACAAGACTCATTTTGTTTTGTGAGTGTTTGATTCTGATATTCAAGATGCTTTATAATTCCTTAAATCTTTAATAAGAACAAAACATGATCTTCTTTCAGTTTAAATTGTTGTGAGCAAATTTGAGGGGTGGAGAGGGCGACACCTATGCTTGCTACGCCACTGGGTACAGTAGTTCAGACAACAACCTCACCTACGCCGGTTCCACGATTAATTGCCAAAATAAATGCTCAAACAGACCACGTTTTGGGCGACGGATGATGGTATGTATGACTAAACAAAAAGAACAAGGAAAACGGAGAGACAATAAGTATTTTTAAGGCACATGTACTAATTTGCCCTTATCTTAGGGTTAAATAATTGGCCGGCCTTAGTGAACCTCGCTTGAGGAACTGTCCTGACAAAATCCACTACTAGAGTCATCATGAAGTTCTGCGTTAGTTCTTTTTGGAGCTGCTGCAAATCACGTGTTTTCAAAATACCGGCTTCAGGCACTGATTTTTAAAATGCCGGTCTCTGCTAAATTAGCAGTAAAATACCGGCTAGACCGGTGAAATCGGCCATCTGGCAACCCTATGTTGAACCCGGTCGTAAGCTTTCTCAAGGTCGACAAAACATGTGTAGAGGTCCTTATATTTCTAGAAAATTTGCTTGAAAGTGAAAAGTCGTTCTGCAGAACTTCATATCGGGCCAGGAAGAAAAGCGCAGACTAGGTATTCGCCAGCTTTGGTTTAATTATCCCGCGGCATCTTTCTTCATTGCACTTGACATACGCTTTCCCAAGAAGGATAAGGAGAGATGCCGTCTCCCTTTATATGTGTAGGCACCATCACACCAGTTTGCCAATCTTTTGGCGCCCTCCCAGAACACCAGGCCACTTAACAAACACGAGTTATCCAATAAACACCTCGATAAAAGCATTTCAGGTCGGATTTCATCATGTACAGCCAACCTGCAATGATGCTATTTTTCTCCACAAATATTTCAACTGCCTGAATTTCTTATATCCCTCAATATAACACAAGACTAAAGTTTGATAGGGGGCATACATCCAAGCAGTTCCCCTGGCATCACCAGACCACCGCACGTCCCTGGGTGAGTTACGGGTCGAAGTAAGTGATGAGGTAAAAGCGCGCATATACAGTAATTTGAATGTCAATATTGTTCACTGAAAGTGCTGCTGCAATTTACATTCAAAACTCACGGGCGATATAGGCTAATTACTGGTGGTGGTTTGTCCCAAAACGTACTGTAGGCCAACAGATCTTCTGGAATGCAATCTAATCGTATTTCAGCTGCAGAAAATAGGTTGTAGTAGGCATCTGCAGGGTTTTGATACAATCGCTTTATTTTGACTGACGCATGCTGAAACGTTGCAGTAGTCAAGGCAAAAAATGAGTCCTGGCCTAATTCGTTTTTGTCTTTTATCATCCTCAACAAGCTTGGTTTTGTGAAAAGTAATGACTACTATGCCTCATACATGCTGTCGCAGAAAACTGTTCTTCGTTTGTCATTTGTAACTAGAAAAGCTACAGCTCTACAACAACCAAAAGAATTAGGTTACACGTAACCTAAGTACCGCAGCGCAGAACACCCAACCCAGTCGTTTTTAAGCTCCATGCAAACACGCAGCTCCAATGTTCTCGTTTTGGTTCAATTGCACTGAGCTCTCTTGACGTCAGAACTCAAGCGCACTTGTTAGCACGATCATGCAAATATGTCTGCTGTGATAACCGGGAATGGCAACAACCTCATTAACAGCATCTCAAAAACTTTATTATAAAGTGTCGCTCAAAACGCATAAAACTTAGCCTTGGAAGCACAGTGTGCACAACTGCACGACGCAACTCGAGTGCTCCAGTAGCTACGTCAGCAAAGCAAATGGAGAGGTCGATCGCTGCAGCACCGCAGTTGTCCACAGCCAGAGTTAAAGGATCAACGCATATGCCAACGACACGGCGAAGAACATTTCGCCAAAGCTGCAACGTTTGTACCAACACCACGCTGGAAGTCGTATCGCCGACTAATCAAATAACATTAAGACGACGGCTAGACAAGGATGGGCTCCTCTTCAACAGAAACCACATGAAAAAGCAGGGCAGTTTTCCTTCAATTTCGTAACCAGTTGTTTCTCATTTGCGATGCACAGAAAACATCGATGAAATGAACGAGTCAGGTTCGCTTTATGGGCACAACCGCAGAAAGAAAATCCTTTCCGTTTCGCTTGAATGGATTTGCGAGACATTTTGTCTTTGCGACGGTACAAAAACAACCATCAAAAAACAAACAAAGTATGAGTTGGCCACAACGGAACAGCCTGCAAGCGACACTCAGACGCACAGTTATCGCGAACATGAAGGGGCAGAAGTGCACTGTGGCAGCATAGCACTCCTTGCCAGCTCGTCTTGCACACGGGCTGGTGGGTGACTCACAGTTTGATCAGGACAGAGTCGTTCCTCACTTACTGCACAAGAGACCAACACTACATTGCGAATGCCCCGTGAATACAAGTTCGTTCGCATCGCTGGACAACGGTCATCTAACAAGTGAAAAACTTCTTGGCCGAAAAGCAAAAGAAAAAAACGTAATTAGAGCAACGCAACAATGGACTCTTTACACACGTTCTTCCCAGACTATGTCCCAGGAATCGTTTTTGCTGCTTGACCAAATATAATCGAAAAACTCATCAACGAACAGCACTGCAACAAGCGAACGTGAACGAACATTCCAAGGAAGGCAAGAACGAGTAAAGACCGCTGTGTAGAAAAGCGTTCATTCTTGCACACTACAGTCGCTTGTAAGCTGATGACTGAGACTCGCGGGTCACCAACCACCTGCTGATTATTGAAGAGGTGAGTGTGAGAGAGGTGTCAGAATAGAGGACTTCATCCGCTGGATCAAAGGCACTAGATGACAAAATTAAGCTATTGGTAACGATTCCATAAAATTGGATCAGAAGATCGCTGCATTGGGACGAAACCGCAGTAACCACGCATAAAGAGCATTCTTCATTGAAAATATCATGTTGAAACAACACATGCTTTGATCATGCTGGTGAACGCTTACCGGTGTAGTATACAACGTCGTCCCAACCAGGTTTTTGCCAAGCCAGCTCCCGAGTCACCTTTCTGTGGGCAAGATCTCGATACGCTGAAAACAACAAGTGATTGAATCGAATAACTTTGACATTACGGGGGTAGTGGAAGTGATGTGCCATTTTCAATACTTGACAACTACTGCAAACCACATGCGTGGTCAATTCAACGTTCGAAGATTAACGAAAATGCCCACTAGTAAAAAGTAACGATTCATCTCGCGAAGTTGTAAACGACCTCACAATTCTTTTCCTCACTAAAATTCCTTTCAAATCGGGTTCTCTGGATCACACAAGCCACATGTTTATTTAATCGCGGGGGTGGCACTTTTGAACCATACTTTTCAATGCCAATTCGCTTTACATTTAACTTTTGCGAAACTAATTTGAATAAAAGGAAAAATTCATTTTACCACAAAATACAGGCAAAATGATTGAACTGAAAGCAACAGCGCTGGCTAAAAACCTTGTTGAACTTTTGAGTATAGGGTTGCCAGGGATTCCTGGTCAATTCCTCGTAACAAGGACTCTAATATTCCCAAGAGCCGATTCAAGTTGATTGTCCAGTCACACCCGGACCCGAGGTTAACTTCTAGCATTCCCAATACGTCATTCTTTCAGAGGTCTGGTGATTGTGTGGAATGTCATGGCTCCACTCAAAAAGTCCGGAGAATATTGGTGGACGATAGCTTTGTTCAATTGCTTGCACCAGTCATGTGCTTAATTTGTGAGTGGACCAGGTTGTGAGAAACTGTATTTAGGTCAAAATTTTCCTGAAAATGCGTAACTGCTTGCTGTTGTGCCTTAAATAGATTACAATCATGAGACCTTAATCAGGCTGCTGCCACAAGAAAATCTTAAACGAGATGAGTTGTTCGTGGTAAAACACAGAATCCATATTTCAGTTAGCGGGAGAAAAAAGAGAACCCCAATTTGTATGGGACAAAAAAAGATAGTCAGACCTCTACATCGTCAAGGCCTAAAACCTTAGCGTTCTCCTCATCGAAGACGCAGTTGCAAGTCAACAACGCATCAACAACTTACCCCAAAGATGGTGAACAACACTCAAGTCACCAATTTCGCTAAAGAACCCTCCGACGGCTTCGTTGTTCTGCTGCCGAGCCCGTATTCCGCGTGCCCTTGATAGAGAGGTACGTGTCACGTAGTAGATCGCGAATTCACTCATCGTGGCGTCTGATTGCTTTTAAGATCATTAACATCTCTATAGGTTTTGAAAAAACCACTGCAGCATACGGGTTGCAAAAAAACGTATCTTCTGTTTTACTGATACTTCACAATGAATGTGGTACATTATATTGTTCGACATTTTCATCATGGCGCTTATTTGTCAAGTATTATGCGGTGCTCGTCTGTGGTGGATTAAAAATATTGAGTGTCGAAAGAAGGAAAATTCTGCGAGTTTATCACGGCATGCATTTGGACTGAAGTTGCGTAGCCAACTTTAACAATTCATATTTCACCAGGTAATGTTACTGGCATCCATGTTGAAACTGGTCAGTGTGCCTAACTTGGCGTACCGGCAATGACGTAGCGAACACGCCTTGCACGGACAATCCCTGAAATAAGCTCAGTGACGAATTAAAGCTCAGTGACGAATTCAAGCCGAACAAATGGCATGTGTACGTGAAACTTGATGTTAACCAAGCATCAGTGGTCAAGGACAAGTTGCGCCGAACCCCTCAGGTCGGTACAACGTAACAGGGCCAGCTGTGCGTTACTGTGTGGGACGGTGGAGCGACAGTCCGGTAGTTCATGCTTCAGGGAACATTGATCGCATGTGTTATTTCATTGCCGTGCGTCTAACGAATTGTTTGAGTCAATGTTATGGACGCGGAACAGTGGATCGCTCGTCTTTATGCACTCTTTTAAATTATACTTTAAAATAAGATGCCGCGAATTCGAAGAACTTTTGGATCGTGAAGCTAACGCACGAAATCAATCGGTGGCACTCCAAAATTTGTGGAAATTTTTATCAACAGAAAACTTGATGCAAAGCTTAAGTAAAAAATTAATGAATTCGTCTGCCCCAGCATCAGTTCATCTGCCCAGTGCGTCGCAGAGAGCAAAGAAAGTAACCGCGGGTCGAATGGATCAGGCAAACGTTGTCACTACTGAAAACACACTGTATTTCATCAATCAGTTTTTGTCCTGTGACAACGAATGCATACTTCGGAAGGAAAAATGTACTTCCTATCAAAATGATCAAAAGTAATTTCGTTAGGCATATTTTGAATGAATCACAAACAACACGAGACCAATATGATAAATATCACTAATTTTGATTAAAAAAGCTTGAACAGGTTTTTGTCAATAACATTTCTACTTATGTTGGAAATGACATGATAAAACTCAAAAAGGTGCAACTGATATTTTTCACACAGCAAAACACCGAACACTGCACAGTAATTACCAGTTGTTCGCCCATTCGATCATGGTGCCGGGCTGAAATAAAAAGGATATTGTGAACATGCAAATCACTGCATCCAAGTCCAACCTATAAAATGTGGCCGTGACTAGTTCAATTGAGAAAAAGATCGTTGAAGGCGGAGACGATTACACATCCGTCTACATGAGAAAACTGGTCTGACGCAGCCCAAGTTGCAACGATTAAATTCAACATGGGTACGAAAGAACCTGGAAGATTTAACACATTTCCAGCGCGATTCAAGCAGAAATGTTCTGAAGTGAGAGCAGTCTCAAACAAGCAGATCACGTTGAAAGTTTACAAAAATTATGTTTCAACTTTCACGAACTGAAGGCATACCTTCAAGTGGTACGTCCGCAGCTCGTAAAGATTAGGACCCTCTCTAGGCACCACTTCATTCCAAAATGAGAACTCATAGAGCAATTCGTTTCGTCTGGAATGCAACATTTTGCTTCTTTCTGACCTCATTTGCCTGTACCATTCTTCATTTCCAAGGAAAGAATTGGTTTCTTTCACGGAAGGAAAACCATCTTTGTATCTCCATAAATGCACTATAGAAGAAAATATTATCAAAAAGTTTGAAATAACCAATCTGCCGAACTAGGTTGTTGAACAGATCACTTTTTGGTTATCCAAACCAAGCAGCTTTTCAGTCGCATGGTGTATTTGTTACTCATTGTAGACGCTCATACATTTGACATTACAAAAACCCGACCAACAGCACCTTATATATAAACAGGGCTACCATACCGTCCTTATCTAAGATTTGTCCATATTTTGCAGTACTATGTCTTAGAAAGTATTACTGTGCTCATTTCTGAGAAATGTCCTTATTTGTGACTTGCGTCCATATTTTCCGTATTTTCTGTAGCATAAAAATTTTAAATAAGCACTATCTTACAGACATACAGACAGGGGCGTAACGAGGATAGATTGCGCCCGGGACAAGAAGCAAGTTTGGCGCCCCCATATGCGAAACTGAGGTCTTTCGGAAGCGTATGTTCCATATTGAAGAAAGTACTTGTGACATTGTTGGGACTTGCCGGTACCCCTGCAGCCATTGGGCGCTCGCTGCACTGGTTTGGCGCCCCATAGTGACTCGTCGCCCGGGGAATTGCGCCCTCCTTGTCCCCTTCGATACGCCCCGGAATACAGACTATTACTCTCTCATTGTTTACATTTTGTAATAAAGGTTTTTTGACGTCATAAAAGTAGTATAATCTTGCAGCGCAGAGACGTAACATACTATCTCAGGCATTGTTAGCACTGTAAGCTGTTTACTCTGGTTAGGATTCTTAGGAAAGCTGGTTTTGTAGCGATTCATTCAAGAAATAAGCAAGTGAAAAAAAACGTTTTCCTTGACCATTACATGAAGCCAAGAATAAGACATTGCTGAAGCAAATGTTCCCCGGAGAGAAATAGACAAACTTATGATCTGACATTAGTCGTGCAAACAGAAATAATGATTTTCGTTCCAGGCAAAGAAATCAGATTTTTTTCAGCCGCCCTTATTTTTGTTTCTAGATAATGGTAGCCCTGTATGTAAATATTAACCCAGCTAACATGCATTTCAAAACAGTTCGATCAGATAGCTGACCAATGTACAGTTAGTAACGGTTCTTGTGTGGTTCCAAACACTGTATAATCCACGAGGATCAGCATTTAATTCTGACCACTTCTGCAGCTGACCTATTTTAAAAGCAGGTTGTAACGTTAGCAATATGCAACGAAGACTGTCAACATTTTCATACCACACAAGTTGTGTTAACACGACTCATCTACATGAGTGGAAAACACAAATTCACATCTGGAAATTTGGCATCAGAAATATTTTTGTGCAGTATATCATAATGCTGTAAGAAAAAATTAAAAATCAGAAAGCAAGAACGGAATGTCAATTTTAAGTGCCTGCAAAAGTTGTCATGCCAAACCTGTCTAAATGTCGATTTACTCACCAAACTGATCTTGTTCTCCATACCAGCAGGACCAGCTCCCAACGCAATCTAATGGTAAATCTTCATTAGCTGATAAGCGAGGCATAAACTCACCACTGCACAAAACATACACTGCATTAAGTAGTTTCATATGACAAAGCATTTACATATTTTCATACGCCTTTCATTCAAGTAAAATACATAGTATCCATATTTACAGCAAGTGGAGCAATACAATGACTACATCACCATAACATATGTCAACCGTTCAACAAGATACATCACTAACCATAACTGCCGGTAGTCATCAACAGCTTCAGGCTTGACACTGTGAACTGCAAGAAATCACCCAATTAACAACAAATGTCATGAATAAACTAACTGATAATGCTTTTTGTATTATTACACTCGTTACTCATGAAACCACATGAAGGATTTAATTGTTGGTGGCTTGTTTTTTGGTATAAACAGTCAGCAAAATAAATCATAGGCAATAGCAATACTGAAGAGCTACTACCCTTGACAAGGTCCATGCAAGTCATGCTTTGATTGCTAAGTGGTTATCTTTCCATGCAATCCAATATTCAGCAGACGCCACAGGTTTGAAAATAGACACCTTTTACATTTTGAAAGGGCATGCAATTGTTTTACCCCCTTGCTACCAGAAAACAGTCTTATGCTGTGAAAACGCTGACAACGGTGAGTGGCTCCTAACAAAATAAGGTTTTTCAGCCTATCCTCATGCAGGTGAGTTTCATGGAAAAAACTGACAAGAAACCATTTCTTCAAAACTTTGCCCATCTAAAGTTATCCTGACCTATACTGATGAAACTGGGGATATCTGCAAGAAAAACCAAATGGGGTTTTGGACAGTGCCTATGCATTGGAATGAACTTTCATGCGCACCAAATTTAATAATTCTTACATTCATTTGATGAACATCAGTGAAATTTTTATGTTAAGTTCCCTTAGTTTCCACATGAGAATGCTAAGCAGTTCTACCAAAACTTCTATTTATCCACTTGCAGTTTCAAGAAACAAAGAAGATTAAAACAGGAATTTCTAATAAAGCTATGAGCATTGGGCATACAACAACATACAAAAATGGAACATGTTAGAAGATAGATTTTTCCACTAGATCAATACCACCTCAACTGGTCAACTTTATTGCACAATTATTACCTGAAAACTAGATATGCTAAAAGATTGCCCAATCTTATAGACCAGGAGTCTCCAAATTACAGCCCGCGGGCCAAATGCCACCCACAAAGCTATTTTATCAATGAAAAATTGATATATTTTCGAAAAATTTGTTTATTGGATAGAATGTAACATATCGCAAAACAATCACATTACGTAAGATGTCTGGCCCTCGAACTGTTATGTAATAGATTATGTGGCCCTCAGACAAAAAGTTTGGACACCCTTTTATAGACAATCAAAATGTCATTTGGTTAAATTATGTTCATCTATTTCACATTTCGCTGTTCCAACCAAAAAAACTCTAATAAACAGCTATTAAAAACTTTAATGCACATCTAAACTTACATTGAATTTTGTACAAATGATTGACATCTTTTTTCGTTAACAAGTTGGATTGAGCATCAGTTCTTGGTGCAACCTTTGGCATGAAAAAATTCTTCACGTCTGCAGAGCTGACACACCTGAAACTGTTTAACATCATACACTCAAGAAGCAGAAAATCCATCTTTTATGCTTATATCTTACCAATTTATACAATCCATATCTACAAATCATAGGTATCCTTGTTAGTATTTTTTACAAATTTGCTTCTACCAAAGAATTTCTATTTCGTAAGTCTACCAAGGAATCATGGTGATTTTGAAAATTCTTTATCCACCTAATTAATCATTCTGCAGGCTGTAGATGCTTCACTTGGTATTTAAAAGGAAAACGAAAGCAAATTGAGTGTTAATAAAATTATTTTTGCTGACATTTGGTTGCAGTCCAAAAATATTCAGCCTATCTAAGGGTTTGTATCAGAGTTTTCTGTGGTATCATTCTAATTTGTTGCTCTAAGACCAGATATTGGTTATGGAGATTTCAGTCTTGACGACATCGGTTTTAGCTGAAAAATATTAGCTGTTTGCATTTTAAATATCACGACAGTTACAGAGTGTATAGCTTCAATTTACTACACCTGGCAGTTTACTTTCTACTTTTTACATCTTACCACATTGAGAGCCAGTCTATGATATACTCGTACTTTGAAATCTCGTGTGAGCCGCTTTTTTGCTAGGTTCTTTCATACCCATAACTTGCCAGCCGATTGAGCTAGTGAGCTGTTCAAAACTTGTAAGGATGCAGCAAGTCTTCCAGTCTGGGTTTTTAAAAATAGGGAAGTTCTGGATTTTGGGTTTTTTGTGGGTGATGTCAAAATGAGGGTAGGTTTATGCATTTTTGGCTGAGGTCACCTGACCCCTGGGTGCCTAGAGCCAATTTTTTGACTCAAGTTCTTATTGGAAACTAGACTATAATATGAGTCTTTGGAGCCCTTAATTGGCTTTCTAGCGTTTCTGGTTCAAAAGTTATGGCTTAAAAACAACAAAATAATCAATTAATCCCCAAGGGAATCACACTAGAAAGCTAATCAAAGGCTCAAAAGACTCAGATTCTAGCCTAGTTCCCAAAAAAATTGAGTGAAAAAAATGGCTTTTGTGGTTGGGACCAGGGGCTGGCAACCTAAGCCAAAAATGCTTAAACCTATCCCATTTATGATGTCGCCCACAAAAAAACTGAAATCCAAAACTTTCCAATTAAAAAAAAAATACAACTAGAAGCCTCACCTCATATTTTGAGGGCTTGAACAGCTCTCTAGCTCAATCTGCTGGCGAGTTATGGAGTTCTAAAGTAACAGTGAAAAAAGTGGCTCACATGAGTCTTAACGGTAATCCACCCGGCCCCTACGGTGTTAAGATTGATTTCTAATATGAGGCAATTAACCAGGCACTTAGTTGTGAATTTTATACGGTGATATGGTATAACACTAAAATTTATAGAGAAATTCCATTACATCATTGACTACACACATTGGAAAAAATTACAACACAAATTATTTGAAAAATGTCCCAATTTCATTACCTGGTAATAACAAGATTTCTTGCTTTCTGTGTTTTGTTTGACAGCAAATTTGGGCCAGCAGATAAAAGTGTTTTGCATGTCAGAGCCATGTCCTCCGATGGTGCTAACTAGGCTTCACAAACCTTTGCAGATGTCCAAATGATGAATATGCAGATCTTTAACAACAAATTCTCAGACTAAGCCTGATGAAAGCAAGTGCATTGAGTCATTTAAATATTTCATCTACTAAACGCTAACAAACACACTTGCAAAAACTATAATATTGCTTGTATAACAAGGATTGATAATATTAATAGCATTATTAACATTTTTGTGCTTCCCGCACATAAAATTATGTTCTGAAAATCTATGCCCTGTTCTCAGCAGGTGTAAATGAAGGGTTGCGGAGTCAGAGGTTTTTGGGTGGAGTCAAATTCCTGTTGAAATGGCACAATTTCTTTTTAAACTTTTGTTGAAATAGAAATTTCTTGCTGTTCACCACGATTTCCATTGACTTTAACAGCCAAATTTCATTCCCTTATTCTTACGGCGTTGCAGTCAGTAATTTTGGAAAGTCAAAAGGTCAGAGTCGAAGTTAGATATTTTACCTGCAATTCCTGACTCAGCAACCCCACCTAAATGTACGTTTTTACCAAAAATCATGTTTTTGGGTGCTGCTTCTACTGTTTTTCGCCTGTAAACAGCTTACAATTATGGTCCTAGACTGAATTTGCAAAATAATAAGTCTTGGAATGAGTTCCCAAATTCTGTGTGATTCAGAAGCTGTTTGAAAGCTTGGTTCTTCTGAGTTGGTCCACCTAGGTGGGACCAGGATCCTGCAGCAGCGACTACGATTTTGTGCCATGGAAATGCTTTGATATGCTCTCAAATACTAGAAAAGCATAAAAGATTTCATTGCAAGTGTTTATGTAAGTACATACAAGCATGTTGATAATGTTGTTTCATACCAGGGTTAGCTGCTTTCATAGTAACAAAAATGCTTCCAATGAAGTGAAACTTTCTTCAAACAGATAGCAGCGGTAGGGCCAGGCATGTTGCAGTATTATGTAGCCTAAACTGTTTTGGAAAGACTTTGATATGTTGGCAATTGATTAGTGTAAAGACAGCCTACAGGTGGAAAACGTCTAGCAGTATCTACCTTCTGGTGATTTGAATTTCCCACCACAACCACCCAGTAAGTGGATATTGCCATGGGAAACCACCCAGTTACCGAATGTGTTAATGATAATAATATTGCTACTTATAAAAAAGGTATGAACTGTCATTAATTTTGTGCATGTTATATATGTAACAACTGCTTTGGCCATTATCATGTTAATAATAATTTAATAGATATGCCTGTTGTAATTTGCACGTCTAAAAATATATTTCAAAAGTATCAAGCCTAGAGACCAACAAGATGGGCAGGTATCAAACTAAACCTATGCAATGGTCGAACTGCCTTAAAAATGAAAGTAAACTTTTCTTCAAATTAGTTGAATGATCCTACTCTTAACACCTTCGCTGTGGTAGTTTCGGGTAAAATCCTAGTTTCTAGCATGTCTTAGCAACTTCATAACCCACAAGGCGATTGTGTCAGAAAGCTGTTCAAACCCTCAAAAGACTCAGGGAGTCTTCAAGTCTGCACCAAAAAAAATTTAGGGATTTTGTTTTTTTGTGAGTGACATCATAAGTGGATTAGCTTTTTGGCCAATTTAGCTCCTGAAGGTTACCTGGCCCTAGGCCCAAACCACTAAATGGAAAGTATTTCACTCAAGTTTTTATTGGAAACTAGGCTAGAATCCTATTCTTTTGAGCCTTTCATTGACTTTCTACAGTTCTGGTTTCAAAAGTTATGACCTAAAAACAACAAGATAATTAATTAATCCCCTAATTAGACATTACTTAAATTTGTTGTTTTTAGGCCATAACTTTTGAACCAGAAACGCTAGAAAGTCGATCAAAGGCTCGAAAGACTCAGCTTCTAGCCTAGTTTCCAATAAAAACTGGAGCAAAATCCTTCCCTCTTGCAGGTGGGCCCTGCGCCAGGTGAACTGATGCAAAATGTCCAAAAACTTACCTCACTTATGATGTCACTCACAAAAAAACCAAAACCCCAATTTTTTTTTCATTGCAAACAAAAAGGCTTAGAAGGTCTAACCAAAACAGATGCAAGGCTACATACCAATATATTTCTGGCCAATTTTTTTCTTTTGGGTACTAGCCAAAAGTATTTTCTCTTGTAAGTACATAATTGCACATGCAGGTTAAGGTACAAAATTTATGCTAGTACTGCTGCTTGTTATAGGAAGATTTGGGCATGGTGCAGGCGGTTTGTAAGGCAGGAAAAATTGTTTATAATATCCATTACAAATGATTGTGTGCATGGTGATCAAATTTGTATCTAATCATGCCATAAGTTTCAGAAATATTGTAGGCTTATTATAACGTAGATTTTAGCTAAAGCTACTTGTCTGAAAGGCCGCTGGGGCATCCAGGATGATCAAATGTGGAGTGTGTCAATAAATTGTCTTCGACAAAGAGGACGCCCTGCAGTGTGATGGAGAGTGCACAAAATAGTACCACTGCATATGTGTCGGAATGTCGAGTGGACAATGAGATATTTCGTGACGACTATGATAGACATAACATGTTACAATGGCTATGCGATAGCTGCAAGGAGTAAAATAAGGAAACCACCCAAAGTGAAATGCCTATCACATGGGGCAAGATGAAAGACTTAAAGAAAATCAGAAAAAGTCTTGATTCGGCATATCAAAAAATTTTAAAATGGAAAAAAAACTGTATGCAAATCCCAAGAGGAAAAGCTGGAAAAACACTAATTGCAGAGGTGACTCATCTTATAAGACTCTTTAACAGCAGTAAAAGATGGGAGTCAGTAGCGATACACATGCTTCAAGTACTTCTGCCACTAATACTCCAGAAGAAGCCATCTCTCAAATCAAAAAACAGAGAACATGTCAAATACCTGAACAAAAGAATGGAATGGTAGAAACACGGAAAGCTAGAACTGATCTCAGAGTGTGAAGCCATTCAAAAAAGACTCAAAAGATCAGTCAAAACCAAAAAACAATCAGACCAAAAAGCTTTCTGTAGACTAATGCTACAAAGACAGGTGAATAAGGCCCTTAAAATTGTGAATCATGCCAGTGACATTGATTGATGGAAAGCATGACATCAATACAGACATCAAAAAGAAGCTCAAAGAAAAACACCCAAAAGCGGCAGAACTACAACAATCTGCCATTACTGATAAGCCTGAAATCAAAACAGAGAGAGTAATCTTTGAAAACACAACTCGAGATGACATTACATCCACTACTAAAAACTCATCGGGGTCTGGAGGACCAACACAGATTGACATGGATACCTGGAGAGAAATGATTTGTTCAAAATCATATGGCACCCACTCAAAAATGCTAGCTGATGAAATTGTCACCCTAGCCAAGCATCTCGCGACAGACACCATTCCACACGATTACATATCAACCCTCCTCGCATGCAAACTGGTTCCACTGAAGAAAAAAAATAACAGCATTAGGCCAGTAGGTGTTGGTGAATGCCTACGGTGAATCATTGGCAAAACAATCACAGGACTGCTGAAGGAAGACATCATACATGAAGTGGGAACACTGCAGACATGTGCGGGACCGAAATTTGGCATAGAAACAGCAGTATATGCTGTAAGGAAAAGTTTTGAAGAGGACAACAGTGAATGCCTGCTGTTAGTGGATGCAGACAATGCCTTCAACAAACTCAACAGAAAAGTCAGTCTAGAAAACATCAAAAGACTGTGTCCC
>Ga0210059_1008608_pt1 | contig 16061 bp, 7 predicted proteins | sample Ectturendosymbi2_FD_188042 | JGI IMG/M metagenome (GOLD analysis project Ga0210059, IMG submission 188042) | Ecteinascidia turbinata endosymbiont from Florida, USA - Sample 2 (SPAdes) (version 2) | ecosystem: Host-associated > Tunicates > Ascidians > Unclassified | place: Key West, Florida...
ACTACTGCATTGTACTGAAGCAGCAACAGGCTCATGGTGTTAAATTATTATTAGTATATTTTATTACGCAACAATGAATAAACAGTTGAATCCTGAATTGATGGTTACTGTATGGATTTACACAACAGTTTCTACGATTCCTGCATGATATACGCATTATTCAATATTGCATCGCAAAGAGTAGAAGCGGGTCAAAGAAACTTCAAGACTGCCGTGGTCTTACCCGAATGCTTTGTGGGCCACACAAAATTCTTTCGTGGGCTATTTGTGGCCTGCGGGCCACGTGTTCGTCACCTCTGTTTTAGAACATGACTTTTGAACTAGAAACGCTAGAAAGTCAACCAAAAGCTCAAAACAGGGTTCCCACGCGGTATTGAAAGTATTGAAAAAGTCTCGAATTTTAAAAATGGTTTTCAAGACCCTGAAAAAGTATTGAATTTGGCCAAAATGTATATTAGGCATTGAAAGAGTATGGAAATTCTAAATGGAAAAGAAATTTGAAGTATATGAGCAGAATTTTATTGAAAGCAAAGTAGTTCATTATCTGTGCAATGTGCAAAATTGGGTTTCATGATTAAGAATTTCTAAAAATGAAGGGAACTAATGGTATTTACCTTTTTTAATTTAGTATTGCAAAAGTATGGAAAATTATTTTTAAAAATGTGTGGGAACCCTGTCAAAAGATTCGTACTCGAGTCTAGTTTCCAATGAAAACTTCAGCGAAATATTTTGGCCTAGTGGTTGGGCCCTAGGCCAGGTAACATGTGCCAAAATGACCTCAGAACCACTTCACTTATGACGTCACTCACAAAAAATCTGTAACCCCCAACCAAAAATTTTTTTTTCGAGTGCAGACTAGAAGACTGGCCGATCCGTTTGAGCCCTTGAACAGCTCACTAGTGCAATCGGCGGAGGAGCTATGGCGTTGGTAAGGCAACCAAAAACTGCTGTTTTTAGGCTGAAATCTAGGTACGAATATATCGTACACCGGCTCTCAAAGTGTTAATAATTTTGTTGTTTTTAGGTCATACCTTTAGAACCCGAAACCTCAGCAAGTCATCCAAAGTATCAAAAGAATCAGATTTTAGCCTAGTTTCCCATAATAACTTCGAGCGAAATACTACCATCTAGCGGTTTGGGCCTAAGGCCAGATGAAGTGAGCCAAAAAGGCCTAAAACAACTCCACTTATGACGACACTCAAAAAACCTGAAACCCAAAACCAAAAATTTTTTTTCATTGCAGATGTGAGGACTTGCCGAATCTTTTGAGGGTTTGAACAGCTCTCTAGCATAATCGTCTGCAGAGATGTTCCCGCACAAAAACATGTTCAAACTGCTGCATTTGAGCCTTAGCCCACCAGAAGCCAAGATGGTAAAAAGTAGTGCTGTCCACATTTGAGAAGAACAAAGTGTTGCATTGCACAAAATTTGTATGATTTGTTGCTACAATGCATTGAATGAGATTTGTGCAGGTCTACCTCATGAAGCACTGCTTTGAACCAGGTGTGGCCAACTTGTCTTTGACTGGGATCAACTAGAAAATGTCTTGATAACTCACGATCGACTGGTTGGTAATAAAGTCATAAGTATAAAATGTGATGTTTTTCCTCTGAATGAATTTGTATTTACCACACATTAACCATCAAGAGTCGTATTCTCATGTTTCAGTTAATATAGTGCAACACAATAATACCTTCCGTAATATTGATTGAAAAATGTTCTTTTTACGTATCTTGTCAATTCAATGCAAAATCAGGTGTGATCGACCAACTGAGACTTGGCAATGCACCTGTTGGCCACCCCTGTTTTAAACCATTTGTTTTATTTGTAGAGGAGCCAAGTATCAAAGAATTAAACCAGCATGGACAATAAATACAATTAATGACGCACACAATCCTATAACAAAAATGTCAGCTGTGTAATAAGCAACAATAGTTTTGAATTAGTCTTTGTAAGACAGCAAAACATCATCACTTTACAAAATTTGCGACGTTTGTGAAATGTTATCCTTTATCATTCTTGCACTCTGTAAGTGATAATTTATGTGACAAGGGTTTTGCCTGAACAAGACTCATCAACTGATCATGGAAAGTTACACAACTTGCTTTCAATTAGTTTCAAGTAGGCTAGCCTACTGCAAAAAATACATTCATTTAGCATGACCTTGCCCAACAGCTAGAATGGCCTACAGTAGGCGAGTAAATGGCAGAATATGTTGCACAAGCCACAACTTGCTTGCAACAAAAACTACAACCAACAGAGGCGATCAGATAGACTGTGTCATGTAGGCCTAAACAGTGTAGCAGTTCAGTAGTCTACCACACTGGGCCTATTGAAGACTAGATGATAAATTGATCTTTTGCAAATACAGTGTGTTTCAGCTATCCATAAAATTTTAGCAATTGCTCTGTGGACATTCTGCATCTTTTTCTTTACCTCAATAGAAAACAGTGTCTACAAACAAATAATCCCATCACTGCTCTTTCCTGAACCCAAGCAGTGAGTCTGATGCATCCATATAGAAACAGGTTCTACTCGAATGCAGACCAAACCAAACGCATCAGAAAAGGATGTGACGTCACAAAATCAGACACATGTGCCCAAAGAAAACACTTGACGCATGCCATGTGGATATAACTTGAGGATCATCTTGTGCATAATTGGAGAGCAGCTGAATGTCGTTTACCCAACCCTCAACCTTGTTTTTAATGAACTGTTCACTAAATGATTCTATTCCAATTACTGCTCCAAGGTGGCATTCACCTTGGTCTGTGATTTTGATGCTAGTGTTTTTAGAAAGTTCTTTTGCAGATTCCTTTGCACTATTGTTTTTTGTTATGAGGATGGTCTTTGCACATTTTGGACAATTCCCCAAGTCTGGTACCTTGACCTTTAGGTTGTCCCACCATTTTTGACGCCTTCCAGAGGTACAACTGCTGAGCTATCGTCCGCAAACCATACCTGTTTCACATCATCGCTTGCAGTTTCAATGCTTAGTCATCAAGGAGCTTGTATTAATGGTTGTGTAGAGATTGCATACATAGCCTTGTCATTGCTGCATTGTCACCTTGTGTCACACCCTCCTGTGACAATATGTGGGCCCCGTTACCCAAATACAGGGCGGCAGGCGTGTTGTAGCTGTTGTACAAGTAAGTGTATATGGTCGAACACAATCATTTGATGTTTTCTGGGCTGACTTTTCTGTTAAGTTTGTTGGATGTAATGCATTGTCTGCACTCTGCATCAACTAACAACAAGTAAAGTAGTATGGAAAGAGGAAGCTTGCATGATTTCATTAATGTAAATAAGGATATGTAAAGGTGCAAGAAGATTATACCATGAAGCTGGGTATTTTTTTGGTCATAGACCGAAATGTTTTTGAAATGATTGAAAAAATTAAGTCATTTTGGTCAGAACATTTCACAATATAGGCTAATGAACACTTACAGTAAGTTTTAATGCAACTGTGAAACAAATGACCGAAATGTCTCAGTGGCAAAAATGTCTCAGCAAAAAATGACCGAAATGTCTTAGCGAAAAAAAACAACCTTGAAGGACTCCACAAGATATCCTTTTATGTGTAGATTTAAATGCCTCTATTTTAGTGCACTGCATTCTATCATGCAAATAGTTTGATCTGAACAAAAAGTGAAGAAAATTGACAAAAAGTAATGAAATTTGACGAATTGTGACTTGATGGTATAGCAAGTGTTTTTAATGAGCTTGTAAGTTTTCGTGTCTCAGTCGTGAACTTAGAACCAGTAATGCAGCCAGAATGAGGCTGGAGGCCTAAAACAACATCATATGCTATTGTAACACCAGAAATTGTGCTGTTACATCAAAATGATCTTTGTGCAAAATAGCTAATGACTGAACTCTGACAATGTCAGTGACTGTCCCTTCTCGAACAAAATTCCTGGGTGTGCCACTGCTTTGAAGTTTGAACCAGGTCTTGGCATGAAAGGTTACCATCTCCTCCACATCACTGGTTTTTGCCCTTGCTTTCCTGCATGACCACAAACTTTGGAATCAATCTTGTGCCTCAATACCAAATACTAAACTAAGCATCTTTCTTTGTGAAAGTATTTGATTCACAAAGTTGTCAATGTTTTTAGTCTGACACCAGCAATATCCAGTGTTTATTTTTGTGCTTTTGATGTTAGAGTGCATTTTGGAAATTGCCAAAATTGTATGGTGGTCCTCTGAGTGTTAGAGTGAGACATTTATGACTGGCAAATATGAAAATATATTTGCTCTTTTGTGGAATTTTCTAATGTTGTAATTGACGCTTCTGCATCGCAAGTGCTTCACGAATGGACTCTGGTCAGTGTTTACTGTGTGCACTGTACAGTGATACAGCATTGTGTCTGGATAAAAATATTTTTGAGAGATGATTGTCATAGCCAATGCAAAAGCATGAGACATCTTAACTTCAAAGGATTTGCATTTGAAGTTTATTACTCTAGTTTCCATTTGATGCAATCTTACTAGGCAGGATGTGTTTCTCTGTTGAATGAATGATTTTAAAAGAAGGCAACGTCTAAATAACCATATCTGGTTTTCCCTTTGGAAGGAGTGAAAAACTGTATCAAGTGAATCTTCTGACCCTTGCTCTAGAACTGTGGTTCCCAACCATTTTGAGCTCGTGACCCCATCCGAATGTGTTGTATGAGTGCTTGGCCCAGTCATTGCCAGCAACTCTAAAATGGTGTTCAAATAACACCCGACAAGATATTAAACACCATAATTTCACATGCTAGATTCACTGTATTTACATTAGTATGCAAAAACAGCACGTAGGCCTATGCTAATCCAGTGGTTCCCAACCTCGTACGTGCGACCAAATTTGAATATATCACATAAGCACTTGGCCACAGCCATTACCAGCATCTCTAAACATGTTCAAATAAAACTTCACAATCACATTAACTATATTTACATTCTTATGCAAAACACACAACATATATGCTATTCAGTAGGACAACTGAGTTTGCACTGGTGCAGCAATTCTTGAAATTCTTGGAGGCATGTTGGGGAGAACTAATGTCATATCATCCCCAACGTCCAGTCTATTCCTTGACTTTTGTTGTAATGTTGATAAAGCTTGGAATATTCAGTTTCACAGATGGGGTTGGGTATTACAATTAAGAGTCCCGAGGCAAACTCTCAGAAAGGTATTGTAGTTGCCTTAATTATTTAGTACCTAATTATTTCCTTAATAATTTAGTGTTTTGAATTATTTCCTTAATTATTTAATGCCTTTTTATGACGGTGATCAACTGAAGTAGTTGTTGGTGTGTTGTTTCGGTGTAGACTATGCTTCTCTTTAATGTTGCCTATGTGTAGCAACCCATACGTTCTGTGTGCTTCATGGTGCCTCAGTATTTGCTTGTGATCCACGTAACCACAGATGACCTCTTATCACCTCCCACTGTAGATGATGAGTGCAACCAAACATACAAAGAGTGAATAAATGCATATGACTGCAAAAACAATCCCAGTGTGATGATGAGCGATTGATGTTGTAGTTGGGGTGCTCCAAAAGTGTTTTGCTCTTCTCATTGTTGATGATGTGCTAACACCTGTGTAATGCGCTGTAACTAACCTTTTTTGTGCTGTGTTATTTGATTGTGCTTGTGATATGGACCACAAGTCTGCGGCAAACCAGTAAGATAAAAATAAAAAAGGGGCCCCAAAACAGTTGCTGAGGGACTCCCTTTGGCACATTTGCACATAATATTTGCATTATTTTGAAAAACATATGACTTGCTTTGGATTTTTTTAATGTGACTGAAGAGTGGTTCATAAACGATGTGCAAAATTCTCAAAGGCGGCTTGTGACATCTATGAAAAATTGGGGCCCGAGGCGACCGTCTCATCTCGTCTCCCCAAATATCTAACTCTGCTGGCAGAGGTAGGTGGAAACAAGTGGAAGCAGACAACGAAAGGGGAGCATATATAGGTTTGGGTATGACTGTTGCATAGCACACCAGAGCTGCGTCATGGATTTTTCAGAGTCATGTGCTGAGGAAATCATTTTGCAGTTGCAAATACACTCAAACATGAATGACATAACCATTTTGTTCAAAAAGTGAATACACAAGTGTTACGTTGAGTCTCGATCGCAGGAAATACGAGAGCACTAATCTAATATCTTCCTTGGATGCAACAGTTTGTTTGAGGCATATTAAATGGTACCAAAGCCTTCACTAGAGGGCTGGGTTTAGGAAGGTTTGGTTAATGATTTTCACACCGCGAATGTACCCCTGCTAATCTGCAGTCCTGTAACTATCTTGAGAAAACAGTGTAACAAACAGACCTGCCTGACTAACTCTGAGTTGCCAGCAAGCAGTGGAGCCTGTTTAATCACCCCATCTATTTGCACAACATTGTCTCAATTTGCATGTGAGTTTATGGTTCACTAAGAATTTCTCTCCACATGTGCAAAACTTAGGAGTGTCATATGGCATTTATTTTCTTGTCATATCTCATGTAGACAGCATCTCCAAATTTTTGTTGAAGGAATATCCAATTGCATTAATTGGCATAGCTGATAAACAAGAGGAGGCTTTTTTCTCATTGCTCATTCTGCATGCTTCTGTGTCTGAGTGTTCATTTTTTCTAGTAATACTTTATGATATTCTTTCCTTGAGTGTTCTTATCCTGGTTTTAGTAGTTCTGGCAAGGCATGTTGGGAATCCATTGATTTTAGGTCATAATGTTCTTTGAACATAGGTCCACCTAGATTTTAAAATATACGGCATTTGTAAATGATGAATGGGCAGCTTGGAAATAGTCTTTAGCATATTATAAGAGTAGCTTGATGTGCTCCACCCAGCCTTCAACCCATGTATCAATGAACACAATAGTTACCATAACATACAGTTTGTGTAGAAAAACAATAAACATAAGATTTTTTTAAAATGTAGCAAGTATGAAAGCATGTTTGGCTTTCAGCTCCAATAAAAAATGCTCCAATCATAAAGTTCCAAGCAGGGTGTAATAAAAATATATAGATCAAAATTAGGTGTGTGTATATGAACAGTTAACAAAAAGTTCACTTCTCACCCAAAATAAAAATACAAAAGTACCCAATTTTTATGGAAGTGCGAGACATTCTGTATCTTTTGATGCTTTGATTAGCACCCTTGCACTATCAGCTGGGGAGTTATGGCCGAAACTGTGCTAGCCACTAAAGTGGTTGCGGGCCAAAATATCCAAATTGGTCACCAACACAAACTTTGTTTTTTTTAAAATAAAACAATGATTTCAATCTTCTTTCTAATTTTTTGAAATGCATCATCAACTCTTAGCAGCTATTTTTCTTAGCAGGGGGAGGGGGAAATGCCAAACAGCCTTTTGGTACATAAAAAAATTGTTCAAACTGCCAAATTTGGCAGCAATAAAGGCCAATCTACACTAAGAAGCCAGGAGTTGCCAGGCGCAAATCTTTATTTCTTTTATTGCGTCCAGGAGTTGCCGTGCCAAGCCATGCACAGTGCAGAATTACCCGACGCAATGAAACAAGCAAAGAATTGTCCGCGGCTATTCCTGGCACATCCTCAGTGTAGATTGGCCTTTAATATGATGCTTAAAGACATTAAATACATCCTTTAGGAACTTAGGCAAAATATAGCCATGGCGCCAAAAGTGTTAAGTCACCCTTTGACCAAATAGAACTTTGATGTTTTTAATGGTTATGTCAGGGTTTTAGCAAGCAAGTTTATAAATTAGGTATTTAGTAATTTTGTTACTAGTTAATAAATTCAAGCAGTTACTGGGCAGTCAGTTGTAGTTGCATCAAATAAATGTGGATACTAAAAAGGCAGCTGCCATGTTGCACTTGCTGCCATATCCAAGGTATGAAGTCATCAGTAATATGAAACATGGTTGAAGTCACAACAGTCATGTTGAGTAAGTTGGCCGTCATCATGATAAAAACAGTGATCCACATTGCCTGGTAAATTTGGTTGCTTTCACCAAACCCATAGGTCCATGCAGTTTGGCAATGGTGTTAAAAATGCATTTTGTTATACCAGATTTTTACTATTTTGCTGCATTATAGTTCACCTCCTGTTGCTTTCACTGAATGTCCATGTGTGAATGGTGGTGTTTATTTTCTTTTGTGTATTGAAAACATGTGCATTTTGTCTGAAGAGCACCGGTTGCTAGATATATATGATCTGTATATGTGATCTTTGTCATTTTAGTAATCTTATATACAATGTGTACAAGGATCCTAACAGTAGGGATATACTGGAATTTGATTCTGGTCAAAAATAAGGTAATTCCTACCTGTAGGTTCTGTTAACATCAGAGCTGACGATGCCTACCTAGTAGGTGAGATATATGCTCTGTAAAATCGTAGTGTCTAATTTTTTTCTGGGAAAGATTCCTGTTGATGGACAGAAATTCTTACAAAATTATAAATTGTTCCAAGTTCATTGTACTTAAGTTCTTCCTTCATACCATAATGGTTTCAACATAATTGGTAAAGTCACTACACAATAGTTGAAGGCTAGGTGGCTTACATAATGCATGATTGTTTCAGGATATGTTTCATTCTACCAAACCAACAAATGTTTCATAAGGAAACAAGTTATGTTTTCATTGCTGACAAAATATCTTTGCGCCCGGATAAAATGGTTTTGTGGACCAGATTTCGCTTGAAGGCCATAATCTAGAAACCACTAGCTTGCAAGATACCTTTAGTACATTAAGGTTAATTAAACATAGTGGTGAAACTTTTTTGTCAAAGAAACATGCACAGAAATAATTCTTCTGTACAAATCTTATACTACAATGTCAAATTTCATTGAGGTAAAATCTATTACTGCTTAAGCTTTAAGTGTTTTAGTGTGTTTCGAACTGAACAAAACTTGCTTTGTAATTGAAGTCTAAAACTGATTTTAAAAGTATCCACAAGTCTATTAGGAGTATTAGATATTAGGAGCCAAGAGCATTTCCAAAGATAATCAACAAAACATTTTAAAATCTTCCTCTTAAAATGAAATAATGACGAACTGGTGGGTGCAATTGTCATAATGTTTGTGATTGAGGCTTTCTCTGTGCTACATAGTGTTGGTAAGCTATTTTGCATTCTTTTTTAAAACTACATATCTTCTAAGTGTAACAAATATACTGCATCAAAATTTGAATGATTGCTCATATATTTTTGTAGTTTATGATCAACTAATTAGTTATGGATGTTATAATGTTAAAGAATGGTGCATAAGTTATAGCAAATAACATCTAAGGATGTCTTCTGATACTGGACTTCTTTTGGTAAGAGCCAAAGTCACCTACAGTGGACATCTGTTTCAATTAACCATTAATGGGAACACTCAATTGGAAGAATTGTTCACTAAGGTTTGCACAATTTTTTTAATGGTGAAGTTTAAATGTTTGACTTTTTATTTGTAGATACCATGTGTTTTGTTATTTCAATAAATTGCATAAAAAGTACCATGCTTATTTGAACATACAACAAGCTTTAAATTTATTTTCACCCAAAATTATTCTCATGGACTTTTGCTCAAGGAAGACCTAAAAATAACAATCTACATTTACTTAAAATATATATGCACACTGCAACAAAGTGTTTGATTTAGTATCTTAGCAACAACTAGCATGATACTTGAGCATGATTGATGATCTCAACTAAAGCTTCTTTTGGAAATAGTGATGATATTACAATCATTCTTAAAAGTCAGTGCTTGGGATAATTTACTGATTAATTCATACTTTTAGAGGATCATTGTTTATGTATGTTCTGTAGTATCATGATCATCTTTTCACTAGATCAAGATTTTACTATGAAATAAAAATTTGTTCACCATGGCCTACTGGCTAAGTGGCACAGTGGCTTGAGCGTATGCTACCAAAGTTGGTAAGCTAAGCTTCATTCCTGGTTGGGTCATGCTGAAGACTTGAACAACGGTACTTGCAGCCTGTCCAGCCTAATGTCCAGCATTATAGGGTGGATGCAAGGAAAAATTCATGTGCAATCTTGCCATTGACCTGTCACTGATACAGCAAATATAACAAAATTAATTGCATGGCCTTCAGCACAGGAAGTGGAAGATGAGTGCTGCTGGCCACATGTGACTCTCCAGAGGGAGTACAAAAGCAAGTATAATGAAACTGAACTGAATAATATTATAAATAATAAATATTGCAAGAAAGTTTTGATCAACCAAAACAGAACTGAGATGTTTGAAATAGTTCAACACCTTAGCTTCTGGGCGATGTCAGCCGAAATCAGGCATAAATCAAGCATATGCCATGTGTCTTGGCAACGACATATCTCCTCAGAAGATTGCGCTCGAGAGCTGTTCAAGCCATCAAAGGACTTGGCAAGTTTTTGAGTGTGCAACGAAAAAATTTTTTTCGGTTTTCGTTTTTTTAGGAGAGATGTCACAAGTAGAATGGTCTTAGGCCTTTTTGGCCCACTTCATCTGGCACCAGGCCAAAACTGCTAGATGGTAATATTTCGCTCAAGTTTTTATTGGAAACTAGGCTAAAATCCAAGTCTTGTGATACTTTGGATGATATGCTGAGGTTTCGGATTCAAAAGTTTTGACCTAAAAACAGCAAAATAATTAATGCCACAATTAGATAATTAATTAGTTTGTTTATTTTAGATCATAACCGTTGAACCAGAAACGATAGAAAGTAGATCAAAGTCTTCAGACTCAGATTCTAGCCTAGTTTTCACTGAAAACTTACATCCATCTAGCAGTTGGGCCCTAGGCCAGGTAACATGAGCCAAAATGGCCAAAAACCTACCTCACTTTTGTTGTCACTCAAAAAAAATTGAAACCCAAAACCAAAGAATTTCTTTTTCATTGCATACTCGAAGACTTGCCAAGTAGGCTGTACCAATTTTGGGCGAATATCTCATATCTCTGTGACGTAAGTTGGTCAAAAGTTGTAGTTGGGCTCATCATTCACAAAAATGACAAAAAAAGTTGAATCAATTGTTGTTTGACACCTCTATTAGCGTTTCCATGGAAACAACCCCAAAAATAGAAAAATGCAAATCTCAACAACCGACATATCTAGAAGAAATTTGTTTTTTAAATGAACCAGAATCAACATATTTCTATATGCATATGATATATTTTACTTGCTTATTTTATGTATTTTTTGAAATATTTAAGATTTCTTGATTTTAGGCCTAATTTTTGGTTTTTGATGCTTACTGGTGCTTGAATGGAACTTGAGTCAAAAACTTTGACAAAAGAATCCATAGTGCAATGATCAGCCAGTAGCTTAATGAGTACATTTTGAAGCATACTCTCATAAAGTTTGTTTGTTATAAAGCAACAAACGATATCCAGTAGTAAGTGTTTACATTAAACAACGATACGCATAGGAATACTATCACTGAAGCTGACTACTTTATCGCTCACATAACAAAAAAAACTTATTGCCAAAATCTTACAAAATGAGAAACCATTGCCACTAATCAACACAGTGGGATGGTACATGAAGAACACAAGGGCTGAGGAAAAACAAAATATAACATCAGTACATTTTCAGAAGTTTGTCAGGTCTATAGTTAACATTCTGGCATCCAGCCACTTTCGGGGATTTTCAAGAAAAAAACACTGTAACGCACGTGGCTTTGCGCAAGAATTTTCCTGGTCCGGTCAGCGCTACTAACCTGGTAAAAGGCTCAAAAGACGCGGCAAGTCTTAGTCTGCACTCAAAAAAAATTTTTTTTGTTGGAAGTTGTAGATTTTTTGTGAGTGGCATCATAAATGGAGGACTTTTAGGCCACCTTGGCACACTTGCCTGGCCCTGGTCGCCAACTGTTAGATGGTAGTATTTCGCTGAAGTTTTTATTGGAAACTAGGTTACAATCTGAGTCTTTTGATACTTTGGATGACTTGCTGGGGTTTCAGGTTCAAAAGTTATGATCTAAAGTAATAAAAATATTTGACTAATTAGCTAATTAATTACTTTATTTTAGATCATAACTTTTGAACCAGAAATGCTAGAAAGTCGATCAAAGGCTCAAAAGACTTAGACTCGAGCCTAGTTTCCAATGAAAACTTCAGCAAAATACTTTGGCCTAGCGGTTGGGCCCTAGGCCAGGCAACATGAGCCAAAATGTTCCTAAAACTACTTCACTTTTGATGTCACTCACAAAAATCTGCAACCCCCAACCCAAAAATTTTTTTGTGAAGTGCAGACTGGCCGATCCGTTTGTGCTCTTGAACAGCTCTCAGCGCAATCGGCGGAAGAGACACGGCATTGGTAAGGCAAGCGATAACTGTTGGTTTTAGGCTGAAATCTAGATACGAATATCATACGCCGGCTCTCAAAGTGTTAATAAAAGTGATTGTTAGGTTTCTCTCATATCTTTAGCTCTAGTCTCAGAAAAAAATCCAAGTGCTTCCTAACACTTTAAAATTTTGCTTTGTCACTCTTTCACAAGATGTAACAGTTTCATATTGTTTTTGCTGCAGCAAACTGGAAATGGTCCTTAACCAATCTCGGTGCTTTCTACTTCTTGTAGTGTTTCCCATGTTAAACGTTAGCCAATCAACAGCACATTCTGAAGCGTCATTGGCAACATTTAGGTTCTTTGCAAAGTTATGAGCTGTGATATAACCACTATTTTGTTGCCAAGAGTTTGGGCCTGCATTTAAAAAGCCATGGTGTACATCCAGAAGCTGAAGCAGTGTCCAGAAATCTTTTCCAACAAGATCAGCAATTGAAACATTGTCAGTCAAAAGACTTTGCTTGGGGTGATGCAGGAATGCCTATTAGCCATTGCTCACTTTTCACTCAGGGAACAGAATCACTATAAAATGACAAGGAGACAAGGTGATCTGACAAGTACCAAATGCGTTTGTCAATTTTCTTCAGATAAGCAGTAATCATCCTGCAATGCATTGTGATCATTTTTAAGTATATTGTATAGTTCCAGGTCTGAGTTTGGTGCTCTTGCTAGGTCTGTGCAGGTTTCTCAGTGCAAACACCATATCCCTGAATTTTGAAAACGTGGGAACACCAATTCCCTGCATTTGCAAATAGACAAGGAGTTTGGACGTTTAGCAGTGATTTTTCTTGATGAACTTTGCCTTCCAACATTCTCTACGCACTTTTAGCTCCAGGAGAAATATTTCATGCATGGTGGATGGCAAAGGTTATTTACCCTGTCAAGATTGCCATTTTTATTTCGAACAACAAAATCTTGCAATCCTGATACTTTGGAAAAAATAAGACTACTGGCACTGTTCTTGGTGATTTATCATCTCAAACCTTGGTTAACCTGCACTGATACAGCATGTGCTCAGACCTGGAACTGTTCAAAATATTGAGATCCTACTGTGTTGCAGGATGTTAACTCATTGATCGCCGGTCCACGGTATATTCATGGCTGCTGCCTGATGCTAGAACGCCGGTATGGTTTTCGCGCTGGTGCTTGAGTAGGCAAGGCGTTGTTTCAAAAAGGCTCTGGATGGAAAACCTTGCACGATAGAAAAACAAATTCTTCACAAAAACGTTAGTCATATTGTGTAGTTTATGAAAATCGAAATAAAAAAAATTTTCCACTTCTTTTGGAGAGAAAAAACACCCGAAAACAAGGGTGGGTTGCCTGTTTTTTTACTTTAAAAGTTTATTGTGCCTATTCCAACAATGGGAAAAATGTAAAAATCACAAAAACGGTTGCTACAATACGTAAAACCTTCATAGATATTTTCGTTGCACTAACTGAACTCTGAAAAAAAAAAATTATTACACACATTGTACCACAAAAAAACACCAAAAATTTTATTTTCGCATGAAAAAAACACACAATTTTCTTTGCACCAAAAAAACAACGCAAAATTTTACTTGCATGTGGCCTGAGCATTCGACAATTGCCAGCTCTTGGATGCTGAAATGTAACGCTTTTTCTGTTGTGGTTGTTGTTGCAGAAAAAATGTGAATATCACAGAACATGTTGTGATTACCTTGTAGTGGCCGCATGTCAAGATTGTAGTGCATGAAACGAGAGGAAAAAAACTCCAACATTTTTATCAGCTGGTCGTAAATATGGTTTGAGATTTGTGAAAAAGTTATGCACGCATGTTCAGGTGCTTGGCGTTGTTGCGATGGTAAAGAACGAGCGGCAAGGGTGCAATGTGAGCTATTGTTAGCAGGATCTTTTATTGTCCTCTGTTGAACTCTAAATCTCCATTGATATGTATTGTTGGGAAGCAGCAAAAAGATCACAAGCCGCGATCACTGAATTACTGCATTTTCGCAAATCAACGGGCATTATTCTTCGCGATGCCCTTCCTGCATTAGAAAGGCTTTGCGCTAACTGGCCATTTGAAGACTGCCAAGTGCGAATGTTTGTGAAGCAGCGCGCATTGCCAAGTGCGAATGTTTGCGAAGCAGGGCTAATTGCCAAGTGCGAATGTTTGTGAAGCAGCCGAACAGGCAGCTCCAGCAGTTACTTGCTGTTGAAAATAAAACAATTTTGCAGCAGCTAAAACTGTTAACTCTACATGATGTTCCAACTCACACTAATTTTTTATCGACATCAAACTGGCATGTGTTCAGAAATGCTTTACACTAACGGGTCATTTGAAATCTGCCAAGAACGAATGTTTGTGAAGCAGCATCGAAAAAACGGCTGAAGCATTAATTTGCTGCCGAAAAAAATATTTATACTCAAGCAAAAAAAGGTCAAATCTCTATATGATATGTTTTAACTCAGTAAAACAGTTTTTGAGTAATTATTTATGCACTCTTCATGGGCATGCGTTCACAAATCCTTTACACTAACAGGTCATTTGAAATCTGACAAGTGCGAATGTTTGTGAAGCAGCGCCAAACACACGGCTGAAGCAGTTACTTGCCGGGGAAAAATATATTTATCCTAAAGCAAAAAATCATCAAATCTCTACATCATTATGTTCTAAATCAGTGAAAACGTTTATGAGTATGTATTTATGCACACTGCAGTAGCATGCGTTCACAAATGCTTTACCCTAACCGGCGGTTTGAAATCTGACAAGTGCGAATGTTTGTGAGGCAGATACTTGCTGAGGAAAAATATATTTATCCTAAAGCAAAAATCGTCAAATCTCTACATCATTATGTTCTAAGTCAGTGAAAACGTTTCTGAGTATGTATTTATGTACACTGCAGTAGCATGCGTTCACAAATGTTTTACCCTAACCAGCTGTTTGAAATCTGACAAGTGCGAATGTTTGTGAGGCAGATACTTGCTGGGGAAAAATATATGTATCCTAAAGCAAAAATCGTCAAATCTCTACATCATTATGTTCTAAGTCAGTGAAAACGTTTCTGAGTATGTATTTATGTACACTGCAGTAGCATGCGTTCACAAATGTTTTACCCTAACCAGCGGTTTGAAATCTGTCAAGTGCAAATGTTTTTGAAGCAGCCGAACAGGCAGCTCCAGCAGTTACTTGCTGTTGAAAATAAAATTTTGCAGCAGCTAAAACCATCACTTGACAGTTTTCAGTTCTCTACATGATGTTCCAACTTACACTAATTTTTTATCCACATAACACTGGCATGCATTCAGAAATGCTTTATACTAACGGGTCATTTGAAATCTGCCAAGAACGAATGTTTGTGAAGCAGCATCGAAAAAACGGCTGAAGCACTTGCTTGCTGTCGCAAAAAATATTCATGCTCAAGCAAAAATTGTCAAATATCTACATGATATGTTTTAACTCAGTAAAAAAGTTTTTGAGTAATGATTTATGCACTCTGCATTCTCATGCTTCCACAAATGCTTTACACTAACGGGTCATTTGAAATCTGCCAAGAACGAATGTTTGTAAAGCAGCGTTGAACACATGGCTGAAGCACGTACTTGCTGTCAAAAAAATATTTATGCTCAAGCAAAAATCCTCAAATCTCTGCATGATAGTTTTTAACTCAGTAAGAAAATTTCTGAGTGATTGTTTATCCACATTACATTAGAAACCGCTCCCAATGAAATGCAATGTGACGAGACAATCAGCCACATGGTTACAGCAGGCCGATCTTATTTCCGCACTCTGCGAAACGCGTGCGTGACT
>Ga0210059_1008610_pt1 | contig 16059 bp, 7 predicted proteins | sample Ectturendosymbi2_FD_188042 | JGI IMG/M metagenome (GOLD analysis project Ga0210059, IMG submission 188042) | Ecteinascidia turbinata endosymbiont from Florida, USA - Sample 2 (SPAdes) (version 2) | ecosystem: Host-associated > Tunicates > Ascidians > Unclassified | place: Key West, Florida...
CACTGATTTTTTATCATTCAGATTTTTGAACAACTTTCTTGCTCTGAAAAACAGAGTTGCCCTGAAACTTTTCACTGTGTTGAAATATTTTTTATCTTTCAGGACTTTTGAGCAACTTGTGGATTGCCCTGAAAAACAGAGTGTGCCCTGAATTCACTGTATTGAATATGTATATTTTTAATTATTCAGAATTTTGAACAACTTGCGCATGCCCTGAAAAATAGAGTTTGCCCTGAAATTCTTCACTGCATTGAAATATTTTTATCTTTCAGGATTTTTGAGGAACTTGCACTTGCCCTGAAAACAGAGTTTGTCATGAAATTTTTCGCTGTATTTAATATACTTTTTACATTCAGGATGTTTGAGCAACTTTTGCTTGCCCTGAAAAACAGAATCTGCCCTGGAATTTTTCACTGTATTGAAATATTTTGTATCTTTCAAGATTTTTGAGAAATCTGAGCTTGCCCTGAATTTTCCGCCTCGTACGCCACTGCATACTACATAGGTGCAGTGTGCTGCTTGTTTTTTTTCTTTGAACACAGGTAAGAAAAAACATGTGATTCTTATAAAAAACGTAGACCATGTGTTCTGACAAATACTTCTATTGTGGCGATTTCGGTTGGTTTGCCTGTGGCAGTTAATAATCCTGTTCCCGCCAGCCAAGGATTTCAACAATTCCGTGCAATTGAACGCCTTTGCGTCGAAGGCAGCAACAAACTCAGTGATCGTGGGCACTTCAGTAATGATTTAGAGTTTTTAATAACAGTGCTTTCAGAGCGTCATTTTCGGATTTTCGCAAATTGATTAACGCTTTCCATTTTTTACCTCACAACAATGGGTTAAGGGGCCTCACAAGTGGATTAGCCTAGGGCCTCGCATAAGTTAAATCCGGCCCTGTGTGTTGCCTACTAGTTTTGAAATTCTTGGCGACACGTTCTGACTGTAGCAAACGGTACGCAGTAATTGTGATCTGGAAGTGTAAGGTGCAGCGAGCCATTCGAGAGAGATGCTCCGTTGAAGGTCGCTTTAATGTGTGGATAAGGTGGAAAGGGTGTTACCATCGCGGCGATGTCACATAATCATTGAGAAAAATAAAAGATCACCATTAACAGGTAATTCAAATGAAAACGTATCTTTATAAGTGAAACGCAAACAAATAAACTACTGCTACTTGAAACCGTGGCTGAACGTTTTGCCTGCTTACCTAGGGGTCGGAAGGGGGAGCCTTGCCCCCCCCCTGGATTTTGAAATTTTCAGCAAAAAAGGTTGTTTTCTTGATGTTTGGAGTGGGAAAAATCAATTTTTACCAACTTTGCCCCAACCCTGGAAACAATTCTTCCGACGCCCATGCCTGCATAGCTTCCAACTTCTTGGCGACTCTGTCGGACGACATCAGGTACACATGGGTGTCGGAAGGATTTATTCCAGGGGGAGGGAACTAGGGGATTTTTCCAAAATTTTTCCAGAGGGGCCCAATAGTGGTGAAATGTTTTTCCCACTGGAAATAAAACAACCTTTTTTGCTAAAATTTTCAAAACCCAGCTTCCGACGCCCATGCAGATGACCTGCTGTAGATGCGATTTAACGACGAATAGCTTTCAGCAAAGCAGGTTCATGTGTTGAAAGTAAATGTAACATTGCTTGTCAGCGATAAACGTTAAGTGCCTTCATTTTCTGAGAATAATAAATTTGTGTTCCAAAACAATAGTTCATGAGTGCTTGCAGTTTACGGCAGACATACCATCGCATGGTCGTTGAAAATGCTACTTTTTTGTTTATCCTCTTGTCACAAAACTGAAACCCTCTAAAGTGTGACGTTACTTATGGATGGCTTCAATTTCTGTTACTGCAGACCAAAGAAGCTGAGCACGATCATTTATACCGGAACTGTTTAACCACACAGAGTACAGATAGTCTTTACATTCGGGGCCAAAGAGCTCAGGCCGAAACAACTTCCGATGAAACCAAGCAGCCTTCATTGCAACTCACGATTGAACGTTTCTCTGCGTCGCGTGAATCACGCCTACCGCACTAAAACCTAACCACAGATCAGTAACATGGTACAAACAAAGCATAGTATATATTGTCACAAAGAAAAACGTCACGTATTATGAGCATAAGGCAGCTATAACGGAAGCGGGTCTACCGCGATATTGCGTTTTAAGCTAGAGACGTATATCATGCACCATGTCCTTACTACAAATAACCCAGCCAAGAAGCAAAACAATGGAACCAACACAGATGAACACACCGTAGGAAAGGCTGACCAAAACCTTATGCATGGCAGAAGCATAAAAAATAACTCAACTACTTTTTACAGTAACGTCCAAATGCACGTTCAGCGCTATGAAACGAAGAAGACATGGGTTTTCTTCGCCCAGTTACGACACTGAAGAAAAACAACAGTGAACACGTAGATGCCAAGTAGCGTTATCACAGTGACCCCGTTCTGAGAGAAAAACTTTCCGATTTCTTAAAACTCCACTGGAACAAACAGAAAACACCTAACACTGCTTTTTTCTCAAGGCCTTGGTAATCTTATGATATATCTTCGTGGTAACAACTGAACCTGGAACACTAGTGCATTAAGTGAACTCCAAAACACGCTTATGCCAACGGTCCGCATCAGTGCATTTTAAACTGTAGCAACGAAACTTGCTACAAAAAAAAAAGATATCGAAAAATTAACTAACGCCATCGATGCTAAGCTGCGCGAAATAAAGAGATTTTTGAACAGTTTCTTGGCACAGACAACGCACGTGAACTGCATTAAATAACGTAACTTGGCAAACGAAAGTAAACCGAAAGAAAATAACAAACTGCACAAATGTAGAGAACGAAACAAAACACCAGCATCGCAAAATAACGCTTTTCAAAGCGCAGAACAGAAATCTACAAGACTGGTTTTACACTTCCAGCCATTCGCCGTCGTCGTTTCGCTGCAGAACCTTTCCTGTCAGGCGAGATTGTTCGGCGGCGAAAACGATTTGGTGACTTTCCAAAGTTTCATCCACGTCCGACATGATCAGCGAAGGGTCGTTATCCTGCGAGAACAGGACACGTGTAAAACACGTAAGTAAATGACGCAAGCCACTAATGACGCATGCACACGAGATGCTGACACAATAACCGTAAACCGAGAAAGAGTAAGACATCACTTAGTTTAAGTAAACTAGCATAAGCTAGCCGTTAGCGTCATCAAATGACAACAGTAACTATATCAAGATGATTTATTGAGAAAATTATTTTATTCGGGTCAACGTACTACTGCCATAAGTTTAGCGGCAGTTTTGTTTGCTATCTTGAATCATCATCCCATTCGCGTAATTGGACAAACAAACCCGCTATGCGATGTAGCACAATTGTCAATTGCTTGCTAAACAAAAACGCGTTATTGAACTCTGACGGTTTCTCAACAACAAACAGCAACATTTGACATGCCTGGCATCTGCCACACAGGAGGTGATGCGAATAATGGTACGAGGTCCCTTTTTCGTTTTTATAACCAGCTGCTCCAAAATACAGCAGAGTTTTATGCTCATCCTGTGACGGACCAAAACTCGACGTCTGGGGGAGGTGGGTTGTCGGAAAACAGGGCGCCAAAGCATATCGCCACATTTGATTAATTTCTCATCCTGTAGTATTCTAAACCATTTCATGACTGCAATAATTTATGACAAAAGCTGAATACTTTCCGAAATACCGACTGGAAGATAAGTGAAGAGCAGAAACCGGCCATTGCTTTTCTCCGAGCCGAAAGTAGCACGGCCGTGTTCTGCTTTCCTCATTTTCTAACCTTCAAATTTGTCTGCAATTTTTGAAAGAACGCCATGATCTTTGGGGGAGGCAACTCCATTAACTGCCCCCTGCGCTGCAAACTACCCTTCAGGAATCGAGTACAACAAACTCACTTACCGCAATGGCTTTGATGAAGGAATGGGTCAAATGATAATCAGCACCACCGTGGCCTTTCAGCGATGTGGTCGAATCTGCAGCTGATGTGCAAGTGTAGACTTGCTTGTGTCGAGTAGCGAAGTCAAAGTGTTCAACTTCCACCCCACCTTTATAGGTCAGCTCACCCTGAAAATAAAAACTTATATAAAACAAAACGAGATGGCAAACTACCTTCTATTTGCACATCTGTAAAACGTGAAGAGGAATGTTATGGTAAACTACTGACAGGCAGTCTTTCAAGTCTTGGCGCACCTCTAACTTTAACGTGTTATCGCGGTCTTAATACTTTTATAAAGGTTTTTGAAAAAGCAAACAAACAGACATTTACCAAAGTTAAAGCAGATGGCACTTTATACAGAACCGCGACATCATGTAGCAATTACAGTTTAACGCGAAGAGATGAAATACTCTACATCGCCAACGTCGAAGCCAACAAAAAATAAGTAATCAACAGCAGACAAGCATTGGCTAGGAATATCATCGTTTAATTTTACTCCTCAACTTCAGAAATTTGAAGCCAAAAAAGCTCGCAATGTTGCATTGTAAGTTCGTGAGACGAAGAAAATCAGGCACTACTCATCGCTCACCTTCGTTCCAAACACTTTGGTTTGTCTCCGACAAACGGCTTCGGTAAAAGCAACCATGGTAAAAGAAGCTGTTTTGCCTCCATCGAATTCCAGGTTTACCACCTGCAACAATACATCAGGTGGTGACAACACGTGACGCTATTTGCATTTCAGTGCTCTTCGAAACAGTTGGTGTTGCTTTTTCTAACTATCGAGACTATGTGGGCAAAGAGCACGATGCAATAAATCTGCAGTCAGTGTCTGCAGTCAATATCATATACAACGCCCTGTTGCTTACCTGGTTGTCACAGACGTCATTGTCGCACTCGTACACACAACGCCCATACGGCCCGGTCTGCAACTTCTCCGCCAGCACATCTACATCCTCGATGTCGGTCACCACGCTTACAGGAAATCCGAAATTCCCGCGTTTGGCCGGTTCAATGTAGATTTTCTTGGCCGAGTATGGGCAAGTCGACTCCACTGCGCAGTCCAGACATCGATTGCCAGCTCCTGCAGGCTTTAAAAAGACAAGGGTTTATGCTGAGCTAGCTACATTCTTGGTGACGAAGCAAAGAAGCAAATAAAAACTTGTTTCTGAGTGGAACTCAATTTATGTTTAATTGCGCAAGTGTAGAGACGGCGGTCCGGATTGGGAACCATTTGCAGCACTCAGGGAAGTATTTGCAGAGGTCGATGATGGTCCGGTTTGGGAACTGTTGTTGGAACGGTGAGTGGTCGCTTATGGGGTCTAGTGTTTATAATCCTTGTTCACACTGAGACTGAATTTCACGTGTATGGCCATCTTTGTTTCTTGTTGAGTCCGATGAACTCAAAACAGAATAGAAACAGAACATGCGAACAGAACACTTGAGACGTCAGGAATATGAAACGATGATACTGACTCTCACATCTCTATATTCAACTTCTCTCTACATACATGCTGCGCGAGTTGAAGTTCGTGTATGTCTTAAACAGCACACGAGGTGCGTTCGATCAAGTGTGATTTGCACTGGAATTTCAGACATTAAGCTGCGGGCAGAAACCAAAGTCCGCTACACAAGGGGAAAAACACTGCAAAAGGCGAATTTCAAGTAAATCTAGGTGGCAATCGCGTGTGACGGAACGAGATTGTCAACGGGTTGGGACATGCAAAGTAGTGACCCGTGTGTCACCACGTTCCGTGGTCACAAAATATTTTTCACACACTGCTAAACTCTTAGTTTACAATGCGTTTGTTCCAATCCTCACTTGTTCATGATTCTTGGGTGATAACTCACGGAGTGTAAACACAAATTCAAACAACAGAAACGGAATTTTTACGTAAGTTACCGGTGTAACACCACGCAAAATATTTCGTAGTTGTGAAATGCGCAAGGCTCTTGAATATCACGTTACTTCTCCGGATACACATATGTCAGCTGAATTGGTTTGACCTGAAAGCCAGAATACCCTGGAAAAGGTTAACGAGGCATGTTGTGTTGGCAGCATATGTCTCTGACCTGGGTTTGGCCGTGATTTGGTGTTAAGTCGGCAGGAACAGCAGAGTTTGCTGAGAAACATGACTTGTTTCAATACCACCAGGCACAGCAACTTTCCCGAGAAAAAATGACAATCAGAATGCAAGTGGATTTTTGGCATGCTGTGCTTAATATAAGGTACGCAAACAAACATCACATAAATGCATTGAAAACTTCCGGAGCAAACTTTCACTTTCCGGTTGAAACCGTCGTTTCGAGGTAAGGAGCAAAGCTGACAAAATGTTACCTTGTGTTCCTTTTTGAAATGACGCAAAGATCCAAACGAATGGATCTTCCTGCACTTCTCCGGCATAAAATAACATATTAAGTCGATGTCGTGGCACGATTTGGCCAATAAGGAAAACGAGCTCTCCGCCGTGTTGCGCCAGTTGCCACGAACGTATGAATGCGCAAAGTGGTAGTATCCCACCTGAAGACGCATAAACCATGTTGACAGTAATTTGTGTGGTCAATTAATCTCGAGTAAGAAAACGTAATACTCAAACTAAATGACATTAACATATCGTAAAGACAGTGACCCTATTTCACTTGGAACATTCTAGGGTTTTCGATTTCGATATTTACGAAACCCGAGCAATATCTAAGAGATCCCGGCTGCGATGGTTCGATCACGTGACTGGGATGCCAAGTAAAGTTGGACGAGGAAACTCTTGCTGGCTGCACACACGGAAAGCCGACCAGAGGTCGACCAAGGACTAGCTGGCGTGACTACATCTCCCACCTGGCTTGGACCCATTTTGGCGTGGAGCCAGCAGAACTATTAGAAATTGCTTAAATCCGGATGTATTTCGAGTCCTCCTAGGGCTCCTACCCAAATGACCGTCCCAGAGGGAAAGCGGGTATGAAAATTAATGAATGAAAAAAACCTTAAGAAAATATTGATTAAGTATCTTCGACAAGGTGACATAAAGTTGCCATCCGGCACAAACCGGGAATTTTGAACACAAAAACCAGGAAACGTGAAGTCGAAAAATTCATTAAATCCTGGTAATTCTTAAAACCCAGATCCCAGTTTTTCAATCCTGTAAAATACCTTATTTATTAGATTGTTAGCCGCCCTTGATAGTGAGCCGCACGAAATGGTGTTAAAAATTAATGCAAACCGCCCTTGAATTTAGGTCACCCAAGCCTTTGAGATAGTTTCGCGTACTAGCACGCTTCACGTTTAATTGGTAACCCCAGTAATGACGCGAACACCACTGTAACTGCCTTCTGTTTATCATAATTCCTCCTGTGACGGAGTGTACTCGTACTGCTGGAGAGAAGAATAATAATGCGAAAACAGAGTTTGCTCGATAAAACGTAGAAAAAGAAAGACCGTGTGTCGTCTACTCTAGACCTTTCGATAAGGTAAAGAAAAAAAATGTAAGCGGCACGAAATCATGAAAATAAACATTAAGCCGCGGCTTACAATGGAAACAACCGATTTTGTGAAGAGGTGAAAACAAATCAAGTACCGGTTCCAAATGCTGTATTGAGACAACATCACCGATCGCCCCAGAATCAATCAGTTCTTTCATCTTCCTGTTGGGTGGGTAGTATCGCAGAACGTGGCACACGCACAACATTACGTTATACGTTTTACAAGCCTCAGTAATAGCCTTGCAGTCTTCTTCAGTAGTCTGAGCAAAATATTGCACGTAACGAAGATATATACCCTCCATCATGAATCACATAGAAGTGCATTTTCCAATTTTGTATTTAACCGATCTTTCGTTGCCGGTATCTTCATTTTTCATTGACAATGTAATATTGAAATCTTTGCAAAACTGTTTAATCCTATTTGCTTTGCGAACAGTTTATACGATTTTCCTAATCAGTCAACTGAGTGTCAGGTACAGAGACCATGGCTAACACCAAATATTCAATCTGCTGAAGACGCAACAAGTTCACCTATTTAAATATCGAATATCAAAAGCAATGACTTTGACTGAACTCGTTTCTTATGGAAGAACCTTCATGAGTTGGTGCAACCTGTCTTACAGAGAAAGCAACGCTATAATGAAAACAGCAAGAACTCACTGCCATTGGTTTCTCTAGCAGCACGTGGTAGCCCTGCTTGATGAACGCAATAGCACAATCCTTATGCAAACGATCAGGTGTGGTGATGCAAACAAAATCTGACAACTTCTTTTTTTCTGCCATTGCTTTCCAATCTAAAAATACACCAAGGACAGAAGGTTTACTGTTATATATTTTAGCGTTTCTCATCCAAGATCATTTCCACTAGAAGAGAGTGTGATGTTCACCCAGATGCATTTCCTAACCTGGTTAGTTGTGTATGCATGTCACAGACTTCAGTGATAACTTAGAATACAGAAATACATCTTAGTTGTGATGTAGACACAAAAAAATGTTGGCACATGATACTTTTATGCTGCCAGAATAGGGTTAAAATTTTTCAGCGTTGAGGTGCAAATTTTGTTCAATAATGTTGTAGAAAAATGTTATGCTCAGCAAAATATATTGCGTCTTTGTACTCCACAGCCTTCTGAACCTTTTAATATTAAGCTAGGCTTCTGACATGTACTTACAATATAATGTTAAACTGCATAGCTGCAATTAAAAGCTCGAGGGTTTGCTGTAAGCTTATGAGGAACCAACCAACTGGGTTCTGCTTTCTTTTTGCAATGGTTCAAACTTGTACATATCTGTATTCAAGTAATCAACCAGCAAATTTTAAAATCTGTACAGGAAATCGATTTTGTGTAACACCATACATCCTCAGTCTTTCAACAAGATTGTAGGACTGACAATACATAGTGTCATATGGAATCAATTTCCTATATGAAAACATTTGGTGAATGATTCACTTGTTTGCCACCTTTGAGGAGTCTAGTTATTGCACAGCCGCATGGGTTTTCTAGTGGGTGAAAGCCTTCATTTCTCATGATTGAAGTGCTTAATCAAACCCAGTTTGACATTTCTGTTGAAATCACACTATCCACTACTGTCATACAACCTTAGCTCTTTTAGTGTTAACACCTTTGGCACCAGCTCGATTTACCTTTAATGCATGACAAAAAACACTGTTTATTCAACCAGCCAAACATTACATGTGCACTATGTAGCTCGTAAGTGGAAAAGACCAACAAATGAAGTCAGATACTATCCTTCAAGTGATCCAAAAGTGTATTGCAATCCAGCATATCCCAAGCAGTAACATGCAGCAGATTCTCAGGCATTATTGAAAAGTTCATAATGTATCTAAGAAAAGCCCTGAAACTTTTTAATTCGATGACCTATCTCAAAAGGACCCAAATTGCAATGACTTTTACGGGTAATCTTTTTTTAATGACTTTCAACGACTATAGGAACATTGCAAACTCTTCTGACATGGATTTTGGGTGAGTTCCAAGATTGGAATTGGTGTTACTTTAGCCCACAGCATCAAGAACCAGTCTGTCTGCACACTACTTCTTTCAAACTGAACAGCGATCAAATATGATTTGTCACATGTGTCAGACTAAAAAACATTCACGTAATAAATGACACCTTGTTGACAACCTCCATGGTTTCCTGACAAGCTGCTTATGACAACAGGGATGGTCTTTATTTTAAGTATATTTGGTATCTCATATCCAAGACAGATGGACACCAAAATCATGAGAAAGATATGATGACTGTATCTTTTTTTATCATCACCAACATTTTCCAAGAAAAGTATGTCTCATCAAGTCTATGTCACATGCTGTGTGAACTTCTTGCATCCATCGATCACTTTTCAAATGCCAAGTTCGGTAAGCCTTACAATTTTTTCACAAATGACAACAACCTAGATGCCAGAGTTGTAAAAAAACACCTTTGAAGAAGCCGACTTAAAAAAAGCAGTATAACTCACTCTTTACTTTTCCTTTAAGTAAAAAATTAATCAAGGAGGACACTTATACAGTAAATTATAAATTTTTTTTAAACAAAATGAACAGCAACGAAATTTGAAGGACTTGAAAATAAAAGAAGAATAAAGTCGAACAGTTTTAGTAAATTCTAGTGGTTGTCTTCTTCACCTCTGCACAATCAGTATAATTTAACCGATTTTTCTGCCTTCTCTGCATCTAAACTTCTCCTAATTTTGGACCATACCAAATCATATGTTGAAAAAATACACTCTAGAGATGGTGAACTAGCAGGGCATGCACATAAACTTGACATGAAACTGCAGAGTTTGTGTGGGAATGGTTTTTCTACTTGCCAAGCGTTACAAGAGTGAGCTGACCAACAATACTTTGCGAAAACAAAGATGAGGTACATTTCTTTACCCTCAGCTTTGAATGCCATAATAAGTATAACAAGTTAGTGGGTAATTCTGAATATGGTGACAATGGATGATGTAATAAAAACAATTGAGAATTGGGTTTTTCAGTTTTCCTGAAAAAAGAACAAAATCTTGTTTCTTTTTAACTCCTTCGCGTCTGGTAATGTTCGGGGATTTTGTGCCAAAAAACAGATTGCACGTGGCTTTGCGTGAGCATAACTCTGGCACCGCGAAATACTTTGGCCTAGCGGTTGGGCCCTAGGCCAGGCAACGTGAGCCAAGATGGCCTAAAAACAACTTCACTTATGACGTCACTCACAAAGAATCCGCAACCCCCAACCAAAAAATTTTTTTTCGAGTGCAATCTAGAAGACTGTCTGATCCGTTTGAGCCCTTGAACAGCTCTCTAGCGCAATTAGCGGAGGAGCTAGGGCGTTGGTAAGGCAACTGACAACTGCTGGTTTCAAACCAAAATCGAAGTACGAACATATTGTACCCCGGCTCTCAAAGTGTTAAGAAGTCTTTGCTCAATTTTATTTTCTTGTGAAAATCACAGCAGCAAAAGTCAGTATTAATTTTACAGGTTTTAAGGGGTTTTGCATTGTCCTTCTGTTATCAGACCACATGTTATTCATTATAAAAAATTATCTCAATGGGAGCTCATATACCAGGTGTTAAGACTGTACTGGCTGACTGAAGGCCTAACCAGGATAAAGCCTTTTAAACCAGGACTCTCCTTGCTAAAATGGGACATATGATATGCCTAGATTTACCAGATATGCCGTTTGCATTTGACAATACTCATTACCTAGTAAATCACTAATGATGTGAAATAACATCCTTACAAGAATTAGCAGATGGTACGATGCATTGATACTAACGTTTGTAAAAAAATTAGCCTGTGGTGCACAATAGGTTAGCCACCTCAGTCCTATGCCATTCCTTTGCAGCACTATATTTCGCAAACAACACAGACAATTATAACATCATATATTATTTTTACGTTGGAAGTTACTGCATACCGGCACACTAATGGTGAAAACGTGCTTGGCGCTTAGACTTCTGCAGACTCTACATTAGCTTGTGTAAGTACTGGGAAATTTGTTAATTGTAATAGGCATTTGGAGTTCAAAGTGTAAGCGTTTTCTGGCACTTTGTGAATTGTTTGGTTACAAGAGTACTTGGTGCTAATTTCAAGCAAGTTTGTTGGTTACAGGTATTTGATACGCTGTCTAGTCAGGGACTGGTTAGTGAGGTATACAAGGTTCTTGAAAATCATAGAAGGCATCACGCCAAAAGTCGAAGGACATTGCTATATTGTACATGAAGAGTAGTAACGGTAGGCAAAGCAAATAATAAAAATAAAATTATCAAATTGGTGATGTCAAATTAGTGTGTGGATTGAGTGGATTACGAAAGAATGTTGAAAAACCAGACGGGTTATTTTTTTCAATACACAAAATAGTCCAGCTGCGTATCCTGACAAGATCATGAATTTGGCCCAGCATCTAAAAAGTTCAGGGACCACTGGTGTAATGAAAGCTTTATTTATCCAAGAACAAATCATTGCACCGCAGTAAAGATTTGTGATGCATGATGTAGAGCCATTTTCTATGACCTAAAAAATTTGATATGACTTTTTTTCAGAAAATATGACCAAACAAAAATGACTGAGCTAGAACATAGAACTACTGTACAAAGAAGCATTATCAGCGAAAATAGGTAGACATGGTAGCACCATGGTTTGTTGAAGCTCCACTGAAATGAACAGCTCAAATCATGAGTAAAACATATAGCCTGGTTTGGTTTGAAGCAAATTGACATTGGTTTATGTCTTTGCGGTAGCACGAACATGCATTTTAGGCAGTTCATTACATTTCATCCAAATAACTTAGTTTACCTACGTCTTTGCCAACATTCGCAGAGTGCCCAAATGGGTTCAGTTTGCAGCTTAGACTTAGTGACATATTAGTGTCACCTGACATTGAGTTTGTTTTAATGGTTTCCTTATTGAATTAAGTTGAAAATATGCCATATACGACTTATGACCTAACGTGGAAAATAGGACTTTTTATGACTTTATATATGACTTTTGCTATAGATTTGTACGAGTGGGATTTTTATTTTGAAATTCGTTTTACATCTTCCCGAAGCACAGAAAAAAATATGACTTTTATGACTTTAAACAACCCTGATGATGACATCAATACATGTATGTTATTAAACAATTGGCTTACCTGAAAAAACATTGCTTTCTTCAAGACCATATTTTTTCTGAAATCGCTTTCGAGCATGATCATTTGGTTCAGCCACACCAACAACTTTTAGCTAAAAAATAAAATGTTCCAGTTTAAATACTATAAAGCAAATGATTACAGTAAAGGATTAGGATTTTTTAATTTCACACAAAAGCTTACCTAGCTACTGCATGCAATTAATTACAAAACATTTTTCAGATGATTACCTAACTTTTCATAGACTTTCAAGTCTTATGTTGAATTTATCAAGTATAGCAAAATTCCATCAAATTGTGGTAACACAAACATCAAAAACTTCTAGTTTTACCAAAATGCAAATTATTTTTCTTAACTAGTAGGCCTATGAGCATATATAATGTTATTGCAATAGGTACTTCAACATAGAAAAGTATGCCACAAACACTTATTAGGTAATCAACAGGCTCAATTAATTATACTGTACTAAACTCTGAATTGTCTGAACACCAATGATACTATAGGGATATCAACACAATATATGGTATTCATCTCATACCATATCAGGTTCATCAACAGCATATGTTGAATAGACATTTCCACGTTGTCCCGCACCAACCACAACGCAGGTAACTGGGTGAGGCTGTCCACCTTCTGTTAGCATGGTTGGTATTTTTAACAAACAGTAGCCAGTACAACTAAAACAAAAATTCAAGACGCACTTGGCAGTCCTGAAGCACAAACCATAACAAATTAGCTTGTTGTTTTTACTCTTATTTCTTAAGCTATACCAAGCAAGTCTGTCAAACTTGTTTTTATGGATAGCTGTAATTTTAATTCCTAGGGTGTGCTGCACTTTAAAATGCAAGGTGCAATTAGACTAAATTTGATGAGACATAAAAATGATTAAATCCATAATTACTTTTTTTCTGAAATAAAGATATTTTTCAAATAATTTATGTAAATTTGATCAGGTTTTAGCAACTCCCAATGTACTAACTGCTATTACTGTCTGCCACTTCACCTTCAGGAAGTGGCTATGGAACCGCCTCACATACTGTATGACGTGGTTTGAATAAAATGCTGAGTTTGTCACTTAAGCGGGACCGTTATGGTAGTGTTTACGGCTACTATGCTAATGCTTTTCAGCTCAGCTCTCACCTTGGCAACTTTTGTTTTGGTAGTAGTGCTTGTACGTTATAATTTATGGGACCAGTTTTTCTTTACTTTTTTCAAAAGTTTCCAAAGATTAGGTTTAGCTTTTAGGTTTACCTTTTACGTTTAGTACTTTTAACTTTTCTACCAAGCACTCTCGTTGTGCGTTACAGGTGGTGGTCGAATAAGGTTTCAAATATGAAGATCCACAGGCAGTTCTGTAGCTACTGCCTTGGCTTTAGTAACTACTACAGCATACAAACAATATATCATATGTCTGGCTATTAAAAACAACAAACGCCATCATGATCACCACTTAACAATGTGATTTAATTGCAAGTACTGTACAAACCCTAAACATCTAAAGAATTTATAGTACTGCCTAAGCTGAAACGATGAGGCCTAACTCACTGTGGTGTATCGTATGCACTAGTACGTGCGAAATTAGAAGATCATTCTGAATCATATCATTCATCACTGCACACAACCACTTGCATACAACAGGCTTTAAAAATTAATTGTGATTGTAAAAGTTCTACTGCTATCAGTGAACTGCATATTAGGAAATTACAATACAAGATCAACGTACGCAAGTACTACAGTACACGCCTACAAACTGGACCAACACAATGAACCCAGAGATCAGCAGACTGTCAAATTTTGCAATCCAGATCCAGTCCTGATTTTTTAAAACTCAGTCCAAGTCCAGCCACAGTCCAAAAGTTTTTTTCAAATGTTAAGTCCAAGTCCAAATGAAGTCCAAACAATTTGAAACATGCAGCCTTTTCACAACAAACATACCGCATTTCTTTCCCATTAACTCAGTCCAAATCCGCTCCGGTTCCTAAATTTTGAAGAGACTGACAGTCCGCTTCCAATCCAAATGCAACAAAATGTGCTATAGCCCGGATCCAGTACAATCCAAGTCCAGTCCAATGCTCAACACTACTAGAGATGCAGTATCTGTCGCAGTTTAAACCCCGCGCTTTTGAACAATTTGCTGCTACTCTCAGAAGATGACCATGCGTCATAATGGTTTTGCCGACATACGCGCCCTTTAGTGTCAAACTTTCAAACGGGCAGAATAAACACAACCAAAGCGAGTTCGTATTGTGCCAGAACTGCAAGGGAACAATAACACACATGTTGCAGTAACCACATTGGCTAGAATCTTCTAACAAAACGTGAATTATAGTCATATCGTACAAAAAGTGTTGCAAGAAGTGTATATTTAGACTTTGTGTACCAAACGAAATCCATGGAGAGCACTACAAAAACAACACATAGGTAACGATCTCAACAAATGGTGTAGCAACTTTAAAGGTCTTGAGAATACCGTTGAACAAAAATTACACTGCTAATTAAGTTTCCTTGCCGAGGAACTCCACATTTTACACATTGCCCTGCGTTTATATATGCTACAGATCAGTGATGGAGACTCGGTCTCGAGACCCGTTTTTACGAGTCTCGGTCTCGAAGGTCTCGTCTCGGCCTCGAAGGCGAGGTATTTTTTAATGAAACCTTGCAAGAAGCAGCTCCTTAAAAACGGATTTGTAAAGTAATTGTTTAAAATTCAGCCGTTCAAAGCAGTCAATGGCTCAGGTTTCCTTGTTTTTAAGCTACCCTGGAGAAAAAAATTGTTCACTATCCAGTTTAAAATTTGTACTGAATTCAATAAAAACAGTGTGTGTACCAGCAAAACCGCAGCGCATAATTTCTGCAACTCTTGAAACGAGACTTTGGGAGCACTTGGCTGAGGTCTGTTGTAGCAGTCACGCTAATGCGACCTGGCGCGCAGACGGCACCAACAACTACCTATGCTAGTACCATCGAGGTTTCTGGGTTCAAGCCCACACTGAAGGGGTGCGAACACAACCGGGTCACTCACACTTCACTGTCTTTCAACTGTTTTTGCAAGCAGTTTTGTTATGAAAACCCATATTCAAAAGAAGTGGGAGAGTGTCAACAAGCCAAACAAAAGAGGTCTTTTCTTCGAAGTTCTTTTCAAAGCAGACTGTTAAAACACGCTGGCGAGTTTTTTTTGTTCTGCATAATGCCGACTTTGTATAGTTCAGAAATGCCACGGAATTCTCTTGATAAAAAGTTTTGCTCATAAGAGTTCTATACAAAGAGCGAATAATGCATCATCTTGGGCAGATGAAGGTGGGGCTAAGGGGGCTGAAGCCCCCCTAAATTTTTTCAGATACGTTTTTTGATCGGTGGTTCCCGACACAGAAATGCCCATTGTGGCGCTTTTTTGTATAGCCTTTAAATAAACCATTTCTTGCATAGGGATAGGGACGAAAATATTAAATGCAAAGCTTATTTTGCTGAATTTGGACAGTCTGAATGTGTTTATTTCACTATAACTGAAA
>Ga0210059_1008611_pt1 | contig 16057 bp, 4 predicted proteins | sample Ectturendosymbi2_FD_188042 | JGI IMG/M metagenome (GOLD analysis project Ga0210059, IMG submission 188042) | Ecteinascidia turbinata endosymbiont from Florida, USA - Sample 2 (SPAdes) (version 2) | ecosystem: Host-associated > Tunicates > Ascidians > Unclassified | place: Key West, Florida...
AAACGGATTGGCCAGTCCTTTAGTCTGCACTCGAAATAAAATATTTTGGTTGGGGGATGCGGATTTTTTGTGAGTGACGTCATAAGTGAAGTAGTTTTGTGGCCATTTTGGCTGATGTTGCCTGGCCTAGGGCCCACAAGTATTTCGCTGAAGTTTTTATTGGAAGCTAATCTCGAGTCCACGTCTTTTGAGCCTTTGATCGACTTTCCTGCGTTTCTGGTTCAAGGTTGTGATCTAAAATAATCATATTATATCATTACACTTTGTGAGACAGGGTGTGATATATTTGTACTTTGAAATCGGCCTAAAAACAGCAGTTGTCAGTTGCCTTACCAACGACCTTGCTCCTTTGCCGATTGCGCTAGAAAGCTGTTCAAGGGTTTAAACGAATCAGCCAGTCTTCTTGTCTGCACTGAAAGAAAATTTTTTGGTTGGCGGTTGCAGATTTTTTGTAAGTGACGTCATAAGTGAAGTAGTTTTTGGTCCATTTTGGCTCATGTTGCCTGACCTAGGGCCCAACTGCTAGGCCAAAGTATTTCGCTGAAGTTTTCATTAGAAACTAGGCTTGAACCTTTGGTCGACTTTCTAACGTTTCTGGTTCAAAAGTTATGATCTTAAACAAACAAATCAATTAAATATCTTATTAACTAATTAGTCAAATTTTTATTAACTTTGATCATAATTTTTGTTCCCAAAATCCCAGAAGGTCATCCAAAGTATCAAAAGACTCGGATTGTAGCCTAGTTTCTAATAAAAACTTCAGCGAAATACTACCACCTAACGGTTGGTGCCTAGGGCCAGGTGAAGTTGGCCATAGTAGCGAAAAAGTCCTCACCTTTTGACGTCACTGACAAAAAACCTTCACCCCCAAGCAAAAAATTTTTTTAGAGTGTGAACTACAAGACTTGCCGCGACTTTTCAGACTTTGACCATGTCTGTAACCTGTACAGGAGCGGAGATATTCCCGCGCAAAGCTGCATGCGATCCGGCTGTTTTTTGCAAACCGCTTGAATTATTAACCCGTACGTCAAAGTGTTAACTAATTACTAGGGCAAGGTTTTGCAACTTTTTGTTACAGCTTTCAACAGCTTCCTAAATACTAAAAATATATGTAGTTAAATGTTTTGAGCTGTTTCCAGGAATTTTATATTGCAACTTTTTCGATTTTTACGTGCAAAATTTTTACTGCAATTTTTATCAGGTATTGCGCAAAATGCAAAAGTGTATTTTAAAAAAATACTACAAAACTATTTCAGTTTTGTTCTATTCTCTTTGATTGCATGAAAAAGAGCTATGGGACGGATTAGCTGCGCCTCAATGTTTGCAAGCTAGAAGTTTTACAACCCCAGCCAAGTACGACAGTGCCCGAACTCAATTAGAGGTGGAAGTGCGGAAAATCTTGGCTTTTGGCCAAGTCCGCGCAAACGAAAATGGGTTGTGTCAAGTCTTTCGCAGTCAAATGTGCCCATAAATGCAACTTACTGCGCATAAATGCAACTTTGTTGAAAATAAATGCAACTTTCTCACTTTTTTACTGCAACAAAACCTTGCCCTACTAATTATTAACAATATTTTATTACTTAAGATCAGGGGTGATGAACCTATTTGCTATCGCGCTCCACTTTGTCAGTTACCGCTGAGTAATCGGGCCGCACAACGTTTCAGTCATCCTATGAAACCTGTTAGTTCAAGATTGCTGGTCTCGCCTGAATGCGAAAGTTCAAAACTACTGGTCTCGCCTGAATGCTTTGCGGGCTGCTCAAAATTCTTTTGCAGGCGGGCCGCATGTTCATCACCCCTGCTTTAGATCATCACTTTTGAACCTCAAACCACAGCAGGTCATCCAAAGTATCAAATGACTTGGATTGTAGCCAAGTTTCCAATAAAAACTTTAGTGAAATACTACTATCTAACGGTTTGATCCCAGGGCCTGGTGAAGTGGGCTAAGGTGGCCTAAAAGTCCTCCACTTATGACGTCACTCACAAAAGATCTGCAACCCCCAAACAAAAACTGTTTTTCGAGTGCAAGCGACAAAACTTGCCACGTCTTTTGAGCTTACCGGACCGGAGATATTCCCGCAGAAAACCACGTGCGTTTTGGTGTTTTTTTCTCGGAAATCCCCAAAAGCGACCGGACGCCAAAGTGTTAAAGTGAATATGTGTTCTGATTTTTGTGTCAGCAGCATGGTTATGTACTTTGGTGATATGAAATTTTTGAGTATAGATTTTGTTTCTGCTATAGTTTGTAGGTCATATGTAGCATGCATAAACCTGTTCGTCCAAAATCTGCAAAAGGGAAAAACAGAAGTACTCACCCAATCATTCAACAGTCTGAATCTAGAAGGAAGGGACCAATTACAACATCATCAATGTAATTGATTTTTGCTAATGTTTATTTGAAATCATTTGCCATCATCAAAAGCTTGGTAACACTAAAATAAATTTTTCTTGGGTATATGTTGAAATTAGATAAAGAAAATTCAAATGTTGTGTTTTTTATTTTATGAGGTGGATTGTGGATATAAAAATTGACAAAATTTGAATATCATCTCATTGTACTCTGCATGGACGTTGAAGTAGTAGTAAAAGAAAGTATAGTTAAACATCAGTTTGCTGCTACTTTTGATTATTAGATGTTAACTGTTTGTTGTCATGTTTTGACTTCTTCAGATTGCAAATGCCGTTCAACAATGTTGGAAACAAACATGATCAGCTTTTCAGGGTTCCCATGTCATGGAAAATCATTGAAAACCCTGGAAAGATAAATTTTCCTGGAAAGTCATGGAATATTGATAAAAATTTGAATGTGATGGAAAAATCAATTTTGGAGAGTTAATTAAGGAACAAAATTTTTTCAAAGTTTCAAAAAGATAATCTTTACCTATGCCATCAGCAATAGACTCTGGTGATGTTTAGCTTTTTGGCTTTTCCGCACACATCTCTTCAAGTTTATTTGTAGACTGTGCATTGTACTGTTGCAGTTGATTGCATCGTTTTGAACTACTAAGGCAAGCACAAGTGAAAGATGGTAATTCAGGGCATTAACTAACAGGAAAGAAACCAGCAGCAATAGAGATCCATCACTGACTTCACTCTACTACTACTAGGTTGCACTATCATTATATAGGGATAAGTGAACTATGACAATTCGCTTGTGGTGACTATCACAGTGACCTGTTACTCATGGGCACCATCTAGCGGTGACCATTTATTTTCATGTGGCGCCATCTACAGGCCGCCACATCACTTCCCTCTCCATTAACTTGAAGTTCTGTCACTTTTATCATCCATACTTTAACTCTCAATTTGCAAGTTCGACCTTTGCCCTTTGGTTCAAGACGATCTTCAACGGAGGATGTTACGAGGAGGGGCTTATGGCCTTTCTCCCAGGTCCCTTATCGGGTGCCATTTGTTGCAGTTTGCTACATCACCTTAGCTACTGAGGCAAGCACAAGAGAAAGATGGCAATTCAGGGCATTAACTAACAGTAAAGCAACCAGCAGCAATAGAGATCCATCACTGACTTCACTCTACTACTACTAGGTTGCACTATCATTATATACGGATAAGTGAACTACGATAATTCGCTTGTGACTATCACAGTGACCTGTTACTCATGGGCACCATCTAGCGGTGACCATTAGTTTTCATGTGGCGCCATCTCCAGGCCGCCACAGCACTATCATAGTCGGATGTTCGGCTGAATTAATCAATTTTATATTTAAGTTTGTGGTTTAATTGAAAATACACTTGGTATATTTAAGATTTATTGATTCGTGAATACCATATCGCTGAATATCAATTTTGGAACTACATGAAGAATGCAAAATATGCCAAGCTTTGGGAAGTTTTCCAAATTATCTTTGCGCTATCTCATGGCCAAGCTGCTGTTGAGAGGGGTTTCTTGATCAACAATGAACTTATGGTGGAAAACATGGAAGAAGAGTCATTAATTGCTAGTTGTTTTGTGTATGACACAATGAATAACAGTGCTGTTCATTTTAGTGAAATTCGAGTAACCCCAGATTGAAACGAAATGTTCGAGCAGCGAGGATGAAATGTCAATTACATGTAGAAAATCAAAGAAAACTCACTGCTGAAAGTGAAAAAGCTAGAAAGAGGAAAGCTGGTCAAGATGAAATCCGTGCAGTTGAATCTAAAAGAAAGTTATTAGAAGAAAGCATAGCATCTATGAGCCAAGAGGCAGATGCATTAACTATGCAAGCTGAGAAAAAGCACAGTTTTATTTTACTGGCTCAGTCCAATGCTTTTAGACAAAAAAATCATGAAAGCGAAGCAAATGAGCAAAGTCTTTACGAACAAGCACGCAGTTTAAAACAGAAGCTAAAGTTTATGGAATAAATAGAATTTGAAGTAGCCTAATTAATTGGATTGGCTGACAACAATTCAATGAAATTGGGTTTAAATTGAAAAATAACATTTACTTACTGCTGGATTACAAGCTGTATTGGCCAGGCCAAACTTGATCTTTAAAATAGCTTTCATAGCATGGGCGAAATATCTATAATAAGTATCATAATTCTTTGATTGTTGTTAGGCAATAGTTGCTAAGTTAGCTTTTTCTAAGCAAGAAATAGTTGATGATGGCGCTAGATTTGCTGTTGAAACGTTTTGCAGCTTCTTGTTGACTTTATATTTCTGTTAAAATGATTCTACTCCCAAATCTACAGTATAGTGTGCAAATATTTTATGTTTTAAGACGATGTGTGGTCATGTTGATCCATCTGTTAACCCTATGCTCATGCAATAAAATGTTTTCTGCTTGAGATTCTTAAGATGCTAAATTCTTTCCCACCATAAAATCAAGTTTTGTCCATCTTTTTGTAGCGTCAGTGAAGTTTGTGAATAGTGGGATGTACACTTTGTACAGTGTTGCTGCATGCACTTATTTTTTATTATTAACTTGCAACATTGACAGCCAAATGTGATAGTAAGGTATGGAGTTTTGTCAATACTTGTGACAGAGAGGTTGATAATAGTCAGGTACGTACTGTATCTTGTAAACACTTTGTGACAACGACATTACAACAGTAAGCTTAATAGTGAAGTGCAGCGTTTATTTTTCTGCAAAATCTTTTTGTAGTCTCAGTGAAGTTTATTATGTACAGTGTTGTTGCATATGCATATTTTTTATTATTAGCTTGCAACATTGAGAGCCAAGTGTGATAGTAAGGTAGGGATTTAGTGAATGCTTTGTGACAGTGAAGTTCATAATATTAAGGTATGTACTGTATCTTGTGATACTTTGTGACAGCGACACTGCAACATTAAGCTTATTATAGTGAAGTGCAGCATTTATTTTTCATTTCTCTGCAAATTCTTTTCTCTGTTTTATTATGTACAGGTAACTTAGCATGCCATTGGCTAATCATGAGAAGAAAGGAAATACTTTACTTTGAATACGTGTAACTAACTGACTCTCTAAGAATCATTGATGACGTTCTCCCACGTCAGTTTTGTGCCCTATTTAGGAGATGTATTTTTAGTTATTTTGCAAGTATTGGCACCTAACATTTCTTTATTTTGCTCTAGCAGTTAAACGATAAATATTTGGTAATTATATTGCTATATTTGGCAATGTAGGTAGCTGGTTGATATTGATAGCAATGTTGGTTTGGTTTTGAGATGCGACACCGCTACTACACAGGGAGCAAGTTTGGGAGAGTTGATCCCATTAGCACAACAGCAACTATTTTTAGTAAGACCAGGGTTTTTACGGCGTTTTAGGGACCCTAATCGGGTCCCTAGAATCAGAGAAAATTATCACCGGGCCCCTAAAATCAGAAAATCGGGTCCCTAGAATCAGAGAAATTGGGTCCCCACAGATCCATACCGGGTACCTAACATTTTCCTCAAAAAAAAACCTGATAAGACTGCTACCAGTTTGCAAGTGTAAATATCACTTAAACACGCATAGAAAAAGTGTAACAAATGTAATGGAAAAGTCATGGAATGTCATAGAATTTGGTTTTGAAAATTGTGTGCGAACCCTGGCTTTTGTACTCATTTTACACTGGAACAGCTGAGTGTGTCAGTTAATGGATTCCAGGTTTTGAACTTCATGTATCTTCATTGCATCTCAATCATTTTTGATGGAACTTCATGACAATTAATTAATTTAAAGCAACTATGTCCAACTGATATGCCTTACTGCGCAAAAAGTTATGTCAGTATCTTTGAGGGCTGCACAATAAATGACTTCCTTTCATTTTAGCAAACCAAAGTATAGTTTAGACCTACTGAAAGCATTCAAATAACAACTGCAATGATACCAACTGTATGGTATTATTAATCACTCCCAAACTGTGATGTCGTAGGCAAGTTAAATGCCAGTGGAACAACAAGGCTGGTTAGAAATAAGTTCTGTGTAGAGGAACACATGAGTAGATATCAGAAAACTAGAAATCCGTTTTGCACCGAGTTGTCAGTGGACATGTGGAAATCCACCAGTGTGTAATCATGACAAACAGGCACTAAAGACCATTGAATCGAAAATGTCAAATTTATGATCGAAATAAAAGCAGGGGTCATTTTATTGTACATACACAATACTAAAAAGCTTACTGGGCCACACAAAATTTTGTGCAAAGTAAAAAACAATGGTTATTTAGCATATATATATAATTTAGTGTGGTGGATTGGCAGGATCGTGTAAGTGGATTTGCTACAAAGTGAAGTCATGGTTAAGTTCAAGTCGCCAAGTAAACTTTTTCAGTATCTGGTATGAGAAGATATGTGTTGGAACTTGAGTTACTCTACAGCAAAGTCTTTGAAGAAGAAACACCATGGCCAGCTATGAGTCGTGGAAGAAATTATATGATTAATGAAAATGACATGAAAGTGATTTTGAATGCTATTCATTGAAACTGTTTCATTTGTAAAACTGAATGTGATCGAAATGGCACAGGATAGAAATGGGAAGAGTGGGAACACCTAACATAAACGCCTCTGTGGTGCAGGAGACAACATTTTTTGTTAGACAATAATGTGGGATTTCTGTAAATAATTGTTTTTCTTCCTCACTTGTCAGAAAATGTTCCATAGTTTCAATATGGTGAACATATGAGATGGTATTAAAATGTAAGTTTTTGGCAAACTATTGTTTTTTTGTATATAACATATAAAACTTCCATCATAATTATTTCAAAAACCTTGAAAAACATGATTATTAAAGCTATGACAATAGCTATGACATAGTGCTACAAAATTTAAAAAAACATTTTTGCAATGTTGTGTCAACAGCTCGCAATTTGAAGTCAATGTTCGAAAGTAGAAAAATTTGTTGCTAAATTTTCAACCTCTGTTTATTCCATGAAAATATTGTTTTTTCCGTAATTTCACTGCAGGTTTGGATTCCTTGACCTTAAAAACACCCAGAAACCAATTTGTGTGCATCTATGCAGTGTATTTATAAAGATACAAGCAAATTAACATTGGCCTATAAGCATAAAAAGAGCGCTTACATTACAAATCTCCACTGAGTGGTGAAAATTTCAACAAGCTGTAACTCATGAACCGTATGAGATATCGAAAAATTCTTTTTTCTTTTGTCATCATTTTCAGAAAGTAATGATATATATGAAAACAAGGAAATTCTGAAATATAGGGTTGCAAACTTTCATTTTTTCTTAAATTTGATATGAAATTACCCCACTGGTTGTTATATCTGTTTTTTTAGTTGCTTTTAGTATACTAACCAATGTCATTGCCCATCACTTACCCCTGTATCAATGTATAGTTACTGCCTTCCAAATCCTCATTCTTTCTATAAGTTTCATTGTTCCCTGTGTTATGCAGTGTTGCTTTACACATTGACAAAAATATACAGCTTAAAAGCAGGCCATTTCCTGATAAATTTATTTTTCTGTAAGACCGAAGGCAAATATATTGTTTCTGATATGTACAGATTTGCACCATCATCAACTTCACAGCTTGTCAGGCCAGGCCTGTCAGATGCAACAGACCGAAAACACTCAATACATAATTCACATTCAAGTGTGAGTGGAAGCTTGTCTGTCACCAAAGATGTTTCAAATGAAACTATTGCAGGTATGCAAGCAAATGTTTAAGCTGGTGATTATATATGTTCACTTAGTTCTTGCATCGATATCTTCTAACCATTTTAACCACACCATGCCTTGGCTTATTGTGTTACTGAATTGCCTCCGATATTGATTGCAGTCACTTGAAGTGTATCAAGCACTACATAAATGTTCTATACTTCATTAAAAGTGTTTGATGCTGTCCTGTTGTTGATGCTTTAATGCAAGGTGCTTTAGGGACCCGAATCGTGTCCCTAGAATTGAAAATCAGGTCCCAAGAATCAAAGAAAATTATCATCGGGTCCCTAGAATCAGAGAAAATCGGATCCATACCAGGTACCTGAACAGTTTCCATAAAAAACTGTCTTAATGAGTTCTGTCATTTCGCCAGCATCTATTCTTGTTTACTGCTGCCAGTATCTTGACACAGAAACATAGAAACATAGAAAGGTACCCATTCAACTGTACAGCTGACTGCCAAAACTTGCATCAGTTGCATATTTGTGACTTATTTAAACTCACTGTGCAAAGACTGTGCCATTTGCTTAGTTCACAGATGTTGGAACTTAGCAACCATATGAATACCTTTGCTGTTTCTTCATGAAACAGGATGTTTCAAAATGATTCTTGCTATTACCCAGGAGGTGTTAGAGAAATTTATGAGATATTTTAGCTTTCCAGGAGCACTTTGTGAAGGTTACAGAGACATTACTTAGTATAGAAATTTATTTGCACTTTTTTGGTTTCATTCATTTTTTATCACAAACCAGTATCAAAGGTTTTTTCATTCCCTGCACTGATTATTTGAATTGAACCTGTGAAATTTCATAAAGTTTGCATCTGTTCTACAACTTCCATTAAAACAGAAGTCTCAATTTCCTATGAAAATTGCTATAATTCTCTCTACACGTTGCTTAATTGTGAGGCATGTTACTTTTTCTGATTGAAAATGTTTGCAAAACATGAATGCAGGAAGCATTCAGTCACGTATCTGCGGTATAGTTTCACTGTCAGTCCCTCTGATGCCAAGTTACTGATGTATCTTGATTATTAAGGACTGTCTCCATCAAGGTAATTTGTCCTGTTTTGAAGAACATTATACAAAAGAGAAAGAAAATGTTTACAAAAATTAGACAAAAATGTTACAGTAAACCTTGGTTAATCTGGATCTTCAGCAAAACCGGATAAAACTGGTGGTACAAATGATTTCTAACGTTTTTCTTTATAAAAATCCTTGGTTTATCTGGATTTTTTAATCCTGATCTTCGCCAATACTGGATAAAATCTGCTCTTTTCACATCTCTTTCTTAATCTGGATTTTTTGCTCTTCCACGCCCTAGCTCCTCCGCCGATTGCGCTAGAGAGCTGTTCAACAGCTCATTCAAAGATTACACTCGAAAAAAAATTTTTGCCTGGGGGGTGCAGGTTTTTTGTGAGTGATGTCATAAGTGAAGTAGTTTTAGGGTTATTTTGGCTCGTGTTGCCTGGCTTAGGGCCCAACCACTAGGCCAAAGTGATTCGCTGAAGTTTTCATTGGAAACTAGACTCGAGTCCGAGTCTTTTGAGCCTTTGATCGACTTTCTAGCGTTTCTGGCTCAAAAGTTATGATCTAAAATAAACAAATTAATTAATTAACTAATTAGCTAATTAGTCAAATATTTTTACTAACTTACATCACAACTTTTGAACCCGAAACCCCAGCAGGTCATCTAAAGTATCAAAAGACTTGGATTGTAGCCTAGTTTCCAGTAAAAACTTCAGCGAAATACTACCATCTAACGGTTGGCGCCCAGGGCCAGGTAAAGTGGGCCAAGGTGGCCTAAAAGTCCTCCACTTATGACATCACTCACAAAAAACCCGCACCCCCAGGCAAAAAAATTTTTTTTGAGTGCAATCTACTAGACTGGCCAATCCGTTTGAGCCATTGAACAGCTCTCTAGCACAATCGGCGGAGGAGCTAGGGCGTTGGTAAGGCAACTGAAAATTGCTGTTTTTTAGGCCGAAATCGAAGTACGAATATACCGTAGGCCGGCTCTCAACGTGTTAAGTGCACTGACTAGTCTCTAAACATTTGGCAGCTTTCAGATGCAACACTAGCGTGCTTATGCTTACGATCACTAACCAACATTTAGAATTATGATAACAACGGTCATAACTGCACGCAACTGGGCATAGCCCATCACGTTGAACATAGTGCTCAAGGCACGCCACCGCACCACGGTTTCAGCCTATTGACCAGTATTGAGTGTGCTTGTGCAGAGCATTATCCCTGAGTGTATTGTACTCGGTAGGATGTCTGGAGGGCATTACATTCCGAACAGAGTGATTGCTTATGGATCAGTTGCAGAAATCTCTGTGTCAGTCCAAAATCTCAAGATTTATTTGCAGTCAAGTAATCTGAAAATTTTATCAACTTAACTTAAGATTGTTCATAACTCAAAATTTATTTGCAGCCAAGTAATCTGAAAATTTTATCAACTTAAGGTTGTTCATAACTCCCTGTATATGGCAGTTACTAGTCTGATGCACCATTGTACATACATCAATAAATTCGTTTTGCCTCTGTGAAAGTTTGCTGTTGTTTCGTAAATGTGTTTGATTTCTGTGATTTTCACTGATATCTCAATACTTAGATGACGTCAAGCTACAAATACCCATCTTCGGTAAATCCAGATTTTCGCCTAAACCAGATAAAATCGTCAGTCAAATCGAATCTGGCTTAACTGAGGTTTACTGTATTTCCAAAGTTTGAACAAATCATTTTGGAAATGTGATGCATTGTAGTAGCTTTAGTGAAAGTTTGCAAGCTGAAGGATTCAGGATATGTAACTGCATTCAACCACAGTAAAGCATATATGTTGAGTCAGTCTTCACATGCTGCCAGTAAGAAAATGTTGGTACCTGCCTTAAGAGAAGTGTTTCAAACTGTGCCCTTTCAAACAGTTGAGCAGTACCATGTTAGTCTTTGACAACTGACTTGTGGAAAAAGCATTAATTCACTTTACTTTGAAAAGATATTTTTGACAAATAGAACCACTAACTCTGTGGCATATGCCACTGATTGAGCACCTGCAATGACTGCTAAATGTACAAGATTTATCAATAAGTTCAAGAAAGCCAACACCTTAATTGTTGATGTATTACGTTGTTCATAGGCAACACCTTTTCAACACACCTGGGTCTAACTCTGAGCAAAGATTTTCAGAAGTGACTAAACAAAGGATTTGATTAAAACTCAAGTTCTTATTGGCTGTCTCTTTGATCACACTGTAAATAACATGAAGATTTCAAAGAAAGATGCAAAATGAAGTTTTGTGGTTACCAAAAGGACTGACCCTTTCCTTTGCAACAACCCAGTCTAATGTTGCTCCTAAAATGTGTCTTTAGCAAGCTCAACAATAACTTTTTTTTACAACTGTAGGGCTGTTGACATGTACTGGAATGATAATTTAGTAGAATTATTGTGATCCGCTCTATCAAAGAACTCGCTATCCTCTGAACAAACTGTGAATTATCTTGGATAATAGCTATCCAAAATTAAGTACAAACTCATGACTTGCAAAAAAATACTGAAAATTACTTGTCATCTGTCCTGCTCAGCAGATCATCCATTTGTTGGTAATGTTAACACTTTTAGGTACTGGGGATTCTCCTTGTGCAAACAGACGGAATACCATGCAGTTTTTGCAAGTTTACCATATTTATGGTCTTATGGGTGGGCATTCCAGAATTATTCTGTGAAATCTAAATCAAATCCAGAGTACCAAATCCTATTCTGGCTTTTACTACAGTGTATGCCACCTGAAAACTACTTCGAAAAAGTTTTCTACTCAACAATCAAGGAGGCCAACACAACACACATTCTTTAATCTGGCACTGGTAATCAACAAAAAAATATGTTACACGCAACCCCTTTTTGCAACAATGAACCACAAGTTTAATGTAATAATTGTAAAGCCACAGCAGTGACCCACTCCAAGTGAATCGATCGCAATTTATTGCATAAGGAAACTAAGTTTCGTGTGTTACACATCTTCAGTCCTGCGCAAAAGTCGACATATGAAACAAAAAGAAAAAATTTCGCACTGTTGCTAAGATCAAAACTGAAGATTACAGAAATTAAGCACAAATGCAACTCTTTCACTAAACACTGCTACACTTTCCACTAAACACTGCTACTGCTACAACACTGTTCAACCAACACAGATCGTAACGGCCATTCAGCACTTCTGATTGACAAAAAATACTCTCCGCGTTTAGCGTGGTTTCTGTCTCAGACGATCACGTGGTTTGCAACAGACCGTAACATGCAGCGGAAAAAGTCTAGCACGCCAACTCTAGTTAGTTCGGGCGGTAAAGTTTAATGTAGTGACACATCTAGTCTGGCTAAAAGTTTCCAAGGTTCTGCAGCAGTAGGGCAGGTTTTGATAATACTTCTCAGAATAAAACCAGTTTTTGATGTCCTTAACTCTTTGGCATCCGGCTGCTTTCGGGGATTTTCGGAAAAAAAACGCCTAAACGCACGTGGCTTTGCACGGGAATTTCTCCGGTCCGGTATGCTCTACAGACCAAGAAAAAATCTCAAAAGACGCAGCAAGTCTTTTAGTCTGCACTCGAAAAAAAATTTTTTGCTTGGGGATGCGGGTTTTTTATGAGTGACGTCATAAGTGGAGGACTCTTAGGCCACCTTGGCCCACTTTGCCTGGCCCTGGGCGCCAACTGTTAGGTGGTAGTATTTCGCTGATGTTTTTACCGGAAACTAGGCTACAATCTGAGTCTTTTGATACTTTGGATAACCTGCTAAGGTTTCGGGTTCAAAAGTTATGATGTAAGTTGGTAAAAATATTTGACTAATTAGATAGTTGATTAGTTTGTTTGTTTGAGATCATAACTTTTGACCCAGAAACGCTAGAAAGTCGATCAAACGCTCAAAAGACTCGGACTCGAGCCTAGTTTCCAAAGAAAACTTCAGTGAAACACTTTGGCCTAGTGGTTGGGCCCTAGATCAGGCAACATGAGCCAAAATGACCCCAAAACTACTTCACTTATTACTTCACTTATTACTTCACTCACAAAAAAAGATTTCCAACATGACCACTGTAATGAAAATTACCATTTGAAATTATGCGTCTTGTGAACACATAACGCTGATAAGTTTTTCGCTGATTGCTTTCGAGTTACATGCAAGTGGTTTCTGTTCGCGTCATTTTAGTATTTATTGCAATACTGTTGACATGTCTTTTCTTTCGTTTCGTTCGTTACCTTAGTTTGAGATTTAAGTTTATTAAAACCTTGACAGGTTTGAGGTGTGTCATTCTTTACAACCACCACCATCTGACTTTAGCATGCAGCAGGATGTTTGGATCATGATCGTTTTTTGCTTGGAACTATTGCCCTGAGTTTAGTGCATGTGTTCTGACATTGATTTTGACTTTAAGGTGTATTTTGAACTTATTGACACTTTGAAAACCGGCGTACGATACATTTGTACTTCAATTTTGGCCTAAAAAACAGCAGTTTTTGGTTGCCTTACCAACGTCCTAGCTCCTCCGCCAATTGTGCTAGAGAGCTGTTCAAGGGCTCAAACAGATTGGCCAGTCTAGTAAATTTTTTTGGTTGGGGTTGCGGATTTTTTGTGACTGACGTCATAATGAAGTAGTTTTTGGGTTATTTTGGCTCATGTTGCCTGGCCTAGGGCCCAACCGCTAGGCCAAAGTGTTTCGCTGAAGTTTCCATTGGAAGCTAGACTCGAGTCCGAGTCTTTGAGCGTTTGATCGACTTTCTAGTGTTTCTGGTTCAAACGTTATGATCTAAAATAAACAAATTAATTAATTAGCTAATTAGTCAAATATTTTTACTTACATCACAAACTTTTGAACCCGAAACCCCAGCAGGTCATCCAAAGTATCAAAAGACTCGGATTGTAGCCTAGTTTCCAGTAAAAACTTCAGCAAAATACTACCACCTAATGGCGCCCAGGGCCAGGCAAAGTGGGCCAAGGTGGCCTAAGAGTCCTCCACTTATGACGTCACTCACAAAAAACCTGCATCCCCCAAGCAAAAAGAATTTTTTTTGAGTGCACATTAGAAGACTTGCTGCGTCTTTTGAGACTTTTACCAGGTCTGTAGAGCGTACCAGACTGGAGAAATTCCCGTGCAGAGCCATGTGCGTTTAGGCGTTTTTTTTCCGAAAATCCCTGAAAGCAGCTGGACGCCAAAGAGTTAATGCCCAGGAAAACAGCTTTTAGTTCTGGTGACATGTTACAGCCAGAGTCCTATCAGCCACCCTCCTTACCCCCAATTGGAAAGGCCCACGCTGTCACAGGGGGCCCAAAATCAGTCCTGTCACTCTGGGGTGATTTTGTGGGCTTATGTCCCCCAAACAAAGCTTCAACCCTGCAAAATCAAATTATGAAACACTAGAAATCAGTGAAGTTTTTATCAATCCGTGTTCTATTGTTTCCTGTATTTTATAGACAGCAGTACCTCCTGCTGTTAGAATAACATCGCCTGATCATTTTTGATATGCTTGTGATGTAATACACTTACTTGAGGCATGAGCAAAAAAGCTTCAGTATCCATTGCTTGGAATGTTAAACCTGAAGTTAGCCCATGTGCCTAGTTCTACTGTATGTATACATCCATAAGTCAGACATCAACATAATGTATTTTGCGTAGTAATTGTTGTGAAAAAATTTATTATTGTTAGCCCAGGTAGTCTTATGTTTTGTACTGCATAGAACCAAGATACCTTTGGTGCTTACGACCAAAGTTGCACATTTCAGAAGAGTTTATTTGTCAATCACTGCTCAGCTTGTACCAACAGAGTATTTGTTGTGAAGGCATTTGGCCTCGGAATGTGCGGTAAGGTCAACCATTTTCTTTCAGAAATTTCCATGAGGGACAGGGGTGTATACTCCAGGTGTGCTAGGTGTTCGGCATACACCTGTCATACTGATCATGGCGTGACATTTTCTAGATCGTGTGATCAAGGAAATATCACAAAAAAGATAATTGTGTACATCGCATTAATCTTCTGAGCCAATTTTGAAAACTGTCCCATTTCAACTTTTGCTTGATTTAGCTGACTTTTTCATTCCACTAGTTTCCTGTTTTGGTTTTTGTTGTAACAAACCAGGCTGCACTGATACAGCTGCACACCTTTGTGATATGAGCATATTTGCCAGGACACATTCGACCTTCGTTAATTGGGAATATATAGTTCCCTGGAAAAGATTGGCTACTGGAATAAATCTCTTGCTTATATAGGAGTTAAGATTTGGGAGTCTTTGGATCCATCTGTAAAAGTACAACCTTTCTATGCTTTCAAAAAGAAATACAAATTATACCTCTTAAAACAATATTAACTCTTGTAAAATGTATGCTACCTTATGTATTTCCCATTATTATAATAACCCTTTCTCATGGTACAAACCTTATTAACATAACACCATCCACCATGAGGCTAGTGAGGGACCTAACTAGAAAACATCCTGGTTAAATTACGTACCCTGGGAAGATGCAAATATGATTTTGATTGTGTTTTTATTCTTTGTGTTTGTTTGTTTGTGTGTGTGTGTCAGTTTCTCGAATAACATGAATGAATGAATTGGAAGTTCAGCTGGATTTAGCATAACGCTATATGTTTCATTCCGCCAGTAGCTGTTTCAACAGCCACTACTTACAGAAATGAAAGTGTTTTTGTGCTTTAACACTTTGAGAGCCGGCGTACGATATATTCGTACTTCGTTTTCATTGGAATCTAGACTCGAGTCCAAGTCTTTTGAGCCTTTGATCGACTTTCTAGCGTTTCTGGTTCAAAAGTTACGATCTAAAATAAACAAATTAATTAATTAGCTAATTAGTCTAATATTTTTACTAACTAACATCATAACTTTTGAACCCGAAACCCCAGCAGGTCATCCAAAGTATCAAAAGACTCGGATTGTAGCCTAGTTTCCAGTAAAAACTTCAGCAAAATACTACCACCTAACG
>Ga0210059_1008612_pt1 | contig 16056 bp, 6 predicted proteins | sample Ectturendosymbi2_FD_188042 | JGI IMG/M metagenome (GOLD analysis project Ga0210059, IMG submission 188042) | Ecteinascidia turbinata endosymbiont from Florida, USA - Sample 2 (SPAdes) (version 2) | ecosystem: Host-associated > Tunicates > Ascidians > Unclassified | place: Key West, Florida...
CCGATCCGTTTGAGCCGCTGAACAGCTCTCTAGCGCAATGGGCGGAGGAGCTAGGGCGTTGGTAAGGCAACCGAAAACTGCTGTTTTTTTGCGAAAATCGCCGAAACCAGGCGGTAGTCATTGAGCCGTTATGATTAGGAATTGCTCATTTTACAGCAAATGCACATATAAATGAAACTTAGACTGCACACACACATAGAGTGCATTTACTTTTGGAAGTGGATTACTGTAGGTTTATCAATCGCCTTTATTGCTGCTTTCTCGCTGGAGTCGAATATAGAACTCAAGATAATAATTAAGCAATAAAAAGGTGGGTGAAAACCGGGCATTTGCATCCGCCTCGAAGTTTTCAGGCATCATTTTAGATTTTATAAAAAAGGTGACGTTGATCTTTGGTTTTAGTGAAAGAACAAACAATTGACTACATGTAATGCAAACTGAGCTCCTTGTTTCTCTATGTTTCGGCTTAGTCACAACAACCGCTTTGAATAGGGTGTAGTTTATATATAGCCTGCGTGTAAAGATAGCCTAGTTAGATATCAAGAGCAAATTGGCCAACCACCGCTTTGTTAACATTCTAGCTTTTGAAAGTGCAAGCCAAGTGTTGAATGGGTTGGCTACAAACGTGTGTAATCCCGCACCAGCTGTAAAAATAATCCGTGTAGGATGTGTTACACACGAAACTAGTTTCCTTGACGCAATAAATTGCGATTGATTTGCTTGGTGTGAGTCACTGTTGTGACTTAACTATTATTGCTGAATGATGAGCGCAAGCTTGAATCATTGCAAGAAGATGGGAGCAGAACCAGGCAGGGGATTCCTCAAACAGCCTGCTGCAAAGCTAGAGCCTGTAATTGCTGTATATGTTTATTGGCAAACATGTTTTTATTATCTTCCTCAGCCTTTTTGTCATAAGAAATTTTAGATCAGTGGTTCTCAAAGTGGGCGGAATCACCCCCTTGGGGGCGATTTTACGGGGCAAGGGGGAGATAAGGGGGAAACAACACAAAGGTAGCAAAATCACTCAATCACTAATCAATCGTTGAGTTAACTTCAATAGCCTACTGTTATGACATGCTAGTTTCTTACAAATTTTAATTTACTATGATATTCGTTGGAGATTGTTGTTAAAGCAATTTATCCGTTAAGTTTTTACTCTGGATCGTCTGTGTGTCCGGCTACAGCAGGGGTGACGAACCTATTTGCTATCGCGGGCCACTTTGTCAGTAAATGCTGAGTAATCAGGCCACACAACTTTTTAGTCATACTATGAAACCCGTTAGTTCAAGACTGCTGGTCTCGCCTGAATGCGAAAGTTCAAGACTGCTGGTCTCGCTTGAATACTTCGCGGGCCGCACGAAATTCTTTTGAAGGCCGCATGTTCGTCACCCCTGGGCTACAGTGTGGATTATTTTCACAAGAATCCTGAACATAATATTAGCGTCGTAATACAATTGCTTAGTTAAGCTATTTAATGGCTTGGTTCAGCTATTTAATACTTCCATTAAATGAAATTCTTTAAATTAACTACCTTGTGTGTGCTCTATCAGTCTTGGGGGCGCAAACGACGCAAAGGCGTACGCAAGGGGGGGTTTAGGGGTTAAAACCCCCCCTTGAGCTTGATATTTTACAAAAGCTTTATTACCTTCGCAAAGGAGATTAATTGTTTTCGCATACTTTTTGCTTGTTAATTTGTCGACTTAATGCAAATACCACGGAATAAATTACCATGCAAATTTCAAGGAAACATTGTAAGTGGGCCAAAAAGTAATAAGTAGGTTTTGGTGGGAATCTGCGTTATCGTCTGCGTCCAGAAACCCTCTCACCACTTTTTGCAGACTTTTCATCCACTACGCATGTTTAAGATTGTGTTCCGCGAGAGTTCACTTCATCCGAAACAATTGTGTTCAGATCAGGGTTTTTTAAGGAAAATGTTAGGTACCCGGGATGGACCTGCAGGGACCCGAGTTCCCTGATTCTAGGGACCCGAAGCTAGTTTTCGCTGGTTCTAGGGACCCGAATCAGGTCCCTAAAACACCTTGAAAAAAACTGGCTTATATTGTCTGCTAAGGCTGATCAGCGCAAGAGCTGACTACATTACTAATCTCTGTAGCATGATAGAACAGTTGCACGAGCTCAACAACAGCTGTTTTTAACTTAGAAGCATTCAGACATTTGATAATGTCTCAGCAGGGAAAAAGGAAAACTAAACGTTTGTTGGACTTATATACATAACTAAATTGAAAGTTTTCTTGCGTAGGCTACTTTATGCGCTTTCTCAATTCTTGTGTAGTTTAGCAAGATTCGATCTTGCAGTACGGGGTGTACGCCAGTGAATCCAGCCGTACACTTTCTATGCTCGACTGCTTGTATTCGGCAAGACATAAGCGCAGCCTCATTTTGCCGTTGTACATAGCTCTGACACCGTGACGAGTGTGTTTCACTCCCCTGTTTTAACGTGCAGCCTGACATTTTTGCAGTTATGAACTGCTGTGTCGTAGCGTTGAGTTTATTTTCCTTCGATATCATAACCTGGAGCGCTGATAGTTGCAATGACACATAAAATAAGGGGAGTGCGTGTAGAAGAATGTTCCTATTATGTCAACAAACCTCGCCAAAACGTTGGTTTGGAAACATGAACATGACGTCAAATCGTGACGTCACAAAGAGAGCACACCAAATACAAATGACTAGGCATACCATACGTCCCGTTTTAGCCGGGACAGTCCCGGTTTGAAGGCTTTGTGCCGGCGTCCCGGTCAGTCTACCAAAAAGTCCTGGTTATGCATTCAGTCAGTCAGCATAGTCCTACACCTGGTACATCAGCTCCCTTTGAGATAATTTTTTTTATGATGTATAACATGTGGTATGACAACAGGAGCAGAATGCGAAAACCTTTATCACCTGTACAATTACTGACTTTTTCTGCTGTGATTTTTACGAGAAAATAAAATCGAGCAAAGACTTCTTTAAGAAAGTATATTGTCTACGGAAAAATATGATTGGGCGAATATGTAAAATTACACACGCTTGAACATTATTTGCTTAGCAAAATGCATCATTTTAGTTTTTGTTGGTGTCTTAACTATTTCCAGTATTGGAAAAATTATTATGGAATTTTTATTTTCCCAGGAAATTGGCGTATTTCTCTGATTTTTTAGGTTATCTTCTTATTTTTTCTGCACATGAATGAAGGTGAGGATTGTTCAAAGAAAAAAAGCTGCAATTCCACGTAACCCACATTCAGATTGTGTGAAATTGCTTATTATGACGTAATGACTACTTAAGCGAATATTAGAATAAAAAAATAATTCGGCTGAATCTGAGTGGTCACTACTGCCTGATGGACCATTTTAGTCTGAAATAGTTTGTGAAGCTTCGTATTTCGCCAGAATTTCAAAGTATTTTAAAAGTTTTGCTGACTATTTAATGGGATAAGAATAGACGCAAGCAAAATTGCAGGTGTTTGAACGAAGTTAGAAAATGGGAAAGGGAAAAGAATAGAGTCCCAGAAAAAGAGGACAAATTACGGTTTTACTCTAGCATAGTGATCTCAAACAGAAAGACACAACCAAGGAATTAAATGCATCAACTCCAACTGATACTGCTGTAAGAAAGAAACCGGAATTGGAAAGAGAGGTGGACAGTTTATGGATAGGAAAATGTGGACGGAAGAGGAAAACAATACCTAGGCTTGATCGAAAAATCAAGGCAATGGCATTGGGAAGTAGAAGAGCATCATGCAAAGAACTTCTTTTGGAATTGGCAAATAAGGGTATTATGGTGGACAGAAGAACAACCAACAAGCGTCATTTTGAGCAAAGTCTGAAGTCATACAGGCCTAGAAAAAAAGCCTCGGTTAACACAGAAAATTAAGCAGGCGAGATATCAATGGGACGTACAGCATGAAAATTGGACATCAGAAGATTGGTCCAAAGAAAGTTCTCGATAAATGTCAAAAGTGGCTATGGAATAACTTTCCTGATGTTAACAATGTTTTCTGAAGAAGTTACAGCAAATATACAGTGGTTCTAAGCTTATTGGAAGCATTTATGGTCAATTTTCTTAGCCAAAAAGTTGGTACTGAAGATTTTTTGGGAGCTGTTCAAGAAAAACCACCTATGATTTCCTTCATAATATACTAACAATCTTAAACATGGGTTTGTTTCTTTGTTTCAAGTTATTTTTTCGGAGGAATTTACCATTGCAGTAGCTGATGATAGGGTGCAGACAGTTAGCCGAAGGTCTGGTGAGGAATATCTGCCAGCATGTTTGAAAAAACAGTCAAACCTCCCGCTAAGATAATGCTTTGGGGGCAATATTGGTTCGTGGAACCAGCAGATTACTATAACAGAAAGATCCATGAACCAAATGAAATACGTGGAAGTGCTGGAAAGACGCCCGGTAGTGCTAACGACAAGGTAGAGAGTGGTTTCCTGGCAGCGACTTCATTTTTCAGCGGGATGGCGCTCCATGCCATACTTGAAAGGTCTCGATGAAATGTTCAGGGACAACAAAATCAAGGTATTAAATATGGCCTGGAAACTCTCCAGATATGAATGACATAGAAAATGTGTGGGACATCCTCAAACATGAGATTTATTCAGAACCAACCAACAAACCGCTAACCACAAACAGAGAGCTGGTAGAACGGCAGAACAAGGTATGGTTTTGCCTCAAAAGGATGACAAGATTTTGCAAAACCTTTATTGAAAGCATGCCTGATAGGATGAAAGCTTTAACCACCTCCGAGGGAGGACAAACTAAAAATAACTGCTTCAGCGTGTGACGAAATTTTTTTAAAGTTGCTTCGTTAATGTCATAACGTTTTTGAAGTTGTTTTGTTTGTTTTACTGACTTTGTGAATGAAAAACACGTTTTTTTATTGGAAAAATATAAAATCCATAATAATTTTTCCAGTACTGTACAGTATAGGAATCCGAAATAGCTGCGTACTCCAAGTAAGATGCGTACCGCATTTATCTAATAAGGTTCGTTGTTCTGAAGTGTCCCGGTTTTCAATCCCAAAAATATGGTATGCCTACAAATGCCACTGAATGAAACCCCCGCCATGAAAATTTTCTGCGTACGCCACTGAAACGACGTGTCGAGAGTGTAAGGGAGGCGATGGAATAAAACGTTTGAGAAGAAACACTGTTTTAGAGGTACACGCTCATCTATCGAAAAGGGGTACGTGGCCAGAGAAAGTTTGGGAACCCCTAGCGTAGTCAAACTTACGTTTTTATTCAACGTTGCTGTGAGCCTGTGCACATCACTATTTGTTCAGCGAAAACCTTAATTTTTCACCGGTGCAAAGTTTTTGTTGCTGGGCTTGTGACCGTGCAAATACTTCGAAAAATACAAATAGTAATGAAAACAAACAACGCTATTGCTAAACTGGAGTAATAATATTGCTTTGACGGTTCTCAAACACGATATTTTTTTCATAAGACTAAATTGATTCGATTGCAAAAAGCAAATTACGCAGTTGTTTTCAGTTTAGTTAGTACAATCCGTACCACGAAGCTCAAAGTAAAACTTACTGTGACCACTTTTACAAAGATAGCGTCTCCCCAAATAAATTGCAATATGAAAGAAACGTCATTACGCCTATACGAAAAAGAATGTGTGATGTAGCAAAAAAGCGACATTTCATTACCAAGGCAAGTTACAAGAAAGTTTCCGTTCTGGTTTGAACGAAATGAAATTGGCTACGACTACGTAGATCACAAACAGCAGTCTTTTGTTTAAACGTGTTGCAGCTGCAGAAGTGACAGCACTTTGCAAAAAACAAAGGACTCTTGAGGACAGAATCGCTTCTGATACAAACTGATTTCACAGAATACAGACAACAAGACAATTTGCTAATGCGAGTTATGAGCCGCATTATGCCGGTGCTGGGAGACTTCTGATCTTTCTGCACGTTTGCAGGATGGTTTTGCAAAACAATCGGTGATTTTGTGCTTTTGTATGTCTTGTAAGACATATTAATAGAAACAGTGTTGAATCGACCGCAAATGTTGTCTCCTAAGTGAAGTGCCTTGTGAAACATGACTATCAGGCATAAAAATGCTTGAGAGATGCAGTGTTTTTGAAATCAGTTTAAAATTCTTTCGGTTATGCCTGGAATACTTTGGTTCAATTTTTCTCACACTCACCATTTCGTCAGGTGTGATGAACCCGGTTTTCAAAAAAGTATACTTTCCTTCAACTAAAGTTTATCACAAAAACTACACTGAAAGTATAACTCTCATTGAGCAGTTTGAGAACTAACAAAGTTACTTTGCAATCTAATATTATACGATTTTTTATGAAAAGAGGGGTAGTGTAGATTTCATATATGTCTGAACTGAATTACTCATAAAAAAAAAATTTTGGACCTGAAAAACTTCTTGGGTTGTATACTGCTAACACGACCGTAGAAGCATGCGCTGAGTGAGTTTCAGCTCTTTACAAACACCTGGCGCTTAGCCCCCCACTAATCATAACGTGGGTTCAGCGTACGTTTTCCACCTCACACTAACCATTACCTCGGGTCTGCTGAACACAAACTCACTCCTTTTGCAAAATTGAAAAGAGCAAGGATGACCGCAAGCGCACCTTACATGTCACACATAATAAATGAAGCTGCTGAAACGCGGAAAGCGCTCCGATGCGTGCTTGCGTAGGTATCACGTGGTCACCACATTTGACTAGGTTTTGATAAAGCCACGAAAGTATTCCATGGTAGAGCAAGTTCACCTCTAACGACAAAAATACCAACCGATTTAGTCTGTTCATTCGACAGATGTTTTTCGCCATGAGTTAATTGGTGGGTACAGAGATATGGAGTTTTTGTCAACATGCCCAATTTTACATTGCAGAAAGTAGAGGGTTGCCTTGATTCAGTTGTTGAAAAATCCATCATGAAAATGCAGAAGAAAACTCAACGGCACACGAAAGGCTTAGCCGCGCAGTTTATCGATTTTTGCACGCCTTAAAATATCAACTACACGCTGGAATGATATGTACTACGTTGTTTCTATCCATTGGATAAGAAATTTCTCCAAAAAGTTTTGAAAACGCCGTGAGAGATTATTTCAAAAAAATGCTTGCCCTGATACGAAAACAGCATATTATTTTTCAAAAACTCGTCAGAAAAATTTTTTGTAAAATTGCATTGACAAACGCGACAAGTTTTCAATAAGTTCTTGAAAATTATGTGAAAGCACGACAAACGAATGAAAATTGAATTACACATAAGAAAATGTTAGCTGCAACACTCAGCACTCCTGTGATTTTATTGCAAACGAGCGAAGGTAGCATCTTTACTTTTGCCGTAATTTTTCCGGTCCTGATTCACTGATTTTCTACTGCACCACCTGGTGCCCGGATTCTTGCAAGGAAAACTTTGTTTCAGCAGCAATACCTAAAAACGCCGTTCAGAATGAACGACCCTTAGCATTTGAGGCGGCTTTTTTCGTAAGAGCTGCCGTCACGGCTTTCATCATATGCCTAAACAACAAAAAGGAGCGAGTGATCAAAGCACATTGGTGATTGGATTTGCGTGTTGCTTTATACTCCAGGATTAAAATGTTGAAAGCTCATACTTTTCTTCAAATCTGTCAATGCAATTCTGGTCCGTTTTGCAAATGCTGTTTTGCCCAATCGCACATGTTGGAAAATATACTTGCAAAACTTGTAAGGCGGATTTTAAATAAACGTTTGACTTGCTTTTACCAACATCGATTTTCTGTTATGCTACCAGAACATTTGCAAGATTGGAAATAATTCGCATAACTTTGATCTACCAGTAGATTCACGTTACACGGAGCAGTTTCACAATAAAAATCAGAATTGTTTGCGTTCCTGATAAATTTGACGGTGTGTGTTGAAGAACTTGATACAGTCTACTCAGAACTGCAATACTGTATCACGCCAACGTTTTCACGATGTTAGCTCTTAATTGGTTGGCGTTCACAAACTGAAAAGTGGTCATTGCCGCAATATTTTTTTGCTTTAATTGAATAACGTAAATGTGGTGATAATGTTATCACGTGCTATTTTTTCCGAGCGTCAAAGCCATACCTTGTTGTGTAACTTTATCAAAAACTTACAATGGGTTTGCACACAGCCAAATACGCTGAAGTCGAACAAAACTAAAAATTGTCATTGACATATACGTAAAAACAAAAAACTTGAGCTAGACATGCAGTGTTGTACTAATTGAATCCAGTGCAGCATTTATTCCAAGCATTCAACTCACTTTTACGCAGCTTTACTAGCAGCAGTAGCCTATATTTCCAAGCCCGAACTGCTTTAAGATTGTTGATGATGTTGGTTTTTCCGAACTAAAATGAAACCGATCCTTCATGTCAAAAGCAACCTGAGCTAAATCTTTCCTATGCTGCTAGATTACCGCAAAAAAATCATCCAAAGTCAACACAAAAGAGTGAGAAGAGCAGTTACTATCAATGTGTGCGAACGGAAAAGTTCTTGCGAACTTTTTTCTTTGGCCACCACTCACGTCAAAGTAGCGAATAGCAGTAACAGTGAAGTGCGGTAGCTCGCTACCGCATGCGTTATTTTTTTCAAAAAAGAGAGACGCTACTGCTATCGCTCCTGGAAAATTTGCTCGCTACAATAGCTCGCTATTTTAGTAGCTCGCTACCTCTGCTGAAAACTTCCTGTGATTGTGACGTCACAGAATTGACGTCAGGACCTTTGAATCCTGGAAATCATTAACTACCGTAGAGATAAGAATCTAATCGTTTCGCGTGTAGCTATTCCCTCTGAAATTTTGGTCACGATTGAACATTCAAACTGTTTTATTACGACACTCCAAATTGCGGTAATACATTCTCGAATTGTAGTAACTAGTGAAATAAAATGCTGAAACTCACCAAAAAGTTCCCTGATCATCTGTGTAAATATGCATGAATTTTAATGACAAATTTTTGGGTACAAAAATCTTCTGATAACACAGGATAAAATTGGCCAGAGTTGCACCTTGTTTTCTAAATGACGGATTTGTCAGAGCCTTTTGAAGATGCCGAATTCAGCGCACCCTCTTATTGTTCCACTCCCTGGTCAGGTTTGATTACAATCACCGCTGATGCGAGCTGTAGGGGCTAGGGGTTTCTAGCAGTGATGTAGTCGAGACCGTAACCTTCGAGACCGAGACCTGGTTAAACTTTCGAGATGAGACCGAGACTTCATCAAAAACTCCGAGACCGAGACTCGAGACTTGAAGCTCGAGACCGAGACTCGAGACTTCGAAATGTATGCATTTTGCTGGAATTTTTTAAAAAACGTCTTTATCACTTCTGAGTCGAATTTTTCCAAATTTCTGGCATTTTTCCGACGTGTTTTGGTTGTTTCTTACCTGCAAATACAACAAACAAAAAATCGTTGGATTATAGAAATTTTAATAAACCATTTATTTGCAATATTCAAAGTCTCGAGACCTGAAACCTTCGAGACCGAGACAGAGACGCGCAAAAATGTGTCTCGAGATGAGTTTCCAGACCGAGGCCAAGTCTCCAGACTCCATCACTAGTTTCTAGAGCATGCACTCTCGGAGTTTTGAGTAATAAAACATCATAAAGAACTGACTGAGGGATACGCACGAGTCGCAAATGCATAAAAGAGAAGAACAGAGAGAAAAATGCATGTGAAAAACTGAAGGCAAATGATTTTATACAAAACTGCTAGACAAATAAAAAATTGCGAATCCCAAAGCATTTTCTTGGATAAAACACCCTGAAAAGTTGACAGAAAATAAAAGAAATGCTGCGATTTAATGCTTTACCTGTAATTATTTAACTCCAAAGAAAAAGTTTTTTTTGCCTTTACTGTAAATTTGTCGATTGTCCCTTCAAAAAACTGCTATAAGTGAAATGTGTCACATCCACTAATCTAAGAAATATCTGAGGTCAGTGACGCTCCGTACGAAGTTCCAGGTTTGCATTTGTGTGACCTGAATATCGACAATCATGTTCATAGAAATGCTCATTTTCTAGCCCAAAGTTATAAAGCCCATGTAGCAGTAACTGAAAAGTTCACAATAACGAATATACTCAACGTTGTTACACAGCTGCAGTTAGAATTTTGCAAAAGTATTCAGCATTTATTTAAATATCCCACAAACAAAAATCCATAACTTCCTTCAGAGCCACACCAAATCCACTTCAACATGACGTTTTTCAAACCATAAACGCTCAACAATTTTCATAAACATCTGATCTGTACTCGTAGCAACCAGGGGCATGCAGATAGATCTGGTGATTCCCGGGGCAACTGCTTGTTTGCATGCCCCCCACCAAATTCTAGTATTGAGGAATGTGAAAAATACAGGCATTTTAAATAAGTAAAAACAAGTTTTGAATAAATAAACAAGTTTTGAAAAATTGAATTAAAATGAAATCAGAGAGTATTTTTTGTTTTTATGTGTTAGGTTTATAATAATTTGTTTTATTCTGTGGGCTTGAGACATCTGTTTACAAGCAAATTACTTCTACTCATGGGTAAGCCATGCGTTGAGGAATTAGATATTGCATTTATTCATGTAACTAACAACTACGTATCAGATAGGCCCACCAAAAGAAGATAGCACTTCAGCATGTTAGGAGATAGAGTTGTCTATCGTTTCTCTTAGAAATAGTATCTAAAATGTAGTACAAGTATGCAATTTGATGCATTGCCGCCCTTTATATTTTTATGAACTATAAACAAATTACTAAGGATGTTTTGTTCAGTAAAAACGGATGAAGGTAAAGATAGCAGTGCTTCATCTCTCTCTCAGGTCACGTAACATACATTTGCATGCTCCCTCAGGCAAGTTCCCGTCAGATCCATGGAGCACGCTTTAGTAGCCAATAAGAAGTGTCTTGTTCAGGGGTGCAAAAATGCGGTCGCGCACTCGTGCAGCGTGTCCAAAAACTTGGAATGCGCAAACGTTTTTTACCTTTTAATAGTTCGTGCATATGAATGCTGTATGGCAAAGCTTATATGTGTGCGCTACTAAAAATTGCTGCGCGCTACTAACATTCACACAAAATTTTGCACCCCTGGTCTAGTTACAAGATTTTGATAAAATGCACTTTTTGTAATTTCAGTCTTTGGATGACCCACTGCCTTGGATGTCCGGGGCCGTCGTCTCGTTCATGCCCCCTCTGCACATCCCTGGTAACAACATTGCTTAAGTTTTATCGTTGCTCTAAAAGCATGCACAATACAGCAAACTACATGCACTGTGAACGCTGGATTCCCGTCCCATTGTGACGCAACTATAAAATGATAGGGAAGTCGGAAAATTCGCAACCCTGGCTTTCTGAAAGCGTTGTGACGCAGTCGTGAGTCAAACCACAAGCGGGCGCTTATTGCTAGAGGCAGAAACGCCGCCTTGAAACGCCACTAAGATTCATAATTGCTCGCTTTGCGAACCTTGGTGATCTTGATGAGATTTCGCAATGACATTCGACATTTTGTAAATTGTAGTTATTAGCATCCGCTGACATTTGACATTTCTTAATTAGTACGTAACATTCCGACCTCAATTTGGCGCCCCCAAAGTACTGCGCCCGGGGGCAGATGTCCCCCCCTTGCCCCCCCTCGTTACACCACTGGTTGCTTTTGACCTGATTGATAGGTTCCACGTTAGTTCGGTAAAAACTCTGCATCAGCGACAAACTTAAAGCAGCTGGGGCTTCCAGCATTGGCAACTGCTACCGGTAAAGCTGCGTATGACAGAATTGAATGCTTAGAAAAATATGGCACTGGGTTCAACATTTCGCTGCATATGTAACTACGCTTTTTGCTTTGAAGTATATGCAAATACGACAGTTTTTGTAGCTTGGTTCAACTTCAGTATATATGGCTGTATAAGATGAAGCAAACTTATGATTGTCTATTAAACTCATGATTGTCTATTAAGTCTGTTGTGTCTGTTAAGACAGTGGCGTAGCCAGGGGGCAAGGGGAGACATCTGCCCCCGGGCGCATAATTGTGAGGGCGTAAAGTGAGGTTGGAACGTCACGTAATAATCATGGGCGTCGGAAGGGGTCCCAAGGCTCCCGCATTTTGAAATTTCGCATTTTTCTATTGTATTTTTTAAAGGTCGTTTTCTTAGTTGCAAGAGGGAAAAATGAAATTTCATCACTTTTGGCCCCTCTCTGGCAAATTCTTAAGGTTACCTGTGGAAAGATCCGCTAGTGGTCCGCTAAAAATCTGAGGTAACCTCTTTCTTCACTTGAAATATTTCGAAGCATTTGCGTTACTTTGTGTTGTAAAATGTATACTGCTGAACATCGGACGTAATTTCTGACATTCCCTATTACTCCAACCGCAAATCATTAATTTTCCCTACTCGCTAGAAAAGATCTGTCTCCTGTTTGGAACTATTTTCGTTGAAGAATTTTGCACTTTCCCTAAACGAGGCCCGAAAGCGCATTATTTTTGTTTTCTGCTACTCATTCAACGTTCTGCTGTTCAGAAAAATAAAATAGGGCTACTTTGCTAAATACCAAATGCTTTTTCTACTGTAAAACTCGCGTTGTGCGTACAATCGCTGTTTATTGCTTCACAATAATTTTTTAGTTTTCAACATCAGTGATAACTGCTGAAGAATTTCGCATAATCTGTGGACGTTACCAAATCACAATACCCGGTCACTTGAGTGTTTCGGTTTCCGTGCATGCTGCAGCGCGTCCACTCAATCCCCTACCACCACGTTTTGAAAACCAAACGTACTGGGGAAACTACAGGAAAGTGTTCTCTTTGAGATGACGAATAAATCACTTCGCGTTAAACTTGTTATCGTGAGTTTGCTTGAACATAATTTAAATCAACAAATCTCACTGTTTCAGTTTCGTTCTTTTAACTCTACACCAGGGTTTTTTTAAGGAAAATGTTAGGTACCCGGTATGGATCTGTAGGGAGCCGATTTCTCTGATTCTAGGGACCCTATTTTCTCTGATTTTAGGGACCCGATAATAATTTTCGCTGATTCTAGGGACCCGACTTGAAATTCTAGGGATCTGAATCGGGTCCCTAAAACGCCTTGAAAAAACCTGCTCTACACGCAAAGTTAACATTGACGAAAGTTTTGCTTCATCTACGTTTAAACCTGACACAGCCCTACCAACCGCCAGTTAGTTGGGCTTTTTTTATCATTGCAATTTCGCTGAAATTTTATTTGCCTCCATGTGCTCTCAGGTAAAAATTACATAATGCCATTTTTTTGCAAATGGCCATGCCATCGCTTGGGCTAAACAAGCAGAGTTGGTGTTGAAAAATATTTTCTTCAAAACATTCTTACCTGACACAGCCATACCAAGCGTCAAGTGATTGATTTCTTTTGTCATCACGATCTTGCTAAAATTTTATTCACCTCCATGTGCTTAGCCACAAATCACGTGATGTCGATTTTTGCATGTGATCATTGCTTGAATGTAACACCAAACTTTAAATGTTACAACTTCGTATAAGAAAGGGAACTGTTTTCGTACCGCTTGGCTTTGATTTTTCCTCAGTTGTTAAATAAATTCTGTGTAGTTCTTAGTGTTTTTTGCATATTTGTATGCAATTTTTTTTCAGATATTGCGAAAAACTACGCATGGACATTGAATGTACTGATAGGGAAACTTGATTTCGTAAAGGAATAAAAGAAATTTATGATAGGAGATTTTATATGAATAAGATTTCAGTACTGTGGATGCGTAGTGGTACGTGAAATCGATGTCCTATAAAAATAATTAGCGTGATTGGTTCGCTTACTTGTCACCCTTGTGCGGACCCGCAACTTGAATAGGCTTACAGATTTGTGCAAGTTTAAATCATTGCAAAAAGATAAAAGCAGACCCTACGGCAGATTTCTCGAAAGCTTTTACAGTAAATCGAGAGCTTTCAATTGTTGATGTTAGGAAGGTTATTTTTTTCAGACGCGAATATCCAAATACCCATTCTTTGCACGCAGGCCATATAAACTATGTTCTACACAAAACTACTATGAACTGAACCATGCAGAAACAAGGATCTCAGCTTAAAATACAAGTAGTCAGTAATTTGTTCAGGGGTTTCACATGACACATAGATCAACATAACATTTTTTTGAAACTCTAAAATGATGCATAAAAATTTCGTGGCAGGCTTTGATTGCCCGGTGTCAAGCGAAATTTCTGACTTCACGCCATGTACACATGCACAGAGTCATATCCTGCAGATCAAATGACCTACACTGAGAAAACTGATGATCAGTGCGTAGGGATTCGTGTTTAGGCAAGTATGTGAGATTAGGGATTGGGTCAGGGTGAGACAAACAAAAATAATTGAGGTCTAAGACTAAGTCCAAACATATTAAGTGGTTAAACTTATTCCCGTGTTATAGCATGTTGTGGGCAGTGGCGTATCTAGGCTAGGGTATGGCAGGCATAGCACATGTGCCATGGGCGCAACTTTCAGGGGGGGGGGCAAAAATTGCTTGGCACAAATAAAAAAGTTTTATTTACAGTTTCTTGAACCTCTATTTTGCACCCCATACAACCATAAACTGCGAAGCTACATGGCGCACCCATATGTAACGTATTGAGTCGGGCGTGTTGCGTCAGCTCCACCAAGCGTTATGACAAAACTGTGGTATTGTGACACACACGACGGTCAGACATTGTGACACTGACACACTGTGACAGAGCAAGAACGTTCGCTTGCCATATCTACATCGTCCTTCTCACGGTATGAGAAAGGCCAAGCTACTCGGTACTGCTGTATTTCAGGCAAGAAGATACAAGTCAGCATCTGGTTGAGACGAGTTTAAGTCCGCGGCTGTGATAATCTGATCGTGATGCAAACAACTGATGTTGAAGTCATATACAGATTTACGATTTACTTAACTGCTGCGGACTGCGGCCCACTCCGACTTTACGAAACTTATTCAATGGTCATTAGTTTCCGATTAATAGGCTGAACACAATGCCCCAGTCCAGACTCTAAGGTAGAAAACATTAGTTAGTCCTTGAAAAATCAGCATTTAGCATTGTTGCCGTACCAGTTGAGCAAAAGTTTTAACTCATTAAAGAAGTGATTTGTTACTCGTGTGTAGATCTAGCTTTTTCTGTCCAAATTTGACTTTCTGTGCGATGTCCAAGTTAGGAGCTGTGTACAGTTCATATGTAGAGGACAAGCAATTGTACAAGAATAATCCAGACTACAAACTGCTAGTTTCACCCTTTGAGACTGGCGGCGCCACTTTTTTTGCAATTTTTGAAAAGTTTGCAACCCAATAACTCGCCAGGTGATTGGGATAGAAAGCTGTTCAAACCCTCTACGGATTCAGCAAGTCTTAAGCTGCAGACGAAAAAAAACGTTTTTCGTTTTGGATTTGGAGATTTATGGGATGACGTCACAAGTGGGGGTGTTTTGTTTTTTTTTTGACCAACTTTACCTGGCCCTGGGCGCTAACCCAATCAGCCAATATTTTGGCTCAATATTTTTTCGGAAACTAGACCCAAATCCGCGTCTTTAGAACCCTTGATTGGCTTTCTAGCATATCTTTAGCCAAAATTATGGCCAAAAAAAACAAAATTTGTGAAAATTTCTGCACTCACAAACCCCAACCTGGGGTGCAAAACACCCCTTTTTATATGGCCATCACTCTCCAGCAGATCGAGCTAGAGAGCTGTTCAAATCCGTTCTGAATGGGAAAAGACTTGTAGTTTAGACTGAAAAAAAATTTTTCACCGTGCGATTTCGGTCTTTCTGGCCAGGTTTACAAAACCACAGGATGTTTTGACAGGTGTGGTGAATGAGTGATTACCTTGTCCTTGCCACGTAGTGGCGCCTGCAATCTTGCAATCCTTTAATTGTGCCCCTGTGTTCGCCCCGCGGCTGTTGCGTTGCGCTTGCGGTCTCGTAATGCATTACTGCAATGTGTTCTTTTAGTGCAGTTTGCCCGCCCTGGGAAGCATTTGATCAGTTACGCTGTTGTGTTTGTTTCAGAGTTTCATTGCTCGCTTGTTCAGCTCCATGATTGAGCGGTGTCCTTAGTGGATTAAAGTCTGGCTTTCTGCAAATAGTGTTTAG
>Ga0210059_1008613_pt1 | contig 16053 bp, 15 predicted proteins | sample Ectturendosymbi2_FD_188042 | JGI IMG/M metagenome (GOLD analysis project Ga0210059, IMG submission 188042) | Ecteinascidia turbinata endosymbiont from Florida, USA - Sample 2 (SPAdes) (version 2) | ecosystem: Host-associated > Tunicates > Ascidians > Unclassified | place: Key West, Florida...
ACTACGACATTCATTGACAATGTGGATGTGGTGCATTGTAAAATACCTCTTATATTTGGCGCTTGTGTTGGACTACGTTTTTCATTTAGCATTTTCGATGTGCTGCATTGCAGACCACCTCTTGTATTTGGCCCTTGTGTTGAACTCCGTCTTTGATTGACAATGTGAATGTGCTGCATTGTAAAACACCTCTTATATTTGGCGCTTGTCTTGAACTACTTCTCTCATTTGGCACTGCTAATGTGCTGCATTGCAAAACGCCTCTTATATTTGGCGCTAGTGTTGAACTGCGACATTCATTGACAATGTGGATGTGCTGCATTGTAAAATACCTCTTATATTTGGCGCATGTGTTGAACTACGTTTTTCATTTAGCATTTTCGATGTGCTGCATTGCAGACCACCTCTTGTATTTGGCCCTTGTGTTGAACTCCGTCTTTGATTGACAATGTGAATGTGCTGCATTGTAAAACAGCTCTTATATTTGGCGCTTGTCTTGAACTACTTCTCTCATTTGGCACTGCTAATGTGCTGCATTGCAAAACACCTCTTATATTTGGCGCCAGTGTTGAACTACGTTTTTAATTTAGCATTTTTGATGTGCTGCATTGCAGAGCACCTCTTATGTTTGGCGCTAGTGTTGAACTACGACATTCATTGACAATGTGGATGTGGTGCATTGTAAAATACCTCTTATATTTGGCGCTTGTGTTGGACTACGTTTTTCATTTAGCATTTTCGATGTGCTGCATTGCAGACCACCTCTTGTATTTGGCCCTTGTGTTGAACTCCGTCTTTGATTGACAATGTGAATGTGCTGCATTGTAAAACACCTCTTATATTTGGCGCTTGTCTTGAACTACTTCTCTCATTTGGCACTGCTAATGTGCTGCATTGCAAAACGCCTCTTGTATTTGGCGCTAGTGTTGAACTACGTTTTTCATTTAGCATTTTCGATGTGCTGCATTGCAGAGCACCTCTTATGTTTGGCCCTTGTGTTGAACCACGTCTTTGATTGACAATGTGAATGTGCTGCATTGTAAAACACCTCTTATATTTGGCGCTTGTCTTGAACTACTTCTCTCATTTGGCACTGCTAATGTGCTGTGCTGCAAAACACCTCTTATATTTGGCTCGATTGTTGAACTGCGACATTAATTGACAAAGTGGATGTGCTGCATTGCAAAATACCTCTTATATTTGGCGTTTGTGTTGACTACGTTTTTCATTTAGCATTTTCGGTGTGCTGCTTTGCAAAACACCTCCTATATTTGGCGCTTGTGTTGAACTGCGTTTTGAATTGACAATGTGAATGTGCTGAATTGCATAAAACCTCTTATTTTTGGCGCTTGTATTGAACTTCGTCTCTCATTTGGCACCTCTAATGTGCTGCATTGCAAAAATCCTCTTATATTTGGCGCTTGTGTTCAACTATGTCTTTGATTCCGCACTGCCGATGTGCTGCATGTTGAAAACCTATTATATTTGTCGCTGGTGCTAAACTTATTGTTTGATTCAGCATTGCCGATGAACTGCATTGCAAAAGACCTCTTATATTTGGCGCTTGTGGTGAACTGCCACTTTTGTTTGGCACTACCGATGTGCTGCATTGCAAAAAAACTCTCATATTTGTCGCCTATTTGTTTTGAACTACGTCTTTCATTCCGTACCGCTCATGAGCTGCATTGCGAAACACCTTTTATATTTGGTGCTTTGTGTTCAATCACTTCTTTCGTTTGCCACTTGTGATGTGGTGCTATGAAAAACGTCCTATGTTTGGCCCTTGTTTTGCAATACCTCTTTTATTTGTCACTTTCCATGTGCTGACTTGTAAAATACCTCTTCTATTTTGCGCTTGTGTTGATCTGCAACATCTATTTCGCACTTTGTATGTGTGCTGCAATGCCACGTAAGTGTTTCACTTTTTATCTTTGCTTTGGATATTTGCTTAGTGCTGTGCGCTGTGTCCATTCGTCCTCAATATTTATGTTGCATGCTTGAACCAGATTTGGGACCGGATCCGGACTACTGGAGTCGACTCCCGCAGGATTCTGCGGTTTTTGTTCTGACCCGGATCCGGAGTCAAAAATTTGTGAAGAACCGGACCCGGATCCCGAGTCACATTTCAATTTCGGCATTGGCAGGAGTCTGTGTGGTCATTTCTCAGGTAAGAACATGGATAAATTACGGTTGGAATGATGATTGTAGGCGGAGTCTGAACTGGAGTCGGTTTCTCAAATTTGAAGAATAGCCGGACTCGGATTCAAAAATTTTGAAACAGGAGCGGAATCGGTATCTGAAAATGTGACTCCGACCACCTCTGGTTTGAACTAGTATTTTTTTCCACCTTCTGCTCTCTGGCACCCCTGCTGTTTGGTACCTCTGTTATTTGGCACCTCTGTTATGTGGCACCTCTGTTATTTGGTGGCGGTGAGGACGAACCCATGTCATCTTGGCGGCAAAATAGACACTGCCTTTCTTGAAATTTTCAGGCAAGAGAGGCGTCCCTTGTTGCTGCTTGCTTCCTTCACCTGTGACTGTCTGTTCTGTGTGCTTGCTTTACCTGCTCATCTGTACGTGTATCAACTCTTCACCCATTCCAGCCATTGCTTGCCCACCATCGTCCATCATATCTGTGTTATGTTGATGTATATTGTGTTTTTTTATATTTTGGCCGTATTTCTCTGTTGTTTCTTTTTTTCCTACCGCTGTTTCTTTGGGTGTATCACATGAGCTGCATGTGCTATTTTGTCCAGGCACTGCAAAGTGTGAAGCTGATCATCCATAATTCCACAAGAGCGGGGTCCACTCCACTACTGGAGTCATTGCATTCATAATGGTGACCCCGGTATTAAACCAGTATCTTATTTATACAACATATTATATATCATGGTATGTTGAACATTCCATGCACTTAAAGCACTAAAAAAACTTATTCAAATAGAAATCCTAAGGTATCCTATTCAACTAGAATCCGAATTACATGGAGTTGAGATTACACAAGAGCATATCTATCTGTTTTGAGTTAAACTGCTACGAAGTCACTATGGGAATCTGTTAAAAAGTTTTAGTGACCTGTATAAACAAATGCAAGCGTTGCTGATATCTCCTGTTTTCTACTTTATAGTTTACATTGACAATGCGTTGTGCAATGTGTTGTTTCAAATGCAACACATTTTCTGGCCATTTTTAGTGCGTGGATATGTGGTTAGTCTTTTTCCCCTTAGGCCCATGTGGTAATTTACCATGTGTAAAGGTGTTGCACTTCAAGTCATATTGAAAGATTTTAAGAAATAAAAGGATAGTCGTTTGCTTGTCGTCTATGGACCAGTTGGTCTGAGACAAATATATAATGTTCATTAAACACCTGCCTGGTCTTTTAGTACAGCACCAATTTTCTTGTAATCTGACAAATCTTTCACATGTTTGTAATCTAGTGTTTTTTTGTGAATCTAGTGTTTTTTTTCATGAAATTTAGTAGTTTTCTATAATAACACTGTGGCAACACTGGTTTGCAATTAGGACATTAGCATACAAAGTATCCAGTGATGCAAGGTACAAGACTACAAGCCTCGAACCCTACTTTGTTATGTCATAAATGTTAAAGGAGTTAAAGAATTGTCACAAAGTTAAAGGAATTGAGGTGACTTCCATAGACCCCATCCCTTTTCTTTTCCTATGGTTGTTGTAGTACAGTGTTTTATAAATGTGTAGCCTAGTGCTATTGATTCACCTGTACTGTATATTGTACCTGGTAGTTTGTTCATCTGATTTGGTATCTTACACTTGACTTTATAGCCGAGCTTTTCATTGCATTTGATGCTAATAGTGCTTATCTTGAAGTCTTTAAAGTGTTCCTTATTATAGTGTTCTGAGCCTAAAATAGAGCATAAGTTAACTTTAGTTTGTTTTCAAGGTTGTTTATTGGAAATGTCTATTTTACCTCATGAGACAAACACTGTGCTGGGGTTATTTTGCGATTGGCAGAACACAACTGATAGAATTTTGGATTTAAACAAGATTTGGATTTGAAACTGTCAGTTCATCAGATTTGGATTTTAAAATGAAATTGTCTGATTGGACTTGGATTTGAAAAACCTAAACCTGTTCATCTCTGCTGTATACGCTTACAGTGCTATTGCTGAGTTTGATTTTTGTACCGAATCGGCATCAACTGTCAAGAAATGCGAAGCTATGAAAGCAACAAATGTAGTCATCTGATGTAATTTAACAAAGATGACACAGAACCTGAAAACTACAGGCTTAGTGAGAACTGGACACTTACATTTCTGGGTAGTATGTAACGCATAATTGTGTGAGCATTATTGTATATAGCTTGTAAGTGCTTCTATACACGTACACCATTTCTTCTATACACGTACACAAAAATTGTACACGTACACCAAAATTGTACACGTACACCAAGTACTTCTATACATGTACACAAAAATTGTACACGTACACCATTCAGAAAAACATTTGATGGAACAGGTTGTTTATCATATTTGAGGCAAAAAAGAACACCATGTTTTGTTACAATTAAAGGTGATTTTGTGTTCAGCAGCATAGTCACCACAAATATCCAGATGTTGGAGTCTTAATTTAATAGTAGGGCTGAACCCACATATATTATCAGCAAACATTAGATTATTCACAACCATATTTCCCACAGTGCATCCCACCCTGGCTGAACCCAGCACAACATGTTGAAAGTTTAGTCTGATCTTGATTGTAACACGATTCTTTACCAATGGAAGTGTTAAAACCATCCTCTAATCTTTGAACCACTTTCTGGATCGTTTGCTTTGCATTCAAGATGTTGAGCAGGAATGAGTAGATGCTTCAGTACAATTTATACACCCTGCTGGATTTTCTTCATTTGTTTTGGCCACAAAAATATTATTTCTGCTGGATACTAACACAGCCACCTTATTTGCACTTTTGAAAGCACCATGGCTAAAATCAGCTTGTGGCTACTACTGTGTCTCTTCAAGATCAGTAACAAAGATAATGAAAAGATTTAAGGAAATTAGCTCTATTAATGGATCTACGTCTATGGACACAAAATTAATATAGGTTACTGCTCTTTTGCCTTGTACACTATGTGAGGTTGTTGGGAAGCATGTCATTGCTGTTGAATTGTTTGTACCATGCATGTTGAGCATGATAAGGTCAACCATGAAAAGTGTTAGACCATAAAAATATTTTAAGTCAATAAATTCAACAACTTAGTTGATTCGACAAATTTGTTGGAATTATTTGCAGTGATGGGGTCCCATTTTTGTGAGTCTTAGTCTTGAGACCCATTTTTGTGAGTCTTAGTCTTGAAGGCTTCAGGTCTTGTCTTGGTCTCAAAGGCTACAGGTCTCGGTCACAAACCTATTCTTGTCACTTTGAATATTGCAAGGATATGGCTTAGTAAAACTTCTGTACTTTAACAAGTATTTTCTCTGATATATTTTCAGGTAAGAAACAACCAAAACAGGTTGGAAAAAATGCCAGAAATAAAAAAAAAATTCAAGTTAGAAGTGGTGACAACATTTTTTGGAAAAATTTCAGCAAAATGCATAAATTTTGAAGTCTTAAGTCTCAGTCTTGAAGTTCAAGTCTCAGTCACGAAATTTTTAATGAAATCTCGGTCTCAAAGTTTAACAAGGTTACAGTCTTTACTACATAACTGATTATTTGACAAAATAAAAATAATGCCATCTGAAGTGTGTTTCAGGCGATAACATATTGGTGCATTTGAAACAAAAACAACCATATGTGTCCATGCGAAATATGATTTATGTTTGTATCAAATCAGATAAGATCTTTGGATCATGCAATATGGGCTTTAAATTAAATGAAATTATGAAGAAAATCAACTAGACAAAAATATTATAATCAGTAGTTACAATTGTGAAAAAATAACAAGTTATTGATAAGCATGTTATAATTCAGATTATATTTTAACATTTCACAATGGAAATGGTCATTTTCCTGACCATGAAAATAATAAACGTAAATTTATGTTATTTTTTATTTGAATTAAAAAAATTATTAATCATAAGAATTGACCCATTCTAATTTTTTTCATATATTTCAACATGTTTTTAATCCTTCAAAAATTTTTGTTGAGGGGAATAAGCATACTTAAGAAAAGGTATTATTAAGCAGTCTTAAAATCTTTCGTATAATTAAGAACAAATTTTTTAACGAATATATATTAGTATGTAAAGATGTAATTTTTTGCCTCAAGTTCAAAAATAACCATGAGTCACCAAGCTACAGTAGTATCTCCATAACACCAGCCCTTAAATAAAAAATGAAGTCAATTGAAGTTGCACTATTTGAGTTACAGGTATTTAAAAGATCATCATGCTTGAATGCACCCGAAAATCATGTTGCCTTGTAACAATGATTAACCAGAGTTCAAAGGTCATCAGTGAGAATCTTCCTGTCTTGTTTTGTTCACCATGGAACCTTGCACTTTACTGCAAAATATTGAATGAAAATATTCAGAGATGTAGGAGTGACAATCAGTTGAAGTACCAACATCAAAATTTTAAATGCTCATGATTTTGGAATTACAGGTCCGATTAAAAAAATTCCAACGTTGAGCTCAGAAGTCCAAGATCCTTACGCTTAGGAAATTTCATGAATTTTGGTGAGAACTCAGATCAAAACTCCCAATTTTGCTGGATCACTTGATATGGGAATTAACAATGAACTTTCCTTTGCTTCTTTGGTATACTATGGGTAACAATTGGAATCACCTAACAAGCATCCAGTGTGTGTTTAAGGTAACGTTTTGCAGATTGTCTTTGTGCGGTTTCTTCATACTGGTAACAGAACTGTCTTGAGAGCTGCTTTCCTGAATCTGTGAACATCACTTGAACTTTTTGGTAACAAATAGCACATAATTTCCAACCTGGTAAAACCTTGATGGATTGCATTTCCAGTTCCTTGGCCATTGTGACGGTCATCTTTGACTTTTTCATATGCTTTCAAAAATTACATCACAGCATTTATAAAATTTTTCTCAAATGCATTGCCAATGAAGCACTTATAGTGGTTCATACACGGTTTCAAGTGTATCCAAGTGTCATATCCCATATCTCAATTTCAGCAAGATTTTTTTTAACATTTTGAGAGCCGAGGTACGATATATTCGTACTTCGATTGAACGACCTAAAGCCAGCAGTTGCCAGTTGCCTTACCAACGCCATAGCTCCTCTGCCGATTGCGCTACAGAGCTGTTCAAGGGCTCAAACGAATCAGACAGTCTTCTAGATTGTACTCGAAAAAAATTTTTTGGTTGGGGGTTGCAGATTTTTTGTAAGTGACGTCATAAGTGAAGTAGTTTGTGGGCCATTTTGGCTCATGTTGCCTGGCCTAGGGCCCAAGCGCTAGGCCAAAGTATTTCGCTGAAGTTTTCATTGGAAACTAGGCTCGAGTCTGAGTCTTTTGAGCCTTTGATCGACTTTCTAGTGTTTCTGGTTCAAAAGTTATGATCTTAAACAAACAAATTAATTAATTATCTATTTGACTAGTTAGTCAAAAATTTTTACTAACTTAGATCATAACTTTTGAACCCGAAACCCCAGCAGGTCACCCAAAATATCAAAAGACTCGGATTGTAGCCTAGTTTCCAGCAAAACTTCAGTGAAATACTACCACCTAACGGTTGGCGCCCAGGGCCAGGTGAAGGTGGCCAAAAAGCCCTCCACTTATGATGCCACTCACAACAAACACGCACCCCCAACAAAAAATAATTTTTTGAGTGCAGACTAGAAGACTTGCTGCGTCTTTTGACACTTTGACCAGGTCCGTAACCCATACAGGAGCAGAGGTATTCCCGCGCAAAGCCACGTGCGATCCAGCTGTTTTTTTGCGAACCGCTTGAATTAACCCGGACGTCAAAGTGTTCATAGCATCAAAGTTCAACAACTGCTTCGCTCTTGTACAGCTATGTTTTTGTGACATTTCTCCCCTAAAACTTTACCCATGAGCCGGTTACAGCCTGTTGAGCCTTTGATTGCTTTTCTAACATTTTTGGTTCAAAGTTTATGGCCTGAAAGTAAAAACAACAAAATCATTAATAAACACTTTGATGTCTGGCCGCTTTCAGGGATTTTCGCGCCAGAACAACCAGATTGCACGTGGCTTTGTGCACACGTAACTCGGGCGGCGAAAGTGGTAGAGAGCTGTGCAAAAGCTCAAAAGACGCGCCAAGTCTTCTAGTCTGCACTCGAAAAAAATTTTGTGGTTGGGGAGTGCAGATTTTTTGTGAGTGATGTCATAAGTGGAGGACTTTCAGGCCACCTTGGCCCACTTCACCTGGCCCTGGGCTCAAACTGTTAGATGGTAGTATTTCGCTGAAGTTTTTATTGGAAACTAGGCTACAATCCAAGTCTTTTGATACTTTGGATGACCTGCTAAGGTTTCGGGTTCAAAAGTTATGATCTGAAGTGATAAAAATATTTGACTAATTAGATAATTAATTAATTTGTTTATTTTAGATCATAACTTTTGAAGCAGAAATGCTAGTAAGTCAATCAAAGGCTCAAAAGACTCAGGCTCCAGCCTAGTTTCCAATGAAAACTTCAGTGAAATACTTTGGCCTAGCAGTTGAGCCCTGGGCCAGATAATATGAACCAAAATGACCCAAAAACTACTTCACTTATGACGTCACTCAAACAAAATATCCACAACCCCCAACCAAAACATTTTTTTGAGTGCAGACTAGAAGACTTGCCGAATCTTTTGAGGGTTTGAACAGCTCCAAAGTGCAATCAGAGGAGCTATGGCGTTGGTAAGGCAACCGAAAACTGCTGAGTTTAGGCCAAAATCCAGGTACGATATATTTGTAGACTGGCTCTCAAAGTGTTATGGGTTCCGTGAGCGTTCTTCTTTTTAGGGGAAATGTTGTTTGCTTCAGTATGTTGATGCATCATCATGAAATTTTAAGATCACTGTGCCGCATTCAGACTCCAAGTAGGCCAGTTATTTGCACAGGAGCTTTAGTGCAGATAGCAGAACAAGAAATGATAGTTGTTGCATCACTTGTTGTTCATTGTTGTGCAATTAAGAACGTTATTGTTGCATCACAGTTGTTTGATGTTGCCCATGTACAGTTAACAGCATAGCAGGCTGAGTAGAAACAGGTGGACTCAACTCAGCCTGAGTCTAGTAGAAAGTAGACTGAGTCACACACTAGAGGTGCTGTTCTATCTTCGTGATAATTACGTAAAAACAGTGCGAAACCAAACCTTTTACTATTTAATCAAGCCAGATGAAGCAAAATAGCATATTTTTTTTGTGTGAAGCGAAACAATGGTAATGAGCAATGCATTCAAAATGTAAAAGAGGCACCTAATTCGAAGCGGACTAAATGTAATTCCATTGCCAAAGTTAGAAAATAGGATGACAAATTTTAGATATGCGTTCTTTTTGCCAGATGACCAAATTCTGAATGTAGCAGCTACATTCCAAAAAATGCAAGAACAACCGAGTCATTGTTAATTTCTGTAATAACTGTTTATTTGTTGAAGTGTCTAATAATGCAATATTTGATTTTCTTGCAAGTAATCTGTGTTCTTTTAAATTTTCGTTAATGGGGGTTCCATGACAAACGCAAAGTATATCAGGGGTTCCACGATGACAAAAAGGTTGAGGAGCACTGCCCTAGATACTCAGGATTATGTGAACACTTCACAAATATTTTTGAGTTTTTCCATCATTTTTTATGAACAAATCTTATGATACAAAATGTCAAGCCTGTTTGATTTCCTACTTAGATAACTACTTGGATACATACATCGTAAATATTGACAAAAATTTGGAACACTAAAAGTATGAATATTTTTTTACTGTAATGTGAGCTTCAGAAAGAAAATTATTCTTCTCTGAAAATAATCATTTGTACTGCACACCAGCTGTTGCCAAGCTCATTGTTGGCAGAATTGGCTGTATTTTACTGATATCGTGTGAAATACTTGTTGATTCTGCAAATTAGCACTTCCAGAAAAACCAGCTGGATGGAGGGTTAGTGAGTGAATTTTTTTCCTGATGATTTTCATGTTTAGTTAATTATAAACGATCTTGGCAGTTCCTGGATGTTCAGGTGTGCTGCAATTATAAATAATTAGTTGCCAAAATATATCTTTATAGTCATAAGTGGTGGTGCAGGGAAGGCTATAGCCTCTCCAACTATTTTGCTTTCTGGAAAAATAATTTCCAACAATGAAAAAAATTATTTGTACTGAAATTGCAATGTTCTTGATAATTTTTTAAAACTGTTTCATGGTATGAATTTCATTAAAATTGCATTGGATGTGTCTTTGTATTATTTAAAGAAGTTAAATTGTAAATTTAAAAAAATATTTTTTGTGCATAAGCATACGTTTTCAGGCAAAACACTATAATCTCTAGGGCCACTGGTGTAGGAGGTGAGGGTGCAACTGCACCCCCAAGCTGTTGATTTGGTGAAAATCTGTAAAAATTTCGGGAAAATTTGTGAAAACATTTGCAAAATTACTGTATTTGCTTTGATGTTACAAAAATGGTACCCAAAATCAAAGTATAGATGTTTTTTTTGCTTGAAATGTTCTTTGATTTTAAAAAATGGTGCTTAAAAGTGTGCTTTTATTTTTAAAAATGCGCCCAACATGACAAGGAATGCAATCGTTTTATTTTTATTTTTTGGAGGTCATTTTCTCTGGAGTTTTTTCGGGCAAGTTTAGGGAAATTTGGGCAAAATTCCTTCTCAACCCCCAAAATTTGCCTGCTCCTACACCTGTGCCTAGGGCCTAGGATTTTTGTGATCCCCTATACTTGATGTCATAATATGTTGCCTTCTTGATTGCAGCAGCTTATAACTTCTTTCTTAGTAAATCCATTTAGGATGAGTTTGTTAGAAAACGTTTCTGCATGGTTTTGGAATGATTATTTCTGGCTTCCTGCTGGAATAACTTTCAAAGACCTTGAAGATAAACCTGGTTTTCGTTATGCAAAAGCTAGTGATCTTTACTGGATGCCTGTGTATGCTGGCATTTTCATATGCCTCAGGTATGTGTTTGAAAAGCTCATTGCCAATCCTCTTTCTGTGAAGATGCGTATTGAAGACAAGCCAAGAAATGTGCCAGAACGAAGTAAGCAGTTGGAAAAGCTGTACAAAAAATCAAAATTTCCTTCAGAATCAGTAAAAGAAGGTGTAGCAAAGCAGCTTGACATGAATGTGAGGCAAGTCGAACGATGGTTAAAAAGACGCAGAAATATGGATCGACCAAGTTTGCGGAAAAAGTTTGCTGAAGCCAGTTGGAGGTGCTTTTTTTACCTTGTTGCTTTTACTTTGGGCATGAGCATTTTGGTACAGGCACCATGGTTTTGGGACAATTTGGCATGCTGGGTAGATTACCCTCGGCAAACTATGTGGCCCTCAGTTTATTATTATTATATGGTGGAAGGTGGATTTTACTTGTCTCTTTTGTGTTCTGTGATGACTGATGTCAAAAGAAAAGACTTTGCTGAGCAACTTATCCACCATGCTGCAACCATATTTCTAATAGCATTTTCTTATGTAGCAAATTTTGTCAGAGTTGGGACTCTAGTGATGGCAATACATGATGTCTCGGATATTATTCTTGAGGGAGCCAAATGTTTCAAGTATGCAGAAATGCCTGTAGCTGATAACCTCTTCACTTTGTTTGCTGTTGTTTTCATAATTTCTCGTCTTGTTATTTATCCCTACTGTGTCCTGCACACAACGTGGGTGAAGAGCATGTGGTTGTATCGCCCCTATCCAGGATACTATCTCTTCAATGCCTTGCTGATGATTTTGCAACTGCTGCACGTCTTTTGGGCATCAATCATTATTAAAATGGCCGTTAGAATGCTTGCAGTTGGCAAAGTCGAGAAAGATGCCAGGAGTGATGTCGAAGAGCACACGGACGATGATGTTGATGTTGATGGTGCGCCAGCAAACAAACAAAACGGCCAACTTGCGAGCTAAACCCTCAGGCGATGCTGAAGCAGAGCTGGTGCTTGATTGTTCTCATGAAAGAAGAGTTTCATTTTCCTGGATTCGTGTGTGAGTGAGGCTGTAATCATGCTTCACATCGGTCTTTTATTACTTTTCTGGGGAAACACTTTATTTGCTCAGGCTTGTTCTTCTAGAATTTCTTGTTATACGAATCAGTCCTCATCACACGTAGCAATGCGCTGTATTTTCGATTACTTTGGTTACACCCGCCTTTCTCTACAGCAGGGGTCACCAACGTGGTGCCCGCGGGCACCGGGTCTCCCGCAAGGACCAAGTAGGTCGCCCGCGGGCCTGTTCCAAAACTAACATTAGCATGATCAATGTCTTCACATTAACGAATATCAATAATAATAAAATAATTGAAGGTAAATTGAGCAAAATTTTTATTTCAGAAGTGTGTATCAAACTAGTAGCCTCTCGCATTAATTGGTACACAAGAAGTAGCTCGAAGTTTCAAAAAGGTTGGTGACCCCTGGTCTACAGGGTGTCTAATGCTTGCGTGTGCTTCAATCAGTCTTGATCACACGCAGCAATGCGCTGTATTTTCGATTACTTTGGTTTCATCCGCCTTTCTCTACAGGGTTTCTAATGCTTGCGTGTGCTTCAGATAACAATGACAAACGCAGTGCACCACATACTTATGACTTTGCCTAGTAAGTATTAGACTGTTGTTGTTCATTTAAATCAACTAGGTATATGCCGCAGGCTTTGCGCTGTTGTCAGATTAAGTGCCTTGCCGCCGCAAGACGTTTCTCGCAGTTAAAGTCAATGTTGTGGCTTAGACAGTTCCATGCCTAGTTTCGTTAGGTACTTCATAAGAACAATGTTAGCAAGCGTGCCGTGTTGGTCGCAATCACATGATGAAGTCGCAGACTAATTTTGGCCGCTGTTCTCTGTGTCGTGAACATGTTTCAGTTCCTGAAATGGCTGATCCGATGCTTCGTTTCTGTTCACCATGTTAATATAATACAATTGTGTTATTCCTCCGTCATTGACGATTGTTTCGTAATCAGTCGTGTGAAGTATATGCATGCTTTTTTGTGTTCGTTTTTGATATCAATTTGCTGCAAACGTATTTAGTTTCAATCGTGCTGAAATATTGCCTTTGTTGTTGAAAACGTCTGCAGAAATTAAAACCAAGAAAAAAAAATTGCAAATCGTTTTATATGATGATAGTTTCCTGAAAATATGCCTTGCGATTGAGACTTTTTCAGCAGAGGGTTCTATTTTGTTGTGCTTACCGTAGTCATATTAATAGATTATAAGCTACGGTACAGTGCACCTGCGTATGACTTTTTATTTTGCTTGCATACTCTTTTATGCGTGACGTAGTTCTAATCGAGAGCGTTTCAGTTTCTTTGAGCTTTTCCTTCACCCATGACGAGTCGTTCAAACTTGATTGCTTGTCGACTTCAGGATGCAAAATGCGCCGATGGTAACAAACTTGCTTACAAGTGAAAGACGCACACAATCAACTTTTTGTATTTATCAGTTTGTTTGTGTTCTGTTTACTGATGACGCGCAATACGAGCTTGTTTCTACTTTTTTTTAGACTTAAATTAAAGCGAAGGACACCGAATTCATGCTGTTTGTTTGAAAAACGTGGCCTTGCTTGTTATTTCTTCACTTGGATTACAAAAATGTAGCGCTGCACGTTGTTGGATGGGACACCATTTCTCACCGTTCGTTCTACTTTCGCTTGTATTGTGCTGAGCTGGTCTATGTACTACGAGCAATCATTTGTTCATGAAACGCGTCCATGAACACCATATAGGGTGTCGATCGTTGCCGATATTTTAAGTCACGTACTGCTTTTCATATGAACACCTTGCGATATGCGTTGCTGTTCCCCTGCTGGGGTTCGCGACATGTCGCTGTTTTTTGCTCTGCGCCTTAACGTGTACACTGACACGTGCATTTTGCAGGACCGCCGGTTTCCATTAACCTCTTGCTTTCTGTTCAATGCATCATTCGTTCTTTACCGCAAGTGAGATCGTAATGTCATTGAGATATTCTCCTGTGTTTGAGTTGCATGTAACCTCCCTTTTTGATCACTATATCGTTACTCGTCTGCATCACTCGTAATTTTTCGATTCAGTTGTTCTAAGACAGCAAGCGTTGTGCATTTACTGCTGCCTTCACTGAAAGCAGCAGTCGGAGCCCACTTTATTGTTTTGGCACAACTGTGAGACAAGTAAAACTTTTATTACGTCACAATGCAACTAACCATTGTGCTGTTGAGCTTCTGAAACAAAAGCAGTTTTCTGAGGCTTTGTCGAAATAAATGAAATCGCATGCTGAATATATGAATGATGTTGTCCAACGCACTTCGTTGCACCACAGTAGCCTGTATCAGACAGTTGCCCAAATCAAACTAGTGGTGGTGCAGTGCTTTACACATCAACATTTACGTGCTGTGAGATAAACGTGCGAGATTTGTAAGTTTTTTTTATTCACCGGCACCCAATTTCGTTGGCACGGATGCTGGTGTAGAGCAGGGGTAGGGGGAAATTGAGTCTCGCTGGATTATTTACTTTGTCTCGTATCAGAATTTTTATTACCCAATAGAGCACAACATCGCGTCAAATCGAAAGTCCATGACAGGTGGACAGTGAGTCAGGGAAGTCTCTCTCGCTCTTTGTCATAGTTTTCTTTACTTTGGAAGGTAAAGATAGAATTTTAAGATAGAATTGGTCGATTCTTGCGGCCCGCCAGCGATATTCCACAATTCATGCTGCCCGTTGTAGTAAATAGATTACCCTCAAACCAGTGGTTAGGTCAACACAACAGCACGCGACACACCACGATATGAATGGGTTGAACAGCCTGCTACTAAGGAAGTATTTGCTACTGCTCACAGTAAGTTGACTGCGCCATCTGCTTTGCGTATAGTTGACTTTACTGTGAAGTTTCCGCTTACAATATATCGCGTTCTAGAAAGTTTGCTGCCGCTATATTTAGAGCCTAAATCGGTTTGAGATAAAAGATACTGATCGCCAGCATGTGCCTGAATGATATATTTCGTTTGGGAATGTTTAAGCTCGTCAAAGTAAACAGTCACAACGACTTCAAGTGTACTATCAATCAATGCGAGAGAAACATTACGTTCTCGTGAGAGCAAACACTGATTGTTATTGCCTGATTACTCGTAGCAAAGCATCTCAAACAGTTTGAAGGAGTGGTGCAAACTATTGCCTGAAGTCGGGCTGTCACAAAACAATGGACGACAGACAGTGGCGTAGCTAGAGGTTTGGGCCAGGGGGGGGACAAAAATTAGTTCAAGGGGGCCGTAGGTGGCCATTAGCCAAACACCTAGAAAAAAAGTTAAGAAATGATGGTGAACCCGGATGTCTATACTGACTTGAAAAACGAAAACACCTCAGAAAACGCAAAAAACAATCTACTGAAAACCAAAAGAATACTAAATATCAAAATGTCAGCTAAAGGGGTCCCAGTTTTTTAATTTATTATGCCAGTGGAGCGGCGCGCCCCCGTCAGTTTCACCACTGGCGACAGAATGACTTGATATCGCCAACAGTGGGACAATTCGAAAATGACGAAAGACTTATTCGCAAATTGTTTTGATATGTTGCTTTCCGAATTGTACAAAATCAAGGTGAATAAAGTTACTTTTGTAGGTTTTAACGGGATCCAGTGGCGTGCAGAGGGGGGGGGAGAATGCGGCGCCGGCCCCGGGCATCCAAGTCAGGGGGGCATCCAAAGAGTGAAATTACAAAAATTCAAATGCTGTAACCAGATGTTTTTCCTATTGTAAGTCTACTCCTACATGCTGAATGGATTTAATTTTTCGAAACTTGTTTTGTTGTCAACACTACTTTTTACGTATTCAAATGCCAGTATAGTAGTCCCGGTCTGATGAACTAATGTAGGGTTTTCCTTTAGGTGTAGGAACACAATGTTGAGGTTTGGGGTGTTGCCCAGCGTAGACGTTGCTTGCGAGGAATGCTGTCGTTGCATGCAGAGATGCTGGTTTCCCCAAACGCTACCAACGAGGCAGTCTAGTCGTT
>Ga0210059_1008614_pt1 | contig 16051 bp, 7 predicted proteins | sample Ectturendosymbi2_FD_188042 | JGI IMG/M metagenome (GOLD analysis project Ga0210059, IMG submission 188042) | Ecteinascidia turbinata endosymbiont from Florida, USA - Sample 2 (SPAdes) (version 2) | ecosystem: Host-associated > Tunicates > Ascidians > Unclassified | place: Key West, Florida...
TATTTGCATTAAGTCGACAAATGAACAAGCAAAAAGTATGCGAAAACAATTAATCCCCTTTACGCAGGTAATAAAGTTTTGTGAAATATCAAGCTCAAGGAGAGGAGGGTTTAACCCCAAACCCCTCCCTTGCACACGCCATTGCCTAATATAAACTATCAGCGCTCCCAGCTAGGATATCGGAGGAAAATACAATCAACGCCACGACACAGCAGTTCATAAGTGCAAAAATATCAGGCTGCACGTTAAAACAGGGAGTAAAACACACCCATCACTGCGTCCGCACTTGCTGGAACTGACTTGAAAAACATCTTCAACCAGAAAAGTAAAACTTTTGCTTCTAATAAGGTGTGATAATCTGGCCACACCTGAATATCATAGAATTTCTCATAGTCCTTTCAGGTCACCGAAGGGTGCATTCAACCATAAACTTTTACAAGGTGTCAAAAATTGTATTTCTATTCCAGGGCGATTGCGGATGCTGTAGCGAAGTGGTGCGAGTTTAGTTTGCCGTATTTGCATTTTAAAACTTCTGTTTTTTTGTCCTGGTCAAAATTGGAAGACAAAATAAAAACCAGATATTTTGCCAGTGCCACTCAGTGCAAACAATGTTCAAAGTCAATTATTTCCTCCACAATCATCATAAAACCAAAAATTATTGTCCAGCCTTTGATATGTGCAGCTTATGGTCAATAGGCCAAGATAAAAGCAGGTATATCAGTGCTCTCTGCAATCAGAGCAGTGTTCCATACTTTTACGCAGTCGGAATCATCAAACTCTCCACCAGCTTCAGCCATGTCAAGACGGTATTGGACGTGGTTGCTTAATTGTTTGCATATGCGAGCACCTGGTTAAAGAAGAATTAAGTTAATTGGATACCGAATGAAAATATTGTCACATCATCGTATTGTCCAAACCAAGACTTCTGCTAATAAAAGTAAGAATAAGCAAAAACAACTCAATTGCTGTAGAAGGAAAAAGTCAAATGAAACCACCACCACTGCCCAATGTAAATTGAATATGAAATAATAGCAAGAACTAGTTAAAAATCTATACAGCAAGTGCGTTTTATTATCTGATGCTGATGAAAACTCAATAACAAATATTCGACAAACGAAAACAGTGACCATAAAGTGACATTTTCGGCTGTTTTCCGAAAAGAATGGAATACTGTGTGGCATTTTTACAAACACGTAGTAGACTGGAACTGCATAAATGTTTAAGGTTCTCAAACTAAAAATAAATACGAGGGTGTGACAGAACTCCCCAATTATTGTTAGAATGCTCATGATATGGTTACAAGGGAAAAACCGCCTTACTCTTTTTGCACTTTTGAGCTTTTTCACCCCAGCCAAGTTTCAGTTGAATAGTGAGCACAGATCCCGTGAAAATGGGCAGCATAATTGCTACTGATGTCTTCGTTTCTTCGGAAATTGAAGGTATATGAAGGAGCAGCACCTGATGAAACACTACATACCAGGGGTGGCCAACCAGTCAGAGACCAAGAGCCACATTTCTTACTGTGTTACCGCAAAGAGCCAAATCATACACATGGGAACACATGAACATCACCCCATCTCTTCCTCACTCGCACACATGCCATTGCTCAACTGGATTTATTGTAAATATCACACACCAACATAATGACAGAAATTTACAAGCCGTTAATTGTTACGCATGTCACTTAGTGCGACGCCCAACTTTCAAGGTGAACAATTGGTAAAAAATTTTGCGACTTATACACGAATAAATACGGTATTTGCGTAAGAGCCGCATGAAGCCGGGCAAAGAGCCGCATGCGGCTCGCGAGTCGCGGGTTGGCTAGGCCTGCTGTATACCATGGCATGGAATGATTCATAAAGATCTAAAAGATGAAGAATTTCATGACAAAATGCACTTGCTTCATAGCTGAAAAATCGGGTAATAATTGTCTGTTCTTTGCACATTTAGTGGCTTAAAATATGTGCAAGGGGCTGCGATTGCTCATCGGTAGTGAGTACACTTCTCGATCGGTTGGGTTCGATCAACAGCTACAGAGGTAGGCCTATTTACGCAGAGCTCCTTAGGCAAGAACATTGACCTCAAACTCTCCGGCAAAGAAGTAACTTTTCAGGCTTACGCCTGACACCAATTGTTGTTGTCTTGTTGTCACCCAGAATCATCAAAAACAAGTTTATGTAGAAAGAAGATCGGCAAACCGCAGGGCTGGTAGGCCCAAGGTTACCAGTCAAAGAGATGATCACATGATAAAGAAGATGGTATTGCGCTCACCCACCCCTTTGGGCAAAAAGATTTGATCAGATTTGTTTGTTCACAGGTGCAGATGTCAGTACATCTACCCTAAAACGTCGTTTTAGTGATTGATTTGGGCTCAGAGCGTACAAACCTACCAGAAAACTTAGGCTTGCACCTTCCGTGAAAACTAAGAGAAATACCTTTGCAAAGCCCCACCTCGATTGGACCACTTAAAAGTGGAGGAAGGTATTATTGATGGATGGTAGTCTTGACTGAACTTCAGTTTTTCAGGTATTTGTCTTTCTTAGTAACCCTTTTCATGCAATGTAATAGTTTTTGACCTGTCCACACCTGATAACACCCTTCTTTTGCCCATATTTTCAGCTGCAAAGCTTGCGATACTTTTGAACATTCTTGCTTCCAAGACAACCAGATCAATGTGACGAAGCAAATAAGACGATTTTCCGAAGTTTTTGTAAAAATCCAGATTTTAGACAGATGGTCTTAAACTTTTGAGCGCGACTGTAGTTCTGCTGCAGTGACCTGGAAAATTGCGGCCATCAATTTCAACGCAATTCATGTATAATTTTTCTTTTCACTACACAGCAATCCACAAAAACATTTCATCTATTAAGGCCTGGGCAATAAATGCAAATCTAATCAACGTAGAAGTGTTATGCAAGTACAACTGAAAAAGCGTTCAGCCTCAGGTTGTGTGAATAGAAACTGCGAATACAGACGTTTATTATGTTCGAGATTTTGCGTCAGATTTTGTTTGCCCAAACTATTACAAGGCAATCTACATTTTGATAAACTATTTAAAAGATTCAGTGGTTGAAACAAGTAAGTTTTTGAAAAGTATCTAGAGTTGTTGACTAACTTGATTTGAAATAACGGATCCATGTTTAAAGAAATGTTCAAGCGAAAAAGACTTGAGTGTGTGAAACCAAAAATTCAACGTTTGCTCAGAGTCAACATGAAATATGGCAAAAGTGATGGTTTCAAAATAAGTAAGACGTTTCTCAAAACACACATTTGAAAATAACATGTGTAATTTTGAGCAATATATTCCGCAAACGATATCGTTTTTTCTGGTATTAAATTTGTGTATAGGTTACCGTAAAATTTAGAGCAGGATGAGTAGACAAACACATGATTTTCGTGTATCAAATATACCTGAACCGCTTGGACAAGGACCAATATCAAAGTGACAACAAGGTTGGCCAGTTTAAACACACTGGTCCTCGAATGCCAGCGCTTGTAAGCCGCTCTGAATCGAGTGTCAAGTTTTTGAAGAAGCTTTTTCTGATCAACCTCAGCCGGGTTCTTTATCTGGAGATGCAAAGCAGTTTGCCAGAAATGGCAAGAGATGACAAACTGTCGATTAGAGATGGTAAACTGTCGATTACATTAGACAATAGGATACAAAGCGAACAGTTCCATCAAGGCGGCAATCTGTGCAATGATGACAATGAGTCTAACCAGAACAAAATAGAGATTTGCTCAAAAACTCATATCTTAAATCATCAACTTTGATAGAAGACACGTACCGAAGTAGCCTAATTCAAGCAAACAGTATATGATACAGAAATATTCCCATACCAATTAAATGGTATACTGTATAACGGCAAACATTTAAATAGCTATGAACACACTTGTTAAGAATAACCTCCTTGATCTCAGAAACGTTGCACTGGAGGAGAGCTGAAGTTAGAAAGTAATTGAAGCAAATGGGGAGAATTTTTCAAGTTCGTAGAAATTAAAAGCAGCCATTTTTTGTTTATAATGCCTGCAAAAAAACACTCGCCAACAAGCTGAACATGTAGCCTTACCTTAACTTCTCTTTGTAGAATAGGTGGAAAATGTAGCCTTACCTTAACTTCTCTTTGTAGAATAGGTGGAGCTTTCTTCTTGGTTTTCGTAGTGTCACTGCCAGCAGCAGGTGTTGTATTTGTCACATCCATTTTACGTTCTGTAAATACCATCAAAAAATTCGCTTCTGGTTTCGATGTAGAAAGCATTCGGCAATGGTCCTTGCCTGAATGAATCGTGAAAGACACGGTGAAAAAGTGTGTGCAGTTGCAGGTAAATATATCGGATGGAAGAACAGTTGCTACAAAACTGTTATCTGTTGAAAAGAAAGGAACAAAGCAATGTTCCTTCTAAGGTGCGCAACTGCCCAAATGCGCAGTACACGAGACCATTTGCGCAGTGAAATCCCATTCTCCCGCACTTGCAACATTCCAAACATCGGAAAAGCACGAAATCAATAAGCTATTTGAAATAAATGTGTGCTTTGTTGGTGTTTTGATAAAACTTGATACTTATTCTAATAATTCACAAAGTTTCCAAATCATTTAGAACTCTGTTATCTCAGCCTTAAAATATTCATGCTCAGTACAACAAACATTTGCTCAGTGGAAAATTTTCTTAGAAGGAAGCCTGAATCAAAGCAACAGAAACAAGATTTTGTTTCAAATTTCTGTCGCGCTCAACACAGAGTAAAGCAAATAGTCTGCCTTAAACTTGTTTATTAGATAAATTTCAAGCACTTATGAGGAGCTCTACAAAATGCGTTATGAATTCGCGATGAAAATTCACCATGCCTAGTGTTGGTAAGATCTGCAACTTTGACTTCTGTTCCGGCGCACAGTAACAAATCAAGAATAATCTACTGCCGATAAGATGTTTGCCCCATGTCGAGCTTCACCAGACATACTATTTGCAAAGTACCTGATGCGGGTTGAACTTCCTTACGGGTTTTAGTGACGTTTGGTAAAAGTGGTGCTGCAAAAAATGAAACACATCATCAGTGATTGACAGCTAGTTACAATGCTAGGATAGAACATTGACAAACTTACCTTGTTGGTGTTCAGGTTCCGCCATATTGCAATTTTTCACTAACTATCTGCAGTTCTTGAATGTTCATGCAACGTCTTATTTTTAGCAATGTAGCGCTGCAAATACAAAAGTCTTCACTGCTTTTGAACTAAGCAAATTGTGAAAATCTTTCTACTTCACATAAGTTTCTTATCGCAGATTTTTTCCAGGCGCGTCTGATGCTCTGATGATATAAAACACTATGTGGAAGAAATTAAATAGTTTCACACCGAACTGATGCCGTGCAGTCTAAAAGCGAAAAAAGATAAGAACACTTCGACTACACATTGCTATGACACTAATCCTGCATCTCCTTAAATATCTCCTGAACAGGTGAGGAAACAACAGGAACCGTATGAGGAAAAACTTGTGGGTAAAGAAAGGTTGTATACGAATCCCAACTGCAGTGAAACACATGGACCTGATCGGCTTCGAAACCAAGGTCGACAACCGCCTCAACAGCGAAGTGATGCCATTGAGCATAACGTCAATATTGTTTGCAACACTTGGTCGCAGCAAACTTTAAAGTATACAGAATCAAATTTGATCTGCCCAGATCAAAATAACGGCAATAGTTTAATGTCTCAACGCACATACAAAATCGCCAAGACCAACGTAACTTTCAATCTCTGCAAGTGTCATCATCTAATTCATATTTAAGCAATGTGAAAAAGTAAAAAGTGCGTGCATGACAATTGTTTTGCAGACCAGCGCTCTTCAACCGGTGTGCACGGTCAGGGGCGCAACCAGCTCTTCATGTCGGGGGGGCAATTTTCATGAAATTTCATTCGATGACGTCATCGTGCTTATTCAACCGTGATACAACTTTTTCGCAAATGGTCACAGATAAAGTTCTCTTCGCAACATTTCCGAAAATGAGAACTTTTCAGTTTTAATCAAGATGCAGACGAACAATCAGGACCAATGGTCCTCAAACTTTTCGTTGAAAGGAGTCAAATCCAGACTTACGACTTTGTTAGAGAGCCGCACTAAAGCAATTTTAACACAAGTCAATCGGCATGTTTTGATTTATAGCAGAACGAAGTCTGCTACACAAAATAATAAAAGTTTTAAAGACTGCTGAGGGCCGCACAAAGGGTGCTTGGGGGCCACATGCAACTCTTAAAACAGTGGTTGAGAACCACTGATCAGGACAAAGTAAAAATTAGTAGCCTAACAAACACATGGTTCCGTACTCAACTGGTGCAGTCATGGCCGTAGTGTGGCAGATGTACAGGCTACTAGTAAACCTGCCTAACTTTTCGTCTTGTTTTAGGAAATTCGTCAAATCCTTTATCAAGATTTTTGAAACTTCAGTTTAATATATTTGCAGTGAGATAGTTTCAAACGTAGGTACGAGACTTGGTCTGCCAACTGAAACACTCTTGAAAGGAATGCAGCGGGAATGCAACTTTAACTATATTACGAATGGCTGGGCCAGGCTCGCCATCAGATGTGGGTGGGCCTCGCCATTTTTGCCAGGACTACCTAAATAACACTTAATATCTCTGAAGCTCCTGTGAAATTCGAGTTTATTTTCACTATTTAGTCGAATCTTGGAAGAATTTGTGAATCTTTCACCGGCATTTACCTCTCAAGGTTTATTCGTCATCAATATTTATTTTTTGATCACGGTCATGGCAGAAAACCCTACTTCTCGCAAATACGATGTAGCAAAACGAATCACCATCCGTAGCGCTTTTCTAGCCAAAGCTGCTGGATATTCGTCATTTAATGAAATCCAAAAAACTGTCGGATTTCCTGAAGTAAACATTCTTTTCAAGGAATCATCACAGGCAAGATCAATATAGCCACTTCTTTTCTTATTAAGGTAAAGCAGTGGTCTCCACATTTTTAGTCCAAGGGCCACATAAGCTATTTCACAATATTCCGAGGGCCGGGCACTTTACATAATGTGATTTTTTCGGTATATGTTACATTCTACCAATCAACAAGTTTTTCTAGAGATATCTTTTTTCATTATTGACAAAATGTCTTCGCGGGCCGGATTTGGCCCGTGGGCCGTAGTGTGGAGACTTCTGGGGCAACAGACGATGGAGTAGGTTGCACGAAAGGATCACGAATCCATTCATATCTTGATAAACTATTTAGAAAGTTAGATAGACGTTACAAAAATTTACTTCGAAAATTAGAAGGCGGAATTATACACTTATTTTCAAGCAAATCATTAGATAGCGGTACCATTTTTAACTGTTAACATGGTACTCACTAGATCGATTGCAGCAGGCAGTATTAGCTTATCAGCAATGGTGTGAGGCTGGTTAGACTTTGCAACTCTGTGCGCAACTTGGTAGGATGCTATTAAAGCCTTTGTTGGAAATTGCGCTATTGTGAAAAGGTGGACACTTGCCTGTTTAGATCATTTACTTTCCGAAAAAAATCTTCCTAATTATATTTACAATGCGGTTGTGATGATATTAGATGACGTTAAAGCTTATTTGGTAGCATGCATTCGCTGGCCAAGACCTTGCTGCAAACAACAAACTGGGATTTTTCCTCTCCGTTCTGCAAGATGAATGTGAACCCAAAATCTTAATAACTGTCGCTGTACTCTTTATTTCTAATAGCGGAGTTACGCTTAGGCTTGCTACATTGTTTTCCTGTTGGCATGAACATTATAACTGACTACTGTAGCCTTCACTGTAAAGTGAATGAAAACTTGTGCAACACCTTTAGTAGTAAACAATAATAAAAAGTTAACGTAATCATTTAATAGGCTATATCTACTGTCAGCATCATGCACTTTAACGATAGCCTATAACTATCCTTTGGATAAAATTATAAAACTGCACAGAATTTTACTGTTGTTAGCTCATTGGATAAAACTGCAACTTTACTTTTGTATGACGCCCTTAGAAAATTAAAACGACGCACCAGGGCGTCGCGACGAACAGTATGAGAACCATGGGTCTACTGACTGCGAACTTTGCTCCACTGGTGTGATAACAATGCAGTATTTACTGTTGACGTTTCGAGAATGTATGCAAACTCTCTTCCTCTGTAGACAGGCAAGAAACAAAATCAAAGCGTTAACACACTGCATTTCTGAAAATTTTCAGAGTGGTACATGAACAAATGGACAAAAAATGCCTTAGAAATACCAACATTTTAAACGATTTCCCGCGTTTTGACAATTCCAACGTCATGTGGTTGAATACCAACCATTTACGAAATTTTCGATCAGATGGCCTGTCTCAAGATTAATCCTGTAAGTAGATCATTAACCAGGAGGACAAGGAAAATTCAAATAAGAGTTTGCTTAAAAATGATTAGAATGCAAAATTTCATCTTTATTCTTTGAAAGTTTCTGCAAATGTCAAAATTGCTATGTAATGTTTTGAAATTTTCGGAGGGGGGAAAATGCCCCAAATGCCCCCCCGTGTTTGCGTGCCTGCACGGTGCACCCTAGGGTGCATCAAAATGTGTGTGGGGTGCACCACCACGAAAGGGTTCATAAGGATGCATCACAAACTTGTCACACTAAACAGATACTTTTGTAAAAACTTTTCGTTAGCAAAAATGAACCGTTAACCAACCAATGACTTTCAGCTTTTAACCTTGCATTTGCACATTCTAAAGTCTGGTGCGTAAGCATCAGACCATGTCAAGCTAATTGTTGTAATTAGTTGATTATTTGTGATTCATAAGCAACAGACAATGAGCCATTATCAATTGAATTATGTAGCTGAGTTACTGAATTAGGGTACTTTGCTATTTATGCCAGGGTACATACAGACATGGGCGCAATTCGGTGGGGAATGTGTCAGTAAGTAAGGCGCATGGGTTTAAGTAAATAGGGTGCATGAGTTTATCAAAACATCTTTAAGGGTGCACCATAACAAATAAGGTTGAGGAGCACTGTTGTAGACCACAAAAGCGGTTTTGCAAAGAAACAACAAAGATCCAGTAAATGGTCAATTTTTGCAATTCATTGCAAATATCTTCATTGCACTACAGCATATTTTGAATGTAGCCTATACCTATTTTGTGCATCCATCTATGTGTATTTCTGCCTTAGGCCAACACCTCGGATTACACAAAAAGTCCATGTGGGGCGCAAGCAGAGCCGGAGGAAGGACCAGTGCCGGATTAACCATTAGGCAAATAAGGCATGTGACTTAGGGCCAGTAAAAACTCTAGGCCACAGAAAACCAAAGTAAGGAAATTGTGATACGGCCTGGTGATGCCAAAAATGTTTTCATGTTTTTCAATGTAAATAAATATTTATTGTTATAGATATATTCATCTATTTGCTAATCGTCACGATTTAATATTGTTGATTAGAACTTGTTTCATTTCAATCGCATTTGTACGTCTCACTCAGATGTTGCAAAATCTAATTGGCCAGTCAGCTGTGGATTTTGCGTCGAAGCAGTTTCATATTTTGATTTATTGCAGCGCCTGTATGCATTCTTTGTATCATCAAGATATCGTTGGGGTGTCCTGATGACCCATGTTAGAGAGCAACCTGAATGTCTTGTTCCAAAACACCCATCGGATACCCGGTGGTCTGCTCGAGCTTATGCCTCAGAAGCATTTTACAGGGTTTTCACCAGTTTCAAAGTGCTCTCCAGGAGATCTCCCTGGACGCTATTCAGAATAGCAGCACACGAAATGAAGCAGATGAATTGGCCAAACACATGGAGACCAATTGCCCTAATGTGTGAACTTTGGAATGACATTTTGCAGTGCTTCAACAGCAGTAGTAAGTTGCTGCAAAGTAATACTATGGAACTAACACCAGCCACTGGCGTGCTGAAGAGCTTGGATAAATTCTTGGAGGAATGCCGAGGGAAGTTTGACTATTATGAGCAGCAGGCAGGTGATCGCTGTGGCAGCAGTACATACAAATCTGAAGGTCAGCGAGTACCCAAACGTAAGAGTTATCTTAGTGATGGAGATGCCAGAGATGCTGTGGAAGGGATGCCGAGCCAGCAAAGGTTTAAAGTCAACGCCTTTTATGTCATCATTGATCAACTGAAGAGCGCACTTGAGAAACGTATTGAGGCATATTCCCTGGTGCTGCAGATAGTTCGTGTTTTAACTAAGTATGAATCTATGTCAGATGAAGATATTGATGTTGCTATGCTATCACAAGACGTGCCCAGATGATGTTTCAAATGCTGCACAGTGCACACTACTGGCGTTTGTCGTGCATTTCCGAACAAGGAAGTAGCACTCCCAATTTACTTATCTCTGATGGCAACAAATTGCTCTGGGAAACGCTCTTTTTCGCAACTTAAAAGAATTAAAGATGTCAAACTAGTGGTGTAGGAGGCGGGGGTGCAAGCGCACCCCCAAAAGTTTTGATTTGTTGAAAATCCGGGCAAAATCCCTGAAACTGTTGGCAAAAAATCTGAAAATTTGGGCAAACTCCCTGAAAATCCGAACAAAATCCCCAAACATCTAGGCAAAATCCCTGAAAATCTGGGTAAAACGGCGCCCAAGGTTTGCAGAAAAACAGGTGAAGAACATTTTTTTGAGGTCACACCACAAAAACGGTCGGCAAAAGCTGCACGACAACTTTTTGGGCAAGTTTGGGAAAATTTGGGCAAAAATCCTTTGCACCCCAAGAATTTGCTTGCTCCTACACCTATGTGTCAAGCGATTAACAATGGATAAACAACGTCTTGGTACACTGGCACTTTTGCGTATCGAAAGTAATTTGCTTAAAAAATGGACTTAAAAAATAGTTGATGAATTTGCTGTTTCAAAAGCGCGCAAAGTTGTAATCTAGCTGTGCATATGAAGGCTACCTATCAAAATTACTGCTAAAAATATTGGCTGTTCTGAAATATTGTGTAATATATGTTCTGTTGCCAGGTCCAACTTTCTTTTCTTTTGAGCCGAAAATATCCGCATTTTCAGGCCACTCATCAAAATATGCCTTAGGGCCAGCTGAGCCTTAATCCGGCTCTGGGAAGGACCCCTTTTATACCCAGAGTGGAAGCGCCCTAGTGAAAAGGGGCCCCCAAATCTGACTGAGGACCTTTTTTAGAGCATATAGATAAGCTACACTAGAACTCAATTCACCAAGGACTGATTTCACTCATTTCCCTTACAAAATTCATATTTATCTAATACGTCAAAAAAATTGATCTTCCCACGACCAATAGCATCCTGTTATTTAAGCCAATCATTGCTCAGTGCGAAGTGCAATGAGTGAGTTCTTTATGCTTGTGTTTCATCAAAGTAAATTTCTTACGTAACTAGCGCCATCAGGCGTATACTCTCCTACTAGCACTACGTATGTATCCTCGTGTTCTTTCACGTACTTCTGTGTTCTTTGTGACTGCGATGCATGCTCAAGTGTAATCTATTGCCTGTGGGTCTGAAGACGTTATACAACACAGTTGCATTGTGGGTAACTTCGTTCTCAATATTTGTCTTCACTGCTGCCACGCCTTGTGGTTTTTCACCAGATCTAGTGATTTTTGGACTGGCCTAGTGATTTTTACGGTAATCTAGTGACAATTTGCAAAGTATGTATTTGAAGAAGATCGGTTGTGTTGTTTCTAACTTTCATCCCTTTTTACTGTAAACAAATGATTACGTCAAACGTTGTGTGTTGAGTTGCACCAACAACACATTAGAACGAACAGTTTTTTAACATAACTTTCTTATTGTTTCCACTTTGTGCTGTTTATGCTGCAATGTTATCTTTGGCCTTATATTCATTTCTTTGCAGGATCACTGACAATAGAAATATATTCATGAAATGTTCGGTTGATTGATCAAAAATACCTCACGAGTGTTGTCGTTTCAGCCCTTGAAAGAAGCCTGAGGATTGTTGGTATAAGATTCTCCAGGTTTGTTCTATTTTAGCAAACTTGCAAATAGTGTAAAGGTTTTTGGGCGATAAAGTAGATGAATAAATGAGTTTAAAAAAAAACTGACTTCAACGCAGAAATTTTAAGTTCAGGTAATTTTTTCAGATCTTGTGAATTTGTGTGTAAATTTAGTGATTTTTGCAAAAAATGTCTGTGGCAGAACCAGCGTTGTAAGTCAGGCTGGACGTTTCAGGACGGGCCGGGTGCAGGCATAAGCTTGTCAAAATGTTTCCGGTCGTTTTCTTGCCTGCATAGAAAAGTTTTTCGCAGCGACGGTCACTTTTGTCGACAGTTATTCTTGAAGCAATCGTGTTGATTCAATGTTCAATAAAAATTGATTAATTGTGAATTATTTAGTCGTGTTTGCTTTGCTACGCCAGCAATACTCCACAGTTGCGCATATCTGAACTCACTCGGTAAATTTCGCTTTCGGGCCTAAATCGGGCTTCAAAAATGTCGGGCTCGGGCCGGGTTCGAGCTTGTGATTTCGGGTTCGGGTTTCAAAATGAGGACCGTTTACAAGTCTGGGCAACAGTGTTTGCCTTTGTAAGCTGGCAAATGTGTAGGCAACGCTGCTGAATACACGTTGATTGTAAGCATTTTTAATATAGTCTAGTACGAAATTATTCAGGAAAATTATGTTGTAGTTGTAGACCTGTGTTTTATCCTTTCCCTGTACAAGAATAGAATAATTAGTTTCCAAGGTGTACAATAAGGTAAAATCGCATTCGTAGCCCGTGCCTGTAACAATCCAGTGTATCTTGCATCAGAGTTGTCCAATGAAAACCCAACACTTTACAGTTTACACTAATGAGAAATCCAGTTATTTATCCAATATCACTGTATCTTTCATGATAGTACAGTTATTTTAGCAAATGAGCATTCATTTTACAGCAGTGATTAGCAACCTTTATCACAAGATGGTGCTAATTTCATTCACATTGTGAAAAGTAGCATGGTGTGTACTGTGTTTGTCTACAAAAGTTCCCTGTTTTTCAACGATATTCCATAGTTTTTTTGCACATTGGAGTCAGTGGTATGGAAAAATATTTTATTCTTTGCGTGGTAGTGTTTTATGGTCGTGTTTGTCTATGTCAGGGTTGCACAACCTTTTGCTATTGCCGGCCGCATTACTTTTATCTATATGAAGTACGGCCGCCAATGAGTTCGAGTTATATTTATGAGATACTGCCAAGTGCCAACCAACACAGAACACATTCAAACATTAATGCGCAATCATTCTATAACTATTTGTTACATCACCATCCAGATTGTTACTCATCGTGTCGACTGATTTTCTTGCGTTGCGTTTGTTTTGCTTCAATATACGCCAGCACGGCCGCCAAATCTTATATTTTAAATTACATGTGGACGGCCGCAAATTTCATTATCGAAGGCCGCATGTCGTGCACCGTTGGTCTATGTAGTCTTGTAATGGAAGTTACACTGCTATTGTGGTAGTTAGGAAAAATCGTAGCCTAAATACTGTTCGTTAGATCAATCAAATGTTTTGCTCTTCTGCTGTGAAGTTAGGAAAAAATGATAAAGTTGTTCGTAAATGATGAACTTAAGCAGTCCTTTTAAAATTTAAATGGTAAAGTTAATGGTCACTTCCGGCGCTTGTACAATTAATTTTTTTTGATTGATCATGTTAATAAGTTTAAGCTATGGTATTTTTATCTGTTTTGGCTGTTTGATTTTAAATGACTACCTCTAAAATTTTATTGACAGAACTTCTATAAATGTTGAACTGTTTGGTCTCGTCGCTGTTTTTCAAAAGTACCTTTTTCATTTATGCGTAACTTTTGCTATTGTTGTTGTTTATCGCTAATTCGTCCCAATTTTTGTTTTTCTTTTGAAAATTACGTGTCGTATGATAGGTCGAAACAGAAGGATGTTTCCTAATACATTCACACCATAAAAGTACAAAATTTGATCGAACAATTCCTGGTGGCAAGTACGCAATATGTTCGTTAGATCTGCCGATGTATTACTTCAGATATAAGGCAGCCATTCTCACGTCATCAGTATACATATACATTGAAACATGCTTTTATAGACTTTTGTTAAACAAATCGTTACTTATGTTTACACAATACCATGTGTCAAATGCAATATATTGTATACTGGGGGCCCCGAAGTCCAGACTTGGTGGCCCAAACCACCGAGCACCGGCCCTGGCTCAAGCAATATTCATTAGACCAGCAACAAAATCTGTTAAAATTTGTCTGATTTAGCTTGATCTGTTCCTAATTAGCTAAATCTGAAATCGATAGATTCCTGGCTTACCCCCATTGCGGAAAGGACGTACTTTGAATATACTGTAGATACGTACAAGTTGAATCATCGCATAAAAATGAAAGCAGAGCACAGTTGGCTGATTCCTGGAAATCATACAGAAAACGTAGTGCTTGTAACTGTGGCTAAATCTGCTCCGATTTAGCTCAAATTTGTTCCGACTAAAGCTGTTCCGATTTAACTAAATCTGTCTGATTTATCAGCTTTTTGTGCTAGATGTGTCCGATATAGCCAACTTTTTTGCTGACGGCGCGCCATACAGATACTCCGCTGTGCACATTAGGACATGTGAGTGACAGTGGCGTACGCAGAAAATTTTCATGGGGCGGGTTTGGTTCAGGGTCATATGGTGGTCATTTGTATTTGGTGTGCGCTGTTTGTGACGTCACAATTTGACGTCATGTCCATGTTTCCAAACCAACGTTTTGGCGAAGTTTGTTAACATAATAATGCATATTTTTCTGCACGCACTACCCTTATTTCATGTGTCATTACACTGAATATAAACTGTCAGCGCTCCACGCTAGGCTATCGGAGGAAAATAAACTCAACGCTACGACACAGCAGTTCATAACTGCAACTGCAAAAATATCAGGCTGCGCGTTAAAACAGGGGAGTGAAACACACTCAACCCTGCGTCAGAGCCATTTTCCACTGCAAAATGAGGCTGCGCTAAGGTCTTGTCAAATACGAGCAGTTGAGAATTGAAGGTGTGCGGCTGGACTGGCTGGCGCAAACCCTGGTTTGCGAGATCGAATTTTACTGAACTACACAAGAATTGAGAATGCGCATAAAATATGCAAGAAAACGTTTGTTTCTTGTGATGTACAGAAGTCTGCAGGCCCGTAACCAGGAGGGAGCGAAGCCTCCCATAGAAAAATGTTCGTCCGCACAGGAAAAATGTGTTGACGTATTTTGAAACTATTGGACATAGTTTCAAAAAATTGTCCCTCTCTTAGAAAGATCTTTACCCCCCCTGGTGTCCCAAGCTGGTTACTGGCCTAGAAGTCCAGCAAATGTTTAGTTTTCCTTCTTCCCTGCTGAGACATTATCAAATGCCTGAATGCTTCTATGTCAACAACTGCAGTTTTTGAGGTCGTGCAACAGTTTTATCATGCTACTGAAATTGCTAATGTAGCCAATGCGTTTAGCGCTTGCGCTGATCAACCTTAGCAGAAAAAATAAAGGCAATTGTTTCGGATAAAGTGAACTATCGCGGAGCACAATCTTAAACATGCGTAGTTGACGAAAGATCTGCAGAAATTGGTGAGATGGTTTTTGGACGCAGACGATAACGAAGATTCCTCCCATATCTGATTATTACTTTTTCTTATAAATTTGCATGCAAATTCATTCCGTGATATTTGCATTACGTCGACAAATTAACAAGCAAAAAGTATGCGAAAACAATTAATCTCCTTTGCGCAGGTAATACACTTTTCGTAAAATATCAAGCTCAAAGGGGGGGGGGTTAAGCCCAAATCCCCTTGCGTACGGTCTTCCTGAATATCAACTATCAGCCCTCCAAGCTAGGATATCGGAGGAAAATACAATCAACGCTGCGACACAGCAGTTCATAACTGCAAAAATATCAGGCTGCGCATTAAAACAGGGTAGTAAAACACACTCATCACTGCATCCGAGCAATTTACCACTGGAAAATGATGCTGCGCTGATGTCTTTTCGAATACGAGCAATGGAGCATAGAAAGTGTGTGGCTGGACCGGCTGGCGCACAACCCGGCTTGCAAGATCGAATCTTGCTAAACTACACACGAATTGAGAATG
>Ga0210059_1008615_pt1 | contig 16051 bp, 12 predicted proteins | sample Ectturendosymbi2_FD_188042 | JGI IMG/M metagenome (GOLD analysis project Ga0210059, IMG submission 188042) | Ecteinascidia turbinata endosymbiont from Florida, USA - Sample 2 (SPAdes) (version 2) | ecosystem: Host-associated > Tunicates > Ascidians > Unclassified | place: Key West, Florida...
CATCTTAACAAACTGACTGACGTCAAGAATACTAGTGGCGACAAAAAAAAACTGACTCATGAAATAAGTGTTTACTCAAAAATTAAAAAGACGTTTACTCAAATAAATAAATGACTGAAACATCTAATACGTGTGAATGTCTGCTGTAAGATTTCCACCATCAGTGACCTCAGAATCACACTTGCCTCGTATTCTTTTCTTAATCATTGACTATGGTTTAAAAAAGCTATGCTAAATAATACCATTTCACAAATGCGCAATTGCGTTTTGCTGTGTTTCGATCCAAAAGTGCTTGGCGTGTAAGTGCTTCAGAAGAGCTCAGCGTCTACCATAACAAAAACGCAAATTTCTGCTAAGCACGTTGATTTCGACGTAAAACGTACAACTTCTGTTGGTAGATTAAACTGCTGAATTAAAAACTGTGGTCACTGTGGTGTAAAACCATGTTTAGGTTGTTCAGAAAGATTTGCTTTCGGTTGAGAACTTTTTTGCGTTTCCCAGAGCCAAAAGAAAACTGGGTTGTTTTAAGTTGGTACATCATCGAACTTGCAAAAATGTATTGATTGCGCGACATGAAAAGTTATCCGACATCTTTTGCATGATCTTTACATCACGAAATTGTATACCCCTGTTTATTTTCGTCGAGTTCAACCATTTTCCAGAACATTTCCAGTAACAAGCTTGGATCAAAAGGAGCCAAGTACGTGTGTGAAATGATACAGGAAAACTCAACATTAAGAGTATTAAATGTCGCGAAAAACGAATTTAAAGACTCAGATGCACAATACTTTGAGGAAGCCATGAGAATGAATTTCAAGCTAAAGGTAACAACTCACAAGCAATAAACCTATGCAAACTGTGCGACCGGTTAAACGCAACATCTTCCAGGAGCTTGATCTCAGCGGAAATAAATTTTGCGAGATCGGAGGAGAATGGTTGGGACAAGGAATTGCTGCTAATGAAGCGCTAGAATATTTGAACTTAAGTTGGAACCATTTACGGATGAAGGTAAGATGGGATTTTAGCCAGTGATCCGAAGTTAATGTCTCAATAATTTTTGTCTATTCAGAAAAGATTCCCAAAAACCTTGGAATTTTTTAGACTAAGGTATAAATAGTGATGAACGTCGGTAGTTTCTGGAAGGTTGACGACATTACAGTGTTTTTCGAGACCTGATTTTCTCATGCACTTCAGTTTGCAGCAGTGTTGAAGAACATTGGCTTTGCCCCCTCAAGCAACAGTTACTGGTTGTAAATTGCAGTGATGTAGTCGAGACCGTAACCTTCGAGACCGAGACCCCGTTAAAACTTCGGGACCACGACTTCATCAAAAATTGCAAGACCGAGACTTGAGACATGAAATTCGAGACTGAGACTCCAGACTTCAAAATTTGTGAATTTTGCCGAAATTTTTGAAAAAAACGTCGTCACCACTTCTAAGTTGAATTTTTTCCGAATTTTTGGCATTTTTCTGACCTGCTTTGGTTGTTTCTTACCTGCAAATACAACAGAGAAAAACTCGTTAAGTTTCAAAAGTTTTCCTCAGCCATATCCTTGCAATATTCAAAGTCTCAAGAAAGTAGGCTTGTAACCGAGACCTCTAACCTTCAAGACCGAGACGAGGCCTGAAACCTTCGAGACCGAGACTCGCAAAAAGTGGGTCTCGAGACCGAGACCAAGTCTCGAGACTCCATCACTAAACAGTGTTCGCTACTTAAATGTTTGTCATAGAAGGTTGACACAAGTCCAGGCTTTGCTCCGGCAACAAGTTTTTTCAGATGATCGCAACTGACGTTGCCCTATGATGGTGAAGAATAGCATAGAAGGCTGGAACAATTAAAAATCGAGAAGTTTCGCACAGAGCACTCTCCTAGTGAGTAGCAATAGTGTTTTCAGTCTTTACTCTTACAAACCCATTTTCGACCTGGAAAAATCCAGTTTTGCAACAACAAACAAAATCGCTACAATCACTAAAAAGTCAAGGGTTTACCAAAACAGTCTCTATGTACAATTGCTTAACTTTGACAGTAACAACTGTGTTATGAAAGAACGACAGAACAATTCAAATTAAATCCCGAGGAAGAGCGAAGCAAAAGCGCTATGGCAAGTATAAAAGCTAAGTAGAACGCAAAAACACAAAATATAAGGAAACACGTAACAACTGAAAAATATGAAAGTGTGTCAGTGAACGTGTAGTTCAGAAGTCTTGTTCTGCCCTTGCCAACCTTAACAGCAAAATTAATTCTTTGCTGCTGAAATGCTCTCTGTGTTTGTACGGTTCAGCGTATTATATTTGTCCATTCTCTCGAAAAAGTTCACGCAGCACTTATTTATCCAATAATTTGGACAGGGAGCTTTAGCAATATGTGCTGGCATGAAGTCAAACATAACTCTGAAGGCTCTTGATCTGTCATGGAATGGTTTTGCGGACGAAGGTGCAATGGCAATGGGAGAAGCTTTAAAATCCAACAATTCTCTGACGTGGCTTGATCTCAGCTATAACAGAATCACGGACAGAGGTATTTTCGTTTGCGTTTTTTTGGAAAGCAGAATTATAAACATTACTGCAATTCATTGCTAACACACTCAACGTTGACTCCGCGAGGTCTGTAAACAAGAGAACTTGAGGCTATTCCCACTGAAACGCATGCGCTCTGCAAGAACTTTGTTATGACATGCAGTTTTCCCAGTTTTTTCGGAATGGTGGTTTTTAACATCCAAACCATAAAGATTCGGTGCAGCATGTCTTTATGAAACCTCCATGTGACTTCTGCATATCTCCATGAACCGCCTTGCTGCCTGTTTTAAGAGCAGTTCATCAGAAATGTGTTAGACTTCGGACCAGAAAAATTTGGCCACTCTCGTATTTGCGCCTGCGTTTCAGTCCACAAAGCGAAACTTGTATAGGTTGTGTTGAAAATAAACACCAACTATTCACCTTCAAGTTGCAAGAGGAAATGCGCTTGTTGGTGAAACGTAACTGAAAATAGAAACTGAGTTAATTGTACATAGATAAAAATCTACTGATCACAAGTCAGAAAACAAATTGAGAAAAGAGACCTAAAGCTTTTTTAAACTCGAGTGATTGCATTTGACGTTTATTTCCGTGAACTAGCAAATAACGTGAACTATTTGTTTACATTTTTGATACCGATAACATGTCAGTCTCCAAGCAAATGTGCTTTACATTACATTCGCTGGGTCTCAAGGAGATAATGAATAACGCAAGAACATGAAACAGCTGAGAAGGTTGGTGGTGGCGGAAAGCGCACACTCAAAAAGAGTTGTGGATGAAATGTATATACAGTACCGGGGAATAACTGGAACTAGTTACGAAAACTTTTAAGGTCATGATAGATTGATAGTATCGTCAGTGGTGTAACTAGAGGTTTGAGCCAGGGGGGCAAGCTTAGCTGAAGGGGGCCCATTGACCACCGTTTGGGTGTGCAATTATTAATTTCCAAAACTCATATAAGTTAATAAAAGTCTTCGCTCAACTGTTGTAAAATGTAAAAGCGACGTCAACGTTGCAGCCAACTAACAGCAGGCTGTCATCAGGGCAAATGGCGACTCGAACAAGGAAGCATTGAAATCCACTACATGCGTGTGATTGGGTGACGTGGTGATAACACTGATTACGTTGAAGAGACACAGTAGATAAGGGAGAACAGATAAAGCAGAAAAAAATAACAGTAAAGTAGAAATAAATTGTAAAAAAGAGAATAAATTAACAGCAATAAAAACAAACTGTACTTTGAGTCTAAAAGACGAATCAAATCATAATCTCATATCAAGTCAGTCACAGCCAAACGTCGCTTTGTAGATTTTAGGGAAAAGGTCTGAACTTTTTTCGTTAACGACGTTGGGCGTGCATTGCAAATTGAACTGCAGTGATCATGCTGCAAGTTCTTATTGGTCACTCAGGAGAAAAGCGCTGTGAAAAAATGAAAAACGCGAAGGGCTGTTTCGGTAGTGACGTAGTGGCGCGAAGCATACGTGATCACAAGACTCAGCTGGATACTCACCGATGGTGATGGCGCGTGACGTCATGAATTAGGCACGGAGCTCTTGTTCCAAGTTAAAAATGCAGAGAGGCATCGACGGGATGTTTGCATTCAGCTATGGTTTGTGTTCTTGAATCAATGAAGATTCAAGAATTTGCAGCCGCCGCCAATTGTTGTCACTGCCAATGACCTCGGGGCTGTGAAAGTCAACCCGATGATCTGGGTTGGCTTCAGCGCCGGATTTAGATGGTGGGGACCTGGGCACAGGCATGGTGGGAGGCCCCACAGAATTTTTAGGTAGGGGATGATCGATGAAGTCACTAGTAGATTGCCACATATCATTATTATTTATGACGTAATCTTGTGACGTCACATTTCTTAACTCAACTGTAATAAAACTTTATGATGCAACATGGTGTTTGATAAAGACTAGCGATTTGTGAAACTGTTGCAAAACCAGTCGTTAGAAGCATCGCATCTTCTTTTTTTAATATCTGCTTGAAAAAAGCCTTGAAAAATTTTTGGAAAAAGTTTCTGGACGTTCCAGCGTTTTCATCATCTCTAAACGTTAGTCCTCGCTCAACAATAAATTTTATGACAGAAACCAAACGTTGCAGGCAGAGGTGATTTCCGATACTGTTCGCATTGATTGACCTGACTGGCTAGATCTGTATCAATTCTTCATAGTATTTAATTACATCTGCGACTAAATGTAATCGTGGCATCTTTATGTTCCATTGAATGCTCGTGGCTCCTCAGGCGGTCAAGAGCGTGTTTCCAGTCGAAGATTTATTTTCTAATCAGGAAATGCGCACATTTAGTCGTATCTGGGCACATCAGTCTGCAAGTGAAACATTTAACACACGTTTGTGAAGTAGAAAAACAAAGCCAGCTTCTGTCAACTACTTTGCAATTGTGGCTTTGGCGACGAATAAGACTTGTGGTGCATTTTCGTGACAAGTTTCTGTCTTTTCTGTGTTGTGGAACATCATTTTTCAAAAATGACTTTTCATCACAATGTCAAAAAGAACCTGTTTCATTTTTCAACCAATATTCCCGTATTTTTTCCGGTATATTGCCTGGCCAGAGACCGATATCGTTGCCTCCAGTGATAGCGTCAACCATCTCATCTATCGTGTTTTTCGATGATGCTTCTTGATGTTCTTCTGCTACTGCACTGCTGGTTAAACTAGGTCTATTTTACTCGTTACGCAGATCTAAGTCTGTCGTAACATGTTCTTCGATTTTTTGTCATCTTACAGGTTCCGCAGAAATGTCTCCGCGTGACTTCACTGCCACTGTAAAATAGTAACCTGAATGTTTCTTGATTTGGCTACAACTTCTTTCTCTCTCATTTTTGCCTATTACTTTTTACGTCTTTTAGAACCACTTGGATAAGCTCTGCACTTGACGATCCCCTTCTGTCCAAGTTTGTTTATTAATGAGCTCAATACGGCTGCTACATTTTCATCGCAAAACGGGAGAACAACTTACAGGTGTCACTTGCTTGAGTGTATTATCTACACTTAACAAGCCAGATAACAATTAGGCCTATTGATAAGTTTTAAGTATTGAAGTAAGACGTCCAGTGTGGACGATGTTTCAGTCAAAGCACACAAAACAAAATCCTTATTTGCTTTCCCTATTTATCTCATGAATATTTTGCAGTTTCCTTAAATTTCTTTAAAATGTAAAATCGCCTGCAACATTATTATGAAACTAATTGCATGAAAGATATTTTAAAATGCACACCAGCTTTAATAGTGTAAATTAGAAACTGGTTCAATTAGACAGATTTCTCTTTCTTTTAGGTTTGTGGTTGCATCAAGGAAAAAAAGTTCCACGTTAGCGTAATGAGCCATAACGCTGAAGTAAAACTGTGCAATCTTTATCAGTGCGCTGAGGCATTCAATGATATTACAAGTTGAAACATACTTGCCATCTTTCATGTTCCATCATTTTACAATAAATTGCATTTGGTTGATGCGCTTTTTGCACGAAACTCAAACAAGTTTTTGTATTGGTCAAACAGTTTTGCTTCATCAACAGAAACGTTTCTCTCAAGTTGATGCTACTTACATGGTTCAACATATTCCCATTCAGTTGTTTGCAAACGGAGGAATCTAGTTAAAGTGGTCCTCCCATAAACGAAGTTACGCCACCAGCTCGTATGTTGCTGCAGTGGAGTAGGGACAGCTTACTGTATGTAATTACGATATATCATAGCCAATGGCGTAACTGACGGGGGACAGAGGGCCAATTGCCCCCTGGCAAGCTAAATGCAAAAAACAGTCTCCCACTTACCTTATATTTCGGTTTTAGCATTCCTTTGGTTTTCAGTAGGTTGTTGTTTTTGTGTGTTTTACGGATTGTTCTCAGGTGATTTAGGATTTTAGTTTAGCCATCCACCTCCGGATTCACCATTATTTTTCAAGTGTTTTTCTGAGTGTTGGCTAGTGGACCCCTTACAGTGGCCAGGGCGCCCTTCTAACCAAGTTTACCATCCTGGCTCAAACCCTTAGTTACGCCGCTGATTATAGCTATGTAAAATAAGAAATGTAAAAAAGAGGATATTTTGACATTTTTTAAGGTCCTCGGATATTTTTTTCTCATGAAAAAAGTAGACACGTACTCCAAAAAGAAGACGTACGGTAGCCCTACTTAACAATGCTACTCATATGCGACCTGTGCAAATCTCAGACGCAAAATCTACCAGTAACGAGTAGAGACGTAAGCTAATGCGTTCTACGTGGCTTGGCCTTGCATTCACTAGATTCAGATACCTGACCGACTTTCAGTAAAGCTATAAGTGTAATAGTTGCTTCGTCACAATATTAAGTGGTATACAAGTGAAATACTGCCGTCTGGTTGGACGACAGATAATTTAATAGCGTCTACAAACAAACTTTCTTCACTAATGAAAATGAATAAGTGGCACGCACAAGTCGCACATGTCGCAGGGGAAGGTGGGGCACAGTAGGACTAGGGGCACAGTCGTCTTTTTTGATTTATTCAAACAGTTGAAAACGTTGAACTTTAAAGTTTCCATGGTGATTTAGTCTCATACCAGCCGTAGTACTAAAGTGAATCTTTCCTTGATAGGCAGCCGTTGTTACGAGTTAGAGAGCAAGTTGTGTTTTTGCTACCCAAAAGTAATTTATAAAATCGCATTTAGATTTGGGTTTTGCCCACGTTAATCAACATCTTTTCTGAGTTTTTGTGACGTTGCAGTCAGGACAGTGCAACATTATTTGATAATGTCAGCTTTTAAATCCTTTTTAAGTTGAGTTGGTACTTCTTCATTTTATTTTTTAGATATGCAAGGGGCACATCTGACAAAAAAATGGGACACACTCGACACATTGCCACTAGGTCAGTCTAAACGAGGTAAAGCTTGAGGGGTTATATTGGAATGCAGTACAGAATAATTCTAATCTATGAGCATTTTTAGGTTTATTATGTGCTTAGAGGCACATTATATTTGTATGGTAAAGCATGAATTTCAGCATACTGCAATGGTTTCATTTAATGTAATCATACAAATTTGTTACCTGTTGTTTCTGTTATGGGCCTACCACCCAAAAACTTGTATAACAAACGTTTCAAAAATATGTCAATTTTTTAGATTTGGTTTACATCCATACAAGCTGGCAACACGGCGTACAAGTATAGAACTTGGTATAACCTCGTGTTATCGCATAAAACTGATCAAAATCAAGGTATTTGTTACGTCACAAAAGCTTATTGTTACGTCACAAAAACGTTTGTGGCCCGCAATAAATTTCCTCATGTGAAAGTTGCTCGCAACACTAAAAAGGTTGGGCAGGCCTGGCCTAGATGTTCATGATACGTGCAAATATCCCATTACAAATCTCAAGAGACATTTTTGTCTATGGCGAAATCATCCAAATGCACACAACCACGAAAGAAACTATACAGTAATCAGTGGCGTGCAGAGGTCTGGTGATGCCCGGGGCGACTGCTTGATTGGATTCCCCTCTACCAAATTCTCGTTTTGAACAGTGGCGTATGGTGGTCATTGTTACTGGATATACACTGTTTGTGACGTCATAATCACATTTGCAAACCAGCGTTTTGGCGAAGTTTGTCGACACAACTTGCATATTCAGGGACGCCGGAACAGCGCTAGGGAAGCAGTCCCGTCGCCACGGGGATCCTTTGAGGGCTTAGTCCCTCCGAACAAAGCTCCAAGACCAATCAAAGTTAATTATGGAGCACTACAAATCGGTGGAGTTTTTACCAAATTTCAGAATGTCAAGCCCCCAGAACAGACGAAAAGCCCCCCCTATTCAAAACTCTCTGGCGATGGTTCTGTTGGGAAGGGTGAGCAATAAAGCAGTTGAGGGCAATGGAAACTTATAAAAAAATCGTTACCAATTACGTTTGTTTCTATTCAGCAACAATGTTGACCTCAAAAAATAATAACAGAAATGATAAAAAATCATTCTGAATTTTCTGAGTGTCGGAATAGCTGCAATAAATTTGTTTCAAGTCGATCTTGATAAACCATGAAATTACCTATGCTACTCTTAAGAAAAGCAGTGGTGTTGGAGGTGGGGATACATGGGTTCCAAGCGCAACCGCAGTAGTTTTGATTTGCTGAAAATCAAACCCAAAACCCCTGAAAATCCGGGCAAAAATATCCTCCAACGTTGTTTAACTTCACAAAATGGCGCCCAAGATTTGCATAAAAACACATGAAGACCTTTTTTTGGAGGTTATAACAAAAAGAGGTCTTCATGATCTTTGTGGGAGAATATTTAGATACCACTCTTTTGAACGGGCAGAGGGGGAAACAGGTCCGTAACCAGCTTGCGACACCAGGGGCGGCGAAGAGTTTTCTGAGAGGGGACCACATTTTTTAAACTCTGTCCACTAGTTTTGACCTACAACACATTTTCCAGGGGAAGATATGTTTTGTAGGGGGGTGTCCCTCCCTAGTTAAAGGCCTGGGAAATGCCCTCGCCATGCCTCCATTCTCCGGCGTCCCTGTGCATATTATTCTACACGCACTCTTTTTACCCGTTGCTGTAAGCTACAACGTGTCACTGCAATGAACATATCAGCGGTCTCCTAAGACAGAGCAGTTCATGACTGCAAAAGTATCCGGCAACGCGTTAAAACAGGGAGTGGCACACACAGTGCTACGTCTGCGCCGTTCTCAACTGCAAAAATTCAAGGCTGCGCGAATGTCTGGTCGAATAGCAGTCGATCAGAAGGTATGTGGTTGGAATGGCGGACACCCAGGGTTGACAGTTTGAAACTTGCTAAACTATACAAGAATTGAGAACGCGTATGCATGCAGCACGCAAAAAAACTTTCGTTTTTTGTTATGTGGCTGTTATGCGTACAATTACTAAAGGAAGAAAAGATACGGGCTGGTGTGAGCCGTCATGATCAATCCGCCTGAAATGCCAATTAAATGACGAAACCCGAAACGAAGCACATATTGCAAGCACAGGTGTGCGACTGTGTTAGCACAAAAACGAAACGGGAAACTAGCGATGCATCATAAAATCAAATAGGGCCGTTGTTAGGACAGTTTTCAAATTTGGCTCAGATATTCAAGTAAACGTCCATAATTATCTTCAGTGTTGATTTAATTGGACCCAACCAAAACAAACACCAGTTTTTTTAAAAAGCCCACTTGAAAAACAACAATAAAACCCACCAAAAATCCCACTCTTTACTTTTCCTTTGAAGAATGTACTATGAAGTAAAAAACAAGATAAGCAGTATACTTGTGCAGTTAATTGTACATTTTTTAATGAAACAAAATGAACAGCAACGAAATTTGAAGGACTTGAAAAAAGAGAAGAATAATTCGAACAGTTTGAGTAAATTCTACTGGTTATCTTCTTCAGCTCTATAAAATCGGTATTTTAATCAAATTTTCTACCTTCTCTGCATTAAAGCTATTCCTTATGTTGGACCATAACACACCATATCTTGAAAAAATGCACTATATAGATGCTGAACTAGCAGGGCATGTGCATGAACTTGACGTGAAACTCCAGAGTTTGTATGGGAGCGGCTTTTCTTTCTTTACTCTGCGCGTTCTTGCCAAGCCTACCACTTTGCAGCTAATCGACCAACAACACTTTACGAAAACAAAGATGGAATACATTTCTTTACCTTCAAATTTCAACGCCATGATAGGTATATCAAGTTATTATTGTGTAATTCTGAAATTTGTGATATTGCATCATGCAAAAAAAACAATTCAAAATGGGGTTTTTGTGTTTTTGTTTTTTTTAAAGAACAAATCGAAACAATCGGTTCAAAAAAAACAAAGAAATCGGATTAAAAAATCTGGTGGGTTGTTCTTTTAATGGGTTTTTCTCAACCCTGATTGTCTTTCAATCCTTTTTGTGACTTTTCCTTAATCGCACGATCTGGAACAAGTCACGTCACTATCAGTTTGATTGGGTGTGTGCCGCACACTTAGAGTGTAGGTCCCTGGTAATGAAGAAGCTGAGAATTACTGGCATTTGAATACGTAAAAATAAGTGTTGACAACAAAACAAGTTTCGAAAAATTAAATCCATGCAGCATGTATTAGTAGACTTACAATAAAAAAATCATCTAGCTACAGCATTTAAACTTTTGTAACCTGACTCTTTGGATGCCCCCCTGCCTTGGATGCCCAGGGCCGGCGCCCCCATCGCTCCACCCCCTCTGAACGCCACTGACAGTAATAAAACTACCACGTAATGGAAACAGTAAGGCGAAAAAATATTAACAAAAAAGCAATTCAGTTTGTAGAAGCTATCAAGCACAACTAATGAGATGGATCCACTTGATAATTTGTACACAGACCATCCATCCGTAGATTAATACAAGACAACCCAGGACGAAGGACATTCTCAACATTTTTCAAAAAGGATCGATTTTTGGACTTGATAATTGTCAATTTTGAGAATGCCGCTTCACACAAATATGTTGTGCAAAAGGCTAAGGGTATATGAATGGCTCGATCAGAAATGACTGGGCATTCATTTCTTGTTCTTATCCAAAAATGACATAAACTCTGTTTTGAAAATTCCCGTTACAAACTTTTGTCGTTTAACTCCACAAACTCATCCTCGGCATAGCAGGTGTGTTGCCTCCTGAAATTTCAGTTGTACATGATTTGTGGTTCCAATTTTCTTGAATCAAATTCCAAAGTAGCCTACTTCTAAAGCTGTGCATGAAACTTTTAACTTTAGTCAAAAATTACTAAGTGTGCTCTTAAAGCAGTTAACCTAGCCCCTAGACTAAATCTAGAGTTCTTATTACAAGCATGTCTTCGTGTCGCAGTGAATGCAATAAGGTCTATATTGGTCAGTTTAACGTATACGTTAAAACAATCATGACATAGCAAGGTATAACTTGTTCTTGGTAGATTTCATCATTTGATAGCTCAGGCAGACATCCTAGTAAACAACTGACAGCATGAAGTATTGCTCCTAAAAATGCAGTAGAAATAGATTCACTCCAGGCCTACTTTTAATTTTCTTCAAATGATTACAAAAACCTTTATATCTGATTTGTCAAGACAATTTGTTGGCGACCCCAAAATTACATTTCGCGACCACAAACGGGGTCGCGAGCCATAGTTTGAGAAGCCCTGATTTAGAGGTATTGTAATGAAATGCAAACGTTAACAAAAATTTGAAGGAAATCAGAATCAAGTCTATCGTTCAGTTATGAAAACACTGTTACCCAAGGAACAAACCTGAGGCCGATCAAAGCAATGCGCCGCGATGAACGTTTTCTTTCATTAGCGCTGAAGAAATTTGCTTGAAAAGCATGCGCATCGTGCTTTTAACTACGCATGAATAAACTTTTCTGATGTCTAGACTTGTTAATCTGCTGGTGTACGGCACATGCTTAGATTAATAACATTTTGTATCTCAAATAGGCTGTAAATGTTGACAAATATCGACCAAGGGGGCCTACGTGGACGCAACATGGTTAACATCCATAATCCACTGACTGCACTACTCGGTTGGGACAAGCTTAGCGGTGATTGCTAAATAAACTCTTGTAACTACACGATTAACTCTATGTTGATGTCTGAACAGCAGGCTGCGCAAATATGTAACTTTGGTCGTAAGCACCAAAGGTATCTTGCTTCTATGCAGTACAAAATACGAGAAGACTGCATGAGCTAGCCATATTACATTTTTTGACAACAATCACCGCACAAAATGCGTTGATCAGGTGTAAGTCTGACTCCTGGACATATAAAACTAGGCATATGGGCTAGCTTCACGTCAGGGTTGACAACCTGTCTTCACAAAAAATCCAGACCAAAAAAAGCCAAAAAAACAGATAGCAGTCTTAAGACATACACATAGAACATGTATAACTAAACACAAAATAGATATTAAAACTCGTCAGAGACATCGATATACCATATTTTCGGGACCATAAGACGCACCGGATTATAAGGCGCAGTATCAAAAATTTAATGCTGGCTGTTCTTTTTTCATACATAAAGCGCACCGGATTATACGGCGCATTACATGAAGCAAAACTTAGATAAGTCAAACTGTATTCAACTCTTTCCCAGTAAGACCCGAGTGCCGGAGTGCCTGAGTCGCCACTGGAAGGTTAATCTGTCATTACATACCAGGGAGTTTAATCTGTCACGCATGCCTAATCCGCTAGACACGAATAGAATAAAATAAGTTGTACGCGTGTTTGATTCGGCGTGCGCCAATGCAGTCATGAGCCTCGCCGAGTTATACTATCTGTGGTATGTGCTAGCATGGGCGAAATTAGGTGGGGGACGCGGGGGACGTGTCCCCCCCACTTTTTCAGACGGGGGGGACATACTATGCCATGTCCCTCACTTTTTTCTCTTTAAGTTTTGTGTTTGGAGAGGTTTCGAAAATAAAAATGATGTTTGTCACGTTTTGTGTGAAGAGCTATTCATGTTAGGTTTGTATTGTTTATTGTTTACTGCAAAAACCGTGTGCGATGCAATAAAAAACAAACGCCATTTGTAAACACTTGAAAGCATTCCCAAGCTTGCAGCTGGGAGACCGAAAAACCCCTCAGGTTATCTAGTCGATACTCCTAGAAGCTCGCAAGATAACAAAAAAAAACAGAGGAAACGCATAAAACAAGAACACGAAAAAATAAGGACAAAACTTCACCAATATTGATATAATAGATGCTCCAATTTAATATATAAAACAATATTCTGTTGATTAAGTTTTCGCAATTTGACAGGCACTTTTGAAAATGAAACCAAGTATTTAGTACTGCGATAGCCGATAATTGCACATAGTTTTTTTAAAGTGGTGAAAAGGTAAATTTTTATATTCCGCATTGATTTCTCTCCATGCCACCGCTCCTTTATAAGATATCAGCTTTTTGCCAATATTGCTATGGACACTGGGAATGAAATAGTTTTGATGCTGGCATATCTTGTAATGTAGTTATGTAAATCCGAAGATCTCTGGAACAGACCATTATAAATACTGAGCGAAAATCCATCATGAAATCTGTGCATTAATTTGGCCAATTCCAGTTTATATATATCCTGCGCTTTCAGAAAATTCCATCTCTTATTAATGGGGCTTACCTGTGCATCATAATTACTGAACGTCATGTTGCGCAAAATGTTATTTTGTTTCACATAGATTGGCTTTAAATGTGACGTGGTTGCAGACCCCCAAGCTGTAACGCAGTAACTTAAATGTGTGTATGCAAAACTATAGTCTAGTAATTTAAGCGTGTTTGACGGTAAAATGTTTCTCGTTTTCATAGGCGGATCCAGGATTTTTTTAGGGGGGGGCTCAAGGACGAGTTCATCCGGATGTGTACTGAGTGCACAGCAGTGAAGACCCAACTGCTCAGGTAAGTTTTTTTAACAAACACGGCTAAATCGCATACTCACCACTGCCCAGGGAGGAGAAGCGGCTTTCAAAACAATTCAAAAATTATTCTCAAACTTACCTAACCTTAAAAAAGTATCTTGTTGAATGTCGGAAAAGTTTTATTATTAGCAAAACAAACACAGGTCCACTCCAAAAAAACGCGCGGGCAGGCATAAAAGTAACACAAAAACTACACCAAGAAACCTAAAATGCAGTAGGCTAACGTTTGTTGGCAGTGTGTGCAAGACTGCAAGGCCATGCCGTATTGTGTTCGAAAATTACAGATGTTCATGGAATAGAAGTTCATTGAGTTCGGACTTGAAAATTTGTTTAATTTCGGTACATTTTCCGATTTTTATTGCACATCACCAGGGGTGAAAAGAGGGGGGCACAATTCCCCGGGCGCCGAATCACTGCGGGGGGCCAAAAAGTCACAATGTCATAAGCACTTTCTTCAATACAATACATTACTTCCGAAAGACCCCTGCACATCAGGATTGTCTAGCCAAAATGGCGAAAATTGTTTACAAAAATACCTGCCCATCAGTGGCAAACTATTTAAACAAAATCCTGTTGATTTGTCAAAGTCATTTGACCACAGACAATAACTTGAAGATCGAAAAAAACGTATATTATTTTGAAAACAAGCACAACGTTCCCTACTCCACGAAGAAAACGCTTGAGGTACGCGTAGAGACAAACATACCAAAAACCTCGAAAGCAATAATTATGCTGGCACTTTGCCCTGGAAGGTGTTTATTACATCACAAGGGCATTGAAAATCATATCAGGCAATATTTTTCCACGTCACAGCGGGAAACGTTAAGTTTGCAGTGAGTCATTGACAAACTTCTCATCCATTCAATTTATTGAACGAAACGCGACTATATCGCGGTAACGCAATTTTAGAAATATTGTACAGAAGGTTGAAAAAAAATTATTAGAGACAGCAGAATTTATGTTGAAAAAAGCATCTGATTATGTGCTGAGCTGAACTTTTGTCCGAAATTTGTTGCTGGCAGGTCTGATGCCAATCTGTAGACATCTTTAGCATAGCCTACAGCTAATCCAGCGCACTTCATTTTAAGCCTACCTGACATGTAGGCTTCGTCTTGCGTATAGGTTTGCTATTTTGGAATTTACGCTCTTACTGTGCATAGCCTACTACCCTGTAGTTAACTACATTGTAAGTTCGTTTTAGCGTAATTTTAATGCCTTCACTGGCTGCACTCATCCATAAAAGCTTGCAGGAAAAAATAGTATGATCTGCAGTTTCTTCAACTTTTATCCACAGTCTACTCAGTCCCGTCTCCACGGGGGGGGCTTTGGTGGACTTAGACCCCCCAATTGAAACATGACACACTAGAAATCAGTGGAGTTTTTGTGAATTTTTAGAATGTCAAGCCCCCCCCGCACAAACGCAAAGCCCCCTATTGAAAACTTTCTAGCGACGGTTCTGAGTCTGCTGTTTATTCATCTTTTGTCAACAAGAAGCCCAATCTTACCCAAATGAAACATGAGTTTAAATACTTACGTGCGCAGTGGCATGGCCAGCCCAAAATTTTGAGTGGGTCAAAATATTTGCTTTTAGGCGAGCAACAGTATCTTGTTTAAGATACTGCCTCTTAAAGCACAAAATGACTAGATATTCCAAAAATTTGGAGGGGCCCTGGCCCGCTGGCTACGTCTATGTACGTACGGTTTATATAACATAATCCTTGATGTTAACACTTACGTATTTATAGAACATTGCGACCATAATTTTTATATACAAACTTATTTATTAGAAGTTTCACTTATAATGAAATAAACACATTCGGTCTGCCCAAACTCAGCAAAACAAGCTTTGCATTTAATATTTTCGTCCCTATCCCTGTGCAAGAAATGGTTTATTTAAGAGCTATACAAAAAAATCACCACAATGAACGTTTCTGTGTCGGGAACCATCGATCAAAAACGTAACTGAAAAAATTTAGGGGGGGGCTTCAGCCCCCTTAGCCCCCCCTGGATCCGCCTATGGTTTTGCAGATCACACTTGAGGCAAAGGCTAACTTTGTTTCAATTTGTTTTAGATGTGACGACCAATTAAGCTTTTCATCTACAATAACACCGAGATATTTCACAGACTGCTCACGTTTAACCTGATGGTTGCCTA